>Ga0233431_1003977_pt1 | contig 16677 bp, 19 predicted proteins | sample SI_118_April2016_FD_179867 | JGI IMG/M metagenome (GOLD analysis project Ga0233431, IMG submission 179867) | Seawater microbial communities from Saanich Inlet, British Columbia, Canada - SI_118_April2016_200_MG | ecosystem: Environmental > Aquatic > Marine > Inlet | place: Canada: British... | reverse complement strand
TTTCAATCTCGATATTCGGCTTTCAATCCAGTATTGTACGCCACGCAGCAAAAAAGTGTAAACCGGTAAATGAAGGATGCCCAAATCTGCACATAATTGTGAAGGCCTCTTCCATACTTCCAAATCCTCAAATTTCAAAATAACCTCCAGTGCTGACAACTGACAACTGATAACTGCGGCTCTGCCGCCTTAGATATTTTGGGCGATTAAGCACTGAAGGCCTGCCCGCAAAGTACGGAAAGGTCACAAAACTTGCACGGTTCCAGAAAAAGCCGGTCATCCACCAGTTCACTTTTGGGTGGGCCGTCCGGATCATTTCCATAGGCTTTGACCCTCCCTTTGTCCAACTCCGCCCAGACTTGCTTGAAGCTGTTTTTGAAAGCGCTCCAGGTTTCCTTGGGCGTGGGACCTTCCATCACATGGGCATCCGGGAAGGCTTCCGGATCAACGGTCATCAGATGCCCGGCTTTCAGCATCAGGTATGCGACGGGCGGAAATGCCGCAGCCTCTTTTTGACGCACCAGATGCCCATAAACGGCCAGTTGCAACCCGACACCCGCAGTTAGTTCCCCCTGCCGGTAATTTACACCGCCCCGTTTAAAATCAATGACGGCTCCTGATTCCCCCAACACCAGGTCAGGACGACCTTCAATCTCGATACCGATGGTACGCACTTTAAGGCTGTATTCTTTTTCAACGGACTGTATGGTAAACCCTCCGGCCCGAAGCATGCGGAAAAGTTCCAGCGTGGCTGTTTTCACGGACCGTTTCACTTCAGCCCTTAGATCATCAAACCCCGGCTGAAAAAAGGAAGCGGCCAATCGCGGGCCTTCAGTGTCAAAAATGGACAGGGCCGTTTTTACGGCGGTGTCAGGCTTTTTGATATTCTGAAGCAGCACTCGAAGCATAATTTCATGGATCAGCCACCCTTCAAGGGTTTCAGGGGATTCCAAAGTAGCGGTGGCGCCCCCCCAGACATTCCCCAGGTATTGAACCACCCATTTGAAGGGACACGAAACGAGGCTGGTAAGACTGTTGGGGGATTCCTGCGGCCTCTTGGAAATCAAGTGAGGCCCTGCTTTCCATTCCGCCACCGGCTCGGGAAGTGCCTTAAAATCTCGTTTTTTCTTTGCCGGACGTCGTTTAAAAATGAGTGTTTCCCGTTCCAGTTCCTTCAGCCCGGCGCTGTCTTTGACTTTTCCGGCCAATTCATCCCAGAGGGGATGTGGGTACTGGGCTTCACCGTCGAGGCCTTGTCGGGGACAGACCAATATCAGATTCTTGCCGGCAAACATGAGCGGTCGTCGCCATCTCTCCGCGGCCCAAATGGCCTCATCCCCGGGGGTCGGCAGCAAAACCCCTTCTTTTTGAAGCGCTTTTCGCTCCTGCGCGGTCAGCAGGTCCGAAGTGATACCGGGTGCCGCAGCCCGATTGAAAGACCACCAGATCACCTTTTCAGCTTCCCCTGTGATGCATTCGGGCGCCCCCACCGTTGCCGAACCCGCCTGCGCTTCATAAAGCGGCATCGTTCCACTATCTTCAGTGATATCATGAAGCATCCGGCGGATCTGCGGGGCGGTAAAATGGGTGAGCCCTGAGAGCGCAACAATCCGCTGGCAGTTTTCCAACTGGGATGTGAGCGCCTGCCATTGAGGGTCGGGTTCATCTTTCGGCATTCTACCCCTGGACCACGATCTTAAAAGATCGATACGGGCTTTGATTTCGGTGACCGGGTATCGATTGCCCGTAAAAACCGAGGCGAAAAGGGTGTTGATCCTCTTTTTGAGCCGTTTCCGGTCGCGCTCATTTTCAATGGTATCCAGACCCTCTTTCAGTGCCGAATTCCATTCATCAGATCCGACAGCGGGATAATTCTGGAGAGCACGGGAAAGCCTGCGGGCGATCCCCCGTGGAACCGGGCTGATGGGCAATATGAGCAGTTCAAGAGCGCGCTGTGGGTCCGGCGGGTTCCAGCCCATGGCCAGGGTGAGGGGAAGGATCTGCAGCAGTGCATTATCAAAAACCGGAATGCCCGCGCCCGTTGTGGGGAGACCGAAACGATAAAGCGCTTGATCCAGGATACTGTCGGGACCGATGATAACGGTTTTGTCCGTTTGCCTTCCTGTGGAAAGCCATGCTGCGATTTCGTTGGCCGCCGTGCCGCAGGTGGCGGGTCTCAGCAACTGAATCGAGCCATCGCCTTCGGGTTTGAATGACGATTTGGTGTACCCTGCCAGATCACCGGCGGATTTAACGGGTTTTAACTTTTCTTCAATTATCGTTGTGCCGGTCTTTTTTAGAGACCGAATGGTTGTTTGTAAAACGGAAGGGAGACGATCGGGTGGTTCCAAAAGGGTCAGTTGTTGAACGGCGTTATGGGTAGACATGAGCGTTTCCGCCACCATCAAAAGACGGTCGGGAAATCCGGGAGATGCATTTTCGGTAACCCCCGCAAGGTCTTCAAGCCGTGTGCTGACCGGTTGGAAACGCCAGCCGTACATTCGAAGCTGATCCCGCCAATCCAGGACTCTTTTGGCGGTTCCGAATGGGTCCACCTGTGCGGATTGGCTCCAGAATCCTGATGTGGCGCGAATGGTCGAAACCAGTTCCGCAGCACGCAAGGCGTTTGGAACGGGTGGACCGCCCAGACCGGTCATGGTTTCAAGCAGGCCCAAAAGCCCCGATGGGCCGACCCAGATTTCCCCGGAAACAGCATTTCTATCTTGAAGGGGACCGGGCCAGTATCCACTATCAAAAGCGGGGTCGAATGTGATTTTCATGATGCCTCGATTATTATCGATCATGGATGAGTGTTATCGCTAAGCACTAAATACGAAATAATTACTTTTGTCAATATTAGAGTAAAAGGTTTTCGTGGGCGATAATTACAAATCAATGTCTGCCACTTTCTTTATCAGTTCCTTAAAACCATCCCAGTCATTATCCCGACAAAGGTCTGCCATTTTATCTTTCTGAACCTGTGTAGATCTTTGATGAAATTTAATCATCTCTTGAAAACCGACACTATCCGGATATGATGTTCCCCATAAATCTTTAACAATCTCCCTGACATTCATCTATCTATCCCCCATGCCGCTTGATGATATCCCGATGTTATGTCATTTTTGGCCACATTAAACCGAAAATTTTCATATTTCTGGAAGAACTATGGCCGGAAATGACACACTTCCCGGTTATAAATCTTACGTAATAAAGAAAACACTTGGATTGTCTCCTTGAAATTCTGTGGGTATTTTTAAAATATTCATTTTTTTGGGTCAATCTCTAGCGTAATCTAGCTTTTCTTTTTGGTAATGGAGCTTCAGGTGAACATGGTTAAAAGCGGGGGCAATTATGTATCTCGATAACTTCATTCAAGGATTGTCCTTGAGATTTGCAGTCGATCAATACCTCGAACTTTACCCAATTCTGAAACAGTCATCTGAATTCAGGGGAAATTGCCCATTTACGGGTCGAATCGCCGATGTGATAGTTAACGAATTCTGGGAGACGATCACTTTTGGCCAGTTGGGCCTGGAATTCTCAGGGCGTCTTTTGACAAGGAAGCTGCTTCAGCTATATATGGACAATGGATTTGAGCCAAAATGGCGCTGTTTTGATTGCAGAAAAATAGCCAGTGAAAATCAGGATGCTTTTTCCCGGATAAACCAGCAACTGAGAAATCTCGAAAAAGACCTCCTGTTGCTTTTGAAAAAAGTCGGTGGCCGTAGATATGAAAACCACCGTGATGGGTTGGATTTCGAGCCATGGATAGAGATAGACTATTATATTGGCCCCGCTCACAGGCTTTATCATCAGGATTCAGATAACATCCTCTGTAGGCAAAAATTTTATGTTGGCCGTGCGGAGAACGACAAATTCAAGATTGAGGAACTTATATATAATCCAGGTGACTATCGATCTCCCCTGAAATTTGATTTTCAAGAGTGTTATTTGTTTCATGATCTCTACGATCACCAATCTTGCAACTTGGAAGATATTTTGCTGATCTCGGATATTTATTATTCTTTAGTAATGGAATACCAGTTCCGGAAAAAAATCAACTTAAAATAGATTTTTCACTTTAAATGCCGATAGGCCAAACCGAGTAAGACGCCGGCTAATACGATATGTCCACAAAGATCTTGCTGGTAGGTCTCACCGAGTTCTTCCCCAGTTTTTTGCTTGAGCTTACTCAACTCCAACGCTGTATTTTTAGCACGCTCTATACCGCATTCGCCATCTCTGGTGTTTAGTACCTTTTCAAAATGTTCTTCAAGTATGCGCTTGTATTCATTGACATCTGCTTTTGTGTAGGCAACATTCCCATCTTCTATGTATTCAAGAATATCATTGATATGGTAGTCTTTTAATTTATTAAATTCAGCAATTTCTCTAATGGACATATTCGCTCCTTCGATAACGATAATCTGCCCGCCCGGAATCTGCGCCTTAACTTATATTAACGTATATCTTTTGGCTCTGGCACAGGGCGAATGGTTTCAGCCCGTAATCATTTTTGATAGTCTCAATAGCATCCTTTTTTGTTTGTGTTTTGATTGCCACTGCTCTTCTCAGGTCCCGAAATAGATACGTCCACTCTATTTTTTTCTTTGGATAGTAACAGAATACCGTAAGGTTTCAGATAGTCAGGAGGTTGATCTATCGTTTTTAACTCTTCCGGTTCATATTCGTACTGGATCATATCCTTTTATCGGTCTCCAAAAAATAGTTGAGTTACTGCCCTAAAAGAATACCCCGGCTCAAACCTCTACGGTTCATTGGGTTACAATTTGGGGTTGTTTTTCCCAGCCATTTCCTACCATAGACCATTTCTATGACATTTCCGGTCACACTTAAATAAAATTTAAAAAGAGTCAAAAATGTCGTTTTTAAACAGAAGTGTGGCCAAAAATGACATACTTGCTATTTAATAATATCTGCGTACACTTTGAAGCTTGACGAGCACTGATCCAGAATTTATTCTTGGAAACATTTCAAAATACCATGAAGAGAGACGTGAGGGAACTGGCCCTGTGACCGTCCGGCAACCTGCTTCGCAAGGTGCCAAAGCCAGCCCGAAAGGAACCATGAGGCCCGGAATGGAAAACGTTATCGGACCTCCCCTTTTGGGAGGTTTTTTGTTTCAGGGAAAGGTCACCTCCTTATCCAGATGGACCTTGATAACCGAACCAGGACAGTCTACACATGGCGGTTCAGCATTGGGCATCATGGAGATGTTTCCATAGGACTCAATCTCAAAGATTTATATTCATGCCCCGATGTATTTCGAGGCGCTCCCGCAATAGAAAACAAAACCTATCGATTTGCAGCTTCTGATTTCCTGAGCTCGTTTCGGAAACACCCAGGAGAAATTGATCTACGGTTTCTGATTCAGATAGTATCCATCGACTGGTCCTGGTTCAATGAATACATCATTACCTCCCCATATATCGCAGAGCTGGAAACCCACTTTTGTCTTCGTAAGAAGGATTACATTTATGAATGAACACAAACTTGAATATAAAAGCGCAAGAAAACTATTCATGCAATGGTTCAATAAAAATTTGAAGTCCTTTCCGGGAATAAGGATTAAAAATGCGAATAATACTTTTCGATTCAAAGGGATGCATCCGGATATAGAATTTCAGGTTGGTTTTATCGACATCGATGTAATCTTTTATCATGAGGGTAAGTGTTGGGATATAATTCTTGTCGCCGACCTCCCGGAAATAGAAAAAGAAGATGACGCATATTTCTGTAAGGAATGTTTTAAACAAACTGGCAAAAAGGAAATCTATGATTCAGCTGAAGCTATTCTTGAAGACCACACAGTGAAATCTTTGCGAAGATGGATTAGGCGAAACTTGCGGGCTGAAAAGAAAGTCCTATTCTTCAAGGATCCTGGAGTTAGCTGGGTCGAAATTTGCGACGAAGGTGAAGTGGAAATGAGAATCAAAAGTATTAAAGAGGAAGATAACGGATTGGCAATTTCTCTGAAGCCTATGATACTCGAAAGATAATGGTGTTGTGTTGGTTGGTTTTCTCAAGCGTCAAATGGGCATATCTTACTAGTCCCTCAGGCTAATTGAACTGACTGTGAGTCTGCCATATAATATTTTATTGTCAACTGATCTCAAACTTTGCTTTTGCATATTTGATAAATTCCTTTTTACAGCTGCCTACTCGTCCTTTTTTGCCTAAATGCAGATCATGGTGTAAATAACCGCTGCCTAGAAGCCAAAATGCTTTGTCTGCTTCGTATGGGGATACACCTGCATGCTTTGCCACTCGGATTATTGCCTTGAAAAGAGTATAGTCGTCTGACTTTTCAGGACAAAGCTTTAGGGCTCTGAAAATGTCACGAAGGTGGACATCAGGCTTCGGAAAATTAATGTACCCCATTTCTTTGAGAAAATTACAAGATAAAGCAAAACCAAAGCCGTGAATTTCTTTGCTTAGCAGCATCGGAAGACTTGCTCTTGCCCGGTCATCCTTGTCGAAGAAGTCCACCCAATCAAAAAAGTCGGAAGCCGATTTAAATTGATGTAGGAAGTTTGCGGCTGAAAGGATGGTCTGGCAGTACTGGGGCCAAATGCTCTTTGAGGTTCGGCGAATTTCACCTTTCGGATTCAGCTGTTTCACGATTTCTTCAAGTAGTCGCTCAAAGTCCCCTGAGTATTTTTCCAAAACGACCTGAGGGTCAAAACTTTCTAGAACCGACGAAAGATTTTTGACCCCGCCTATGGATTTACCAACGACACTTGCTTTCATATTTGCATTTTGTGCAGATTCTAAGATTCTTCGATATATTGCCGGTTTGGATTTAGGTCTAGGTTTCAACGAAAGCGGGTCTAAATACTTTTCGATTAGTTCCGGTGTCACTCCAGGGATGTTCCTTTTCGGCAGATATTCTTTGGCCAGAAAGTAGGCCTTTTTGTCAACAGACTCCATGTTTTCCATCCAATCCTCCAATATTTTTCAATAAAATATAGCCTTTCTAAAAATAAAAATCGCTGAACGCTTCTTTTTGTGTCAGCTTGGGTGGATAGTCAACCATTTTTCGCTGAAAAAACAGCGTGTCTGAATTCATATTCTGTTATATTCCGGCGATTTTTCTTAACTCATAACTATCAAACGAGTCATCAGGATTTCCCCACAGACCGTGCAGTGTACGATCCACCCGGCACGTCCGCAACGGTGAGCCCATGTCCATTGGGGACTTTTGAAAAAACTAACTTTAATACAGGCACTTAAACAAAATGGGCAGTGATCGAAAACCATTAAAAAGTCTGAGGGTTGGTAATAGCTTTCTTTCTTCATTATTTCAAACCACCGATCGGAAAATCGAGCGCCGGACTCGTTGTCATCGCCCCACAAAAGTTCAGGAAAGACCTTTTTGAATTCCATTTTTTCAGACACTTCTCTCTGTTGATCACGAACGGCGGAGAGCACCTTCAGCAACTTTACCGCTTCTATTTTTTTGTGGTCTTTGTTAACCATTTGAATCCTTCCCCTGGACCCACATGGTTGCTCGTTTTCGCCAAGGGGAGGTGGCGCTGGCATGAAGCGGTAGAAACTTTCTGAGATCATCGATTTGAATTTCCTTTTTGGGCCTGACGGATACTTGTTTTTTAGGTTTTCGAAAATGAGAGGGTCTCTTCCACTGACATAAAAAATATGTTCAAGCTGTTCTATGGCAACTTTACCATTTAGGGAAAGTAGTCTTTTGACAATACGAGGGTCCTGAGTTTTCAGATTCTCGACGGCCTTTTTCCATTCTTGTCTTGAATTCCAACACCCTATGACCAAATGAAACCGGCCCATCCACTCTTGAAAATCTTCAAGCCTTTTCAAAATCTTCTGAGGCCGCCTCCTGGCGTAGGTTGTCAGGAAGCCTTGGATGGATCGATGGATATCAATTCTGAATGCGTGTAGCTCTGAAAATTCCAGTATTGTCTTTGTGAAACCCTTATGACCGTTCTCGATGAAATGGAACAACGTGTTCCCTGCCTCCATTATACCCCAATGGTTTAAAACAAAATTCAGTAAAGCCCCATTTCCAAGTAATGATCTTCATCCCTCGGAAAAGGATGTTCCCCTTCCTTCCAACCTTCCTGTTTTAAATCCGAAATGATATGCCTCCTGGCCGCTTCTCCCGCTTCTTTTCCGAAGACCTTGACTATCTCTCTGATTCCCGCTTCATGATGCCGAAATCGCCGGTGTTTCATCCCAATACCCGGGGCTTTTTGGAATTCATCCAGCCATTTATGGACTTCTTCATAGGGCTTTCTAAAAAGGGCGCTGGATTCCCTGCAATGCTCTTGAAAGGTCATTTGTTTTTTACCTGGTGAAGTTCATTTTTCGTGAGTTTCCTGCCCTTAATCGCTTTTTTAATGTACATGTGTTTTTCCATACTCGACACCTCTCGTGATGCTTCTTTATATCTCTGATCTAGTCCTAAACTGAACAGGCCTTATCGTTTTCCCATTTCTTCACCATTTCCCGAAACCCTGACCTGATTTCAGGAGATACCTGTTGATGCTGTGAATGAAGGAGATGTTGGGAGAGATAGTTGTTACAGGGGTGATGGGATTTTGCTTTTTGACCTTTTTGACCTCATTAGCGATATGCTTGATGCTCTCAGCAGTCGAGAAAACCATTTTATCCTCCGGTAAAATCATTCGGATATTTCACTGATTATGGATGCATATTAGACAATTTTTAGGTCTCTGCCAGTAGGGTTCGATTGATATCACTAATGAAGATTTGCAGCCGCTTTTTCTTGTACTTTGAACCGATTGAGATGCTTTCTAGAGCATAGATAATTGCTCCTCATGGATTAGCATCTCTGAATTCCCCTATTTTCTTGCTGATTTGCTTGAAAAAACAGTGCAAATATTAAAAATCATACCGACCATGCAGGAAAAAATTACATTTTTCTTTGCCAACGCAAAAACCATGATAATTGCAAGCCATCAAGGCAACGGTGCAATAACATTTTTTGTTGTTAATACATATCTTTTCTAAATTGTTCTCTTTTCTGTTTTGTAATCTACCTATAGGGCATAATAGGCAATTGTTCATTACGCACATTCTTGGGACAAAATCAAAGGTAACATCAAACTGTTCGGGATATCCATCATCAATAATATGCTTATTATCTTCATAAAACTTCCTTACAATTTTATTCAAAGGCGTTGAATCGTCTTCTTCATAGGAGGCCGTATCTTTCAAGATACAATCGCTGAATTGTTTGTTGTTGTTCCAAACGTCCCCAGGCAATTCCAATTGGGCGAGAGAATCCTTATTGAATAGCGTCTTAAGAAATTTCTTTTCTAACCCTTTTCTTTCTAAGGCCTCCTTAAAATAATCATTAAATTCAGGAAACTTAATATAGTCTCTAACGCTACAGCATGTTCTTTTCTGTGAAAAGATTTTTTGTTTTAAAAATTTACTATATTCTATTTCGAATTCTTCTGAAGTATTCAATATTTTATTTACTTTGTCTTTCCTTATAATTGCACTATCAACATTGTCATTAAATTTTTCCATATCTTCATAACTTCGCGTACCTTGCGTACCAATCTCGTAATATGTAATCAAATATAATGCGAATATGAGCCTTTTAATGATATTATCTTTATCTTTGTTGTTATTTAAAAATTCCGAAATGAATCCTGTAAACTCAAATCCATATTTTTCATCTTCTAGAAAAACAAATGTATTAAGAATGGAGAAGTAATCTGATGGAAGGTATCTGGATTTGAATTTTACTTTATTATCCTGTGAAATATTTTTTTCGTACTTACCTAAGATAGGGTTGTCCTTTGCCGTTTCTTGGCTTAAAAAATGGTATTTTGATTTCTGATCTTTAACTACATCATCTTTAACTACAAAAGAGTCTTGTTTTTCAGGGTTTAGAAGGTCAAGCGACTTTTTTTCCTTGATTTGAAATATCATGTTGGAGATTACAAACCCACCTATATCCCATATCCTCTGAAAGGGCATTTGCCTATCCATAATATAGCATAACCAATGTGTAAGAACCTTTGTATCTGGATCCAAATCAAGGTTAAAAAAGTTTATCAAGTTAGTGTTTTTCCTTTCCCACCGGAATTTATCAAAAAATGATAAAATGCGAAATATTCTTAGCATTTTTTCAGTTTTAATATCCATAATTCCCCCATTAATAATGTGTTACTAATCAACCTTATCCCCTAAACTCATCGCCACTGTGATCATATACAAAAATCCATTTTCCAAACTTTATAATATAATTGAAAATAGTTAATTTGTTTTAGTACAATAATTTTTTCAACTCATAAGCACAAGATCAAACAACAAAATCTCCTGACACGAACCACACTTCACAATCCGTCCAGCCCTTCCGCGAAGCCTGAACCAGGTCCAATCAAGGCTTTTGAAAAATTGCACATCGATATTTCCACTCAGGCACCAGGGGCAATGATCGAAAAAAATCAAATAGTCAGAAGTCTGAAAACGGTGTTCCTTTTTGAGGATTTCTAAATTCCGTCATTTTATTCCTCCGCGTTAGATTACGATTTGTTAGGAATAAATCCCGTAAATTTCCCTAAGAAATGCTTGGGATCAAATTCATAATCAACCGGATCTACAACCCTGATCTTATGAAGAGGTGTGCCTACGAATGTATTAGGACTGGGTGAAGCGTCAAAAATTCGTGAAATTCTGATATGATTGTGCTGATTTTCAAAAACTATTCTAATGCCTTCTTTTCCCTCATAAGCTCCCAAAATTAACCAAGTCATATAATCCTCTGTTTTATGTATGAATAGCTTTCCTTAACCACATGCCTGGGGAGCACGTTGAAGTACGAAGCACGGTCGGAATTGAAATGGTGTTCATATTTCAAAGCGTTGGGATCAAGTTCGATTTTCTTTACACAACCAACCGCCAACGTGGATTTCCACACCCGGAATCTGATCAGGAAAAAGGTTCCTGGCGTTTTTGGCCCGGGTATAATTTCTATCCGAGGGGTCCGGAGCATCGTATTCCATCGCTTTGAGACCGGAAGGATCGAAAACCTGTTGGTCAAGAAAATCCCGAAGCTTCTCGAAACCATTATTGCTCAGGCTTCTCTGAACCTTCCTGTCTTTCCGGGTAAAAAAGAGGGCATGAAACTCCATACCCGCACCCGATCCGTCGTCGTTATAAAGTTCATACAACAGGATCTGTATGGTGAAAAAGGAATCTTCAAAAAGGTGATCGCTTTTTGCGAAAAAGTTCTTGAAGCCCGTGTCATCGTCCTCAATATGTATTTTCTTGAACCCGATGGTCTTGAGTCTCTCTTTAAGGCGGTCGGCAGCCTCCTTAATGGGGATGTGATGACATTTTGGTTCCACGGGTCCCTCCTGTCATAGGTTTTCTACCCGGGATAACATGCATGGCGAAAGATGAAAAAGGATTGTTAGATTTATCATTGCCCTCCTTTTGGATCAATGTCTATTCCTTTCATTCATATTTCCAAAAACCAGGAACCCATACCCGGCAACAATCGGGAGGTACAAAATTCCCCCAGAAATTATAATACCCTTCTGAGCATCGTAATTGCAAACTTCCAGGAATCCAGACTTTCCGGAAATAGCGTTGTCCTTGACAAGAACCTGTTGAATAGGCCCTATCCGGACAATAACCGGAACGGTCGGGTGGAGGCTGACAACAATTATATCGTATGGCTGCCCGGTCCAATACAAACCCTGCCACGAAACCCCCTAAGAAATAATCCAATCCGTTAGCGTATCCACTACTCACAGTAGCGAAAAATAATACCAGTGTTAGTACTATGCTTTTTAACATATGCCCCCCCTTATGAATAGGCTACGGTCCATATTTCGATAGTTGCAAATCCTGTTTCAAATCGGAAATGATGTGCGGCCTTGCAACCTGCCAGCATCTAACCCAAACAGTTTTGCGACCTCCTTGATTCCATTTTGGTGCTGTCGGAATCCCTGTGATTTCTTTCCTATTGTTGTTGCGACCCAGGTTCTCTATCAGAACAAGGTCACCTGCCGTCAGTTTTCTTTTCCTGACAGCCCTTTCGGTAAAAACAGAGTGCCTAATCTTCATAAAACCCTCTTGATTCTTTGCAATGCTTTTCATATGTCATTTTTCTCCCCTAAATATCTGGGAAAAGTGGATTCAAAGGTGTCCTGCTCCAGCAAATCCTGATACCTTCGACTGGCATATTCTACAAACAGGGAAAAGGCATTCGGAGGGGTGGCTATCAGATTCTCCAAATCTTTCACAGAATACTGGCTTGCCTCTTCAAGGATAAAGGGTTGAATGATCTTCTTGATTCCATTCAAATCCAAGCCCTTGCAAATCCCCTGGTAATTGGTATGGGGTGATATGACTTCATAAACGTATGCCAGGCATTCTTCTAGAGCCATCAAAAGGATTTGTTTTTTAACGGAGTCATCCATTATTAATTGCCTGCTTGACCAAAAAGAATCGGTACAGATTTCCTACCCTTGAAACGCTTAAGGGTTTCATAAACATCTTCAAACGTTATAGTTTCATTCGCATTTAGAAGTGCTGTCGTTTTTGCTCCTTGAGTGATTTCAGCTATTTCGTTCAGATGAAGGGGGTATTGTTCCACCAGGTCAACAAGCCTTTCTTGGATGTCCTTACTGTCTCCCAAATGTTTTTCCCATTCCCTGAGTTGCAGCTCTTCCGGGGGAGAATCAACTTCCAGGTAGCGGTTGAATTCAATCGGGAGAGATTGGGTTTTCACCGGATTTGTAACAAGAAAGAGAATTCCTTTGAAATCTTTGAGCTTCCTATAGAACCCCAATAAATCCTTTTTACGCTCCCCTTCAGTTGTTTCTTTTAGAAAAAGTTCTTGAAAATATGCCTCGTGGTCAACCAGGAGGGTCAGGGCTCGATGACCTGTCCCGGTACTGAAGGCATAATCCAAGGGGTCCACTTCCTGACGAGTCAAGGGATCGATGATCTTTTGGGTTTTGTCCGGTCCACAAAGCAGGTCCAAAAGTTCAAATTCCCGAACTTTAATTCCACATTCTCCGGCGACGGCATCTACAATACGGATGCCCGTCTGAATGTCTGAACATCCCAGCAACAGTCGCAATCCAGTGGTCTTGCCATTGAAATGAAGGCAGGCGTTGGCAATTTTTTGGATTTTCTGCCTGTCCAGGGAACCGACGGGCAGGGAACTGATGGAACCTTTCGGAAGATAACTTCTTCCGAAGGAGTTCAAATCAAACATACTGGCAGTCTGCCATTTTGCGGCTTCCTCAATATCACAAGCGTTCAGAAGAATTTTGGATCTGCCGTTTGTAGACATTGCGTTGGTGATCGCCGTAAACATGGTATTCTTGATCAGACCACCACTGAAAATGTATTTTCCGGCAAGGGATTTGAAATTCACATCCTTGGCTAGAGAAACATTGGGGGGCACCAAGGCCTTCCATATCCTTTCCCGCTGATTTTCATCGGGCAGGAAAAATGGAACCTTCATGGTAATCCGCCTGTCCAAGGCCGGGTCCAGTTCGATGACCCGGTTGGTTGCCATGATGGTGATGCAGTCGGATTTCTCGATTTCAATTAGTAATGTTCGACTGTCCCGTGTATTGGCATGAAAGATTTCATCACATTCATCGAAAAACACAATTCCATCGTTCAGCTTGGCCTCTTTAAAGAGGTATTTTATCAAATCCTCGGATGAGGCACCCAGATTGGATGCATGTTCAATGTTGACGGATAAAAGTTCTTTGTCAAGGATGGTTGCCATGGCGTGGGCCAACATGGTTTTACCTGTTCCGGAAAGACCGTGAAAGAGAAATATCAGACCTGTGCCGTAGCCGTAGAATTGATCCACCATGGTCTTTGTCGGCTTTGATTTGTTGTCGGAATAATTTTTAGCCAGCTTCAGGACCTTTTCCTTGGTTCCCTCCGGAAGGATGACCTGATCCGGGTTAACCGTTTTCCTGTCCCTGGAAATGCAATGAAGGTCCATATCATAGATGTTGTTGTCCCCGATCAGGTATCGAACGATACGTTCATGTAGGTGGACATAAATATCGAGAATGTTGGTGGTGTTATCATAACTATTCCAGGGGACCACAATCTCCTGTTTGATCAGAGAAGCATCAACGCTGAAATATTTTCTACTGGTTACCTGCTCCCGGTAATCCGGGTAAATAATGGACAGGATGGCTCCGATACTCATCCCTCCGTCTCCGTGACTACTGGGGTCAAAGTCCGATTTTTCATAGAAATCCCTGAAGGCCTTCCCCGTGTTATTTGCTACAAGCAGGGCAAGGACGGTCTGCTCAAAGGTGTCCAATTCATAGGACCGGCAGAATTCTTCAAAATGAAGTTCAATCCCCTGTTCAAGCGATTTCTTTACCTTCTGCCGGGTTGTCATCTCCAGGTGATTCAATGAGTTTTCTATCTCATCAAGGTTTACTTCCCCTGAAGAAATATCAGGAAACAAAAAGGCTGACCGGTCAGGAAGGTCCTCTGACTTTTCAACCTGAACAGGCCTACGGCGGGGCATTGGGGATTGCTTGATGGGCTTTCCACCGAGAAGATAGGCCCTGGCCAGTCTGAGTCTTGATATATACTCCAAGGCTTCAAGGTGTTCTATATTGTCCTTGAAAGTCTTCTTATCATCACATTTCGTTAGGGACGGTAATGATTGTTCTGCCGGCACATGTTTTAAATCCGTTAAAGTCATATTAATCCCTCCTTTCGCTATTGACATGGGGTTTTAAGGGTTCCACCAGGTCCACCAAGCCGAACTTCACGGCTTCTTCGGGGGCCAGCCAGGTATCCACATCCCTTAAGAGGTATTTCTCCAACTCTTTCTTGGATTGAATCCCGGAATACCGCAGATAATGATCAACAATCCGGTCATGCTCCAAATCCTGTTCCTTCCGGGTTGCAAGGAGCTGGCTGTGGTTTCCCCAGGTCATGGACGAATATCGATGGGAAAGCATTGAAGTCCGGGGGGTGATGACACGCCGCCCCCTGGTTCCCGTCATGAAGACCAGGAGGGCCATGGAAGCGATCATACCGATCCCGGTGGTGAAGATAGGAATACGGGACCACTCCATAATATCTATAATGGCGAAACCTGCCGGACATGATCCACCTGAGGAATTGATTATCATCTGAATGTGGTCGGTCTTTCCTGAGATGTTGTATTCGATAATTTCTTTGCAAACGCTTTCCGAAGCCCCGTCCTCGATCGACCCGGACAAATAAATAATCCCATAATCGCTTAATCCCTTTTCTTTTTTTCCATTCTCTTCACTCATGGTTTTTGCCTCCATTCTCAGTGATTTTAAATGTTTGAATTCTATTTGACCCGCCTCTTGTTTATTGTTAGCATCATCTTTACACGTCAACTATGACATTTCTGGTCACATGCCGTGGAAAAAAATAGAGGAAAACATCATGCGTGGAAAAAATCTGATCAAGCTCTTAAAAGCCCTTGAACTCCTGTCAAAGCCTGAAGGAACCACTATTGAAGAAATGGGGACTCAATTGGCGGTGGATAGAAGATCGGTCTACAGGTTGATCGAGGTGATTGAGGATCTGGGATTTCCGATCTATGACGAAAAAATACCTCTTGAGAAGGAAAAGCGATGGAAACTTGAGGAATCCTATCTCAAGAAACTTCCGAACATGAAAATCCCAGATATCAACCTCACCCTCCCGGAAATTATTTCCCTCTATCTGCTCAGGAGCGAGGCCAGCCTTTTGAAGGGGACGGAACTGGAAAAACACACCAATTCGGCGTTTGGAAAGTTCTCGATGTTTCTACCGAAAGACGCCTTTGGGAAACTCGACAAGATAAAAGCCTTGTTTGTCTCAGCATCGAAATTTGTGAAAGACTATTCCGGAAAGGAAGACATTATCGGGCAATTGATGGATGCCATCATGAAAAAGGAGACCTGCTACATAGGATATCATTCCTTCTACGATGACAAGGTTAAGAATTTCAAAATTGACCCCCTCCATTTCTTTGAAAACCAGGGTGGGCTTTATATTTTGGTGAACACCACAACTTTCGGGGATATCAGAACCCTTGCGGTTGAAAGGGTTCAGCATCTCAAAAAAACCGGGGAATCATTTGAGTATCCGGAAGTCTTTGATCCCGAAGCCCTTTTGGAATCCGCATTTGACATTGTTTACGGGGACCCGGTGAAGGTCAAGGTCTGGTTTTCTCCAGGACAGGCCCGGTATATGAAGGAAAGGAAATGGTCGAAAAGCCAGGAAATCATAGATCAGGAAGATGGGTCAATAATCCTGAGCATGGAGACGTCGGGCTGGTGGGATGTGAAAAGGTGGGTTCTTTCCTATGGCAGCGAAGCAAAGGTTTTGGCGCCGGAGGACTTAAGAAGAGAAATCCAAGCTGAACTGAAGGCCCTGCAGGGTTATTACAGGTAACGAAATCTGGATTGAAAATATTGCCCGCTTTTTAGCGCATTTAAAACGCTTTCGCCATCAGGGGGATGGCAACGAACGCGCCAAGGGAACTTCCCAGGTTGGTTAATACCACAATGAGCAGGATACGGGTGATCTTGTTTTTCCAGAATCCTTTTACGGAAACAATGTCTTCCGGCAGCCGTTGAAAGTCCTTCACTTTCGGTTTAACGAGAAAGACCT
>Ga0233431_1003975_pt1 | contig 16679 bp, 14 predicted proteins | sample SI_118_April2016_FD_179867 | JGI IMG/M metagenome (GOLD analysis project Ga0233431, IMG submission 179867) | Seawater microbial communities from Saanich Inlet, British Columbia, Canada - SI_118_April2016_200_MG | ecosystem: Environmental > Aquatic > Marine > Inlet | place: Canada: British... | reverse complement strand
TAAACACTTTCGTAATGCTACAGTGACCACGATTGCGCCAACTGGGACGATCTCAATGATGCTCTCGGCTAGTGGTGGGATTGAGCCACTTTTTGCGCTGGCGTATTATCGTAAGAGTATGGGTGAGTATAACCTCTTGGAGGTCAATCCGGAGTTAACTCGCGCGATCAAGCATGTGAATGGGCTCTACTCGACTGAGTTAATGGACCGAATCGCCAGGAGTGGGAGTATCCAGGGGATTGAGGAGATACCTGCCAAGATTAGGGAAGTGTTTGTGACCTCAATGGATATTACGCCTGAGCAACATGTGAGAATGCTGGCGGCGTTCCAGAAATATACTGATAATGCGGTGAGCAAGACGATTAATATGCCGTCAAGCTCGACTGTGGAGGATGTGCTCTCGGTGTACCAGTTGGCAAGTGATCTGAAGTGTAAGGGGCTCACGGTGTACAGAGATGGATCGAGAGATGGGCAGGTGCTGACGGTTGGGGGATCAGTAGATTCTGTGAATGCAGTAGATTCCGTAGATTCAGTAAAAACAAGAACTAGAAAACTAGAAAACTGGAAAACTGAGAAACAGGGTATTTGTCCGAATTGTGATGGGAAGCTCGCGATCGAGGAGGGTTGTAAGAAATGTTATGGCTGTGGGTACAGTGTGTGCGGGTGATATTATTGGATATAATATAGATAGATAGGGACAATACATGCAAAAAATAAAACCAATCAAGAACTGGCCAATCCAATATCACGATATTCTCAAGGTCAAGGACTCAACGAACCATGTCGGGATCTGTACCTTATGGACGGAGCGTGAGGTGGTGGAGAAGATGGTGGGGGATGCGTCATATAACGTGATAGGGAATCTGTATTCTGCGCAAGGGATTAATTCGATCATCCGCAATGTGATGGCCAATCCGAATATCCGGACAATCGTGATCTGGGGGAGTGAGATGAGTCTCTCAGGTCACTCACTCCTAATGTTTGTGAGAAATGGAATTGATGAAAAGAGAAAGATCATCAAGGGAAGAGGGGAGATCGAGGTCGAGATCCCGGATGAGGTGATCAAGCTGTTTCGGGAGAGTATTGAGATAGTGGATCTGCGCGGGAGAAGTAAGGATGAGCTAGTGGCTAAGCTTGCGGAGTTGTCTAAGGTAGAGAAGACACCATTTGCTGATAAGCCACGTGAGTTCCCTAAGAGCGAGCCCAAGGTAGAGATCCTCCCTAGTGAGCGCACAGGGTACTACGTGAGGGGCTCCACCGTCGCACAAACCTGGCTCAAGCTCCTGAACGAGATCTATAAGTATGGTCGAGCCAAGCATACTCGCTATGCGCATGACAATGAGCTCAAGGAGGTCCTGAATCTAACGGCAGTGATTACGGGCGAGAATCCTGAGGAGGTCTATTTCCCAGAGTATCTACCGTTTGAGCGAGGGGAGCTAGAGGCCTACTACGCTGAGATTATGACTGATCGTGAAGTGCCAGGAGTAGCGTATAACTATGGACGAAGAATGCGACTACACTTTGAGGTCGACCAGATCGAGAAGATGAAGGAGCTACTAAAGAACAGACCTGACTCCAAGAAGATGATCGCGATCACGACTGATCCGAAGCTCGACTGGGGTAGGAGCAATAAGGGAGACACGCCATGCCTGGTAATGGTCCTGGGGTCGGTGCAGGACAAGAAGTTTTACCTGACTGCACACTTTCGCTCTCAAGACATGGTGCATGGATGGCCACGCAACACCTTTGCCCTGCGCAAACTCCAAAAAGACATCGCAGACTCGGCAGGATATGCCATGGGAGATCTGACGATGATTACACACTCGGCTCATATGTACAGTGACGACTTTACCCTCGTGGGAGACCTGCTTATGGACTGGTATCCGAAGGAGCTGGGGTATACACCGGCAGTTCACTTTGACTTTGATGCACGAGGCAACGTGGTGATCGAGGTAACAAGCAACGGAAGAGTGCCTGAAGGATTGTGGCCAGATGGAGTACCAATGGCGATTATGCAAGAACTCAAGAGGTACAAGAAGGGTGAGAGTAAGCTAATCAAGGCAACTATGTATGAACCTGATGGTGGTCCAGCTGTGCGGGAGTGGTACGGGAGAACACCGCATGAAGTGATGTGGCAGATGACTGATTGGGGATATGTGAAGGATCCGGCACATAGTATGTATGTGGGGGTGGAGTTGCAGAAGGCTTTTGAGGCGATAGTGAGTAATAAGCAGTATCATCAGGATCCAGCTTAACTCGCTTTGCGAGAAATCCAAAATAACAAATAACAAATGACAAACTATGAAGAATAAAATATTAGATAATATTAAGACAGTGGGATTTGATCTGGATGGGACGCTGTATAAGTCAACTAAAGAAATGGATCTGTGGATTAGGAGTAGGTTGTACGGTGTGGTGGCTGAGAAGATGGGGTGGGAAGTAGAGAAGGCAGAAGAGGAGTATGAGAAACGGTTGGCTGAAGTGGGAAGTAATACCACGACACTAGGGGAGTATGGATTGAATGGGAAGGAAGTGTTTGCCCAACTATGGGAGGAGTTTCCACTCGGGGAGTTTTCGAGAGAAGATAAGACTCTGATTGATGGATTGCAGAAACTACGGAAGAAGTATCCGATATTCTTGCTCTCGAATGGTGGGGAAAAACAGATTCTTAAGAAACTTGGTTACCTGGGAATAGACCCTGAGTGGTTCCACCCCTTTGTGGCATGCTACGCGCATGAGGGATGGACCAAGCCTAATCCAGGGGGATTCCTCCATGTTCTTGAGCAGCTTGAGCTGAAACCTGAGGAGGTGCTATATGTGGGCGATCGAGTCTCGACGGATATCGAGGGGGCGAGTGCGGTGGGGATGAGGACGATGATGGTGTATGGTGAGTCATCGAAAGCAGATGTGAGTGTGAGGACGATCGAGGAGGGGATAGAGATGTTGTTGGCCTAGAGGTCCGTCCCCTAGGTTTCCCAGTCGAGGGTGAGACCTTTGAGGGTGGTGATTTCTGTAGATATCTCTTGTTGTTCCTCGACAAAAAATTGATATGAGTTGCGGGAGTTAGCGTTGATGTATTGCGAGGTAATGTCGCTGTGATCAATCCAGTTCTGTGTAATTGTTCCCGTGTAGTTGCGAAAGCTAGAATAAGGATATTCGAGTAGGTTGGCAGGTTGATAACCTGGAAGATGAAGTGGATTGCGGTGGATGTACTTGGTGAGATAGAGAAACTGCATTTCACTACTGACGAGGACTGCTTTGTAACGCCCCTGAAATAGTGATCCCACTCTGTCATATCGTTTGTTAAAGTACATGGAATAGCGAGTAGAGAGTGCGCGGAGAAATCTGGTCATGCTGTCGCGATTGGATTGTTGAATGAGTAGATGAAAGTGGTTGGGCATGAGGCAATAGGCGATGAGTTTGATAGTTTGATTGTGGTTACTAAGTTGTTGAGCTGGAGATAACCTAGGGGACGGACCCCTAGGGTTAATAGGAGGTGAGAGGTAAAACTTGAGGTATGAGAGAAAAACTGTGTAGTCTTTTTGGTCAAGGAAAATATCTCGTTTTTCTACACCACGGTTGTAGCAATGATAGAAGCCGTTTTCGACGTATGTTTTGTATCGGTTGCGTGCTGTCATAAACCTAGGGGACGGACCCCTAGGTTATTGTAGCAAGAATTGAGGTATTGTGATCTGTTGCAGGTTATAGCTAGCTTTAGTACGATGATCCTTGTCCTATGAAAGTATATTTTGGTGCCTCCATATCATTAGATCGAAGCTTGCTTCCAGTGTATCGAGAGATTGTGAAGGAATTAAAGAAACTTAAGCATGAGGTCTTGAGCGAGTATGTGGTGGATCCGGATCTTGAGAAGGGGAATGGGTTGAGCTCGAAGGAGTTGTTTGAGAGGGAGACTGAGACGATTGATAAGGCAGATGTCGTGGTAGCGGAGGTAACAAGTCCAAGTTGGGGAACGGCATTTCTTATTGAACATGCGCTGAGTACTGGTAAGCCAGTGCTAGCACTCTACTACAAAGATAGTGATATGCCTCTCCCGATGATGATCGAGGGACACCCAGAGTTGTATGTTGCCCACTATAGCAAGGGTAATATCCGCACGATACTCAAAAAAAACATGACTCATTTTGACCAGATGAATCACAAATCTGGTAAGTTGGTCGTGATTGATGGGACTGATGGGTCTGGTAAAGGAACGCAGACCGAGCTACTACTGAAGTATCTTGAGGATAATGACAAGCCGAATAAGTATATTGATTTTCCCCGCTACTACACCTCGTTTCATGGCAAGATGGTGGCGCGATATCTCTCTGGTGAGTTTGGAGGCAAAGATGGTTCTCCTTATCTATCGAGTTTGTTTTATGCAATGGATCGACTCACGGCACGTGACGAAATGGTGGATTGGTTGGGAGAGGGTTCTACGGTTGTAGCCAATCGATACACTACTAGTTCGATGGCGTTCCAGACTGCGAGAGTGCCCAAGAAAGAGCAGGCCAAGTTCCTTAAGTGGTTGTACGAGATGGAGTACAAAGAGCACAAACTCCCAAAGGAAGATCTGGTGATATTTCTTTATGTGCCAGTGGAGATTAGTCAGAAATTGATTGAGAAGAAGGAGGGGAAGGAGCGAAAGTACGTTAAGGGACAGAAGAAGGATATCTACGAGGCTGATGTTCAGTATCAGAGAGATGTGCTTAAGTTATATTTGGAGCTCGCGAAGAAGAATAAGCATTGGGAGGTGATTAAGTGTGTTGACTCGAAGGGTAAGTTGTTCTCGATAGAGCAGGTGCATAAAAAAATCGTGAAGGTGATGAAGAAGCACAAAATTGTGTAAGATAGATTAATGAAGTGGTGGAAAAAATTTAGGCGCAAGATTAGTAAGAGATACAAGGTGATCTATAAGAGGGGTCCGTCACGTGTGGCGGGGATCTTTTTAGGCCTGGCGATTATGAGTTGGGTGGGATTCCTGTTCTTTTCTGGTTATCCAGTTGTGCAGTACGTCTACTACCGAGTGTATCCAGCAACGAGTGGCAAGTTAGCGACGATCCTCAAAGATGCACAGGCGTCGGATTCTGAGAGTGTGAAGTATGTGGAAGACGAGGTGGAGGTGCAGATAGAGCCTGATTGGTTGCCTGAGCGTGATGTTTCGCTCCCTGGTGGGCAGTATCTCTCAATCCCGTCAATTGGGGTGGATACAGTGATCTGGGAGGGTCCAGTTGATGACTACGAAGCGGTGTTTCGGCGTGGAGTGTGGCGAGTGCCAACGCTGCCACTGCCAACGGAAGGGACGCCTGTGATTATGGCTGCACACAGATTTGGCTATCTGGAGTGGACGAATGAGTACCGGCGCAAAAATAGTTTCTTTAATCTACCGAAGCTGGTGGAAGGGGATACAGTTGAGATGATCTGGAATCAGAGGAGATTTGAGTATAGGATAGACCGCGTGGTCGAGGCCGAAGAGATCGAGAACTATGAGAGTGATCTGATCCTGTATACCTGCAAGTTCTTGGTGAGTCCAATCAGAGTGATAGTGTATGCGAGTCGGATCTAGAGATTTTGTAGATCTTGTTTGGTGAGATTGGCTTGTCTAAGAATGGATGAGAGAGTGCCGACTGCGATTTCTTTGTGCATTGGGATGATGACTGTCTGGAGTTTTCCGTCAATAATGCCGCGCATCTTGAGATGACTGCCACGCTGGGAAATTTTGGAGAAACCGAGTTTCTTGAGAATTTTGATAAGTTCTTTTGCGGAATACCTTTTAGGCATAAACACGAGGAGTAACTGATTCTAGAGAGAGGTTGGAGAAGAAAGGGAGTTTCTTAGTGGATATTTTTTCGTCTTGTAGGAACAAAGCAATTGCCTCTTCTAGGTTGGAGAGGGCATCTTGCTTGTTTTTCCCTTGACTAGCAAGTTCAAGTTCGATGGTTTTGGCAACATAGAGATCATCCTCCTGCCAGACGAGAGCATGAAGTCCTGAATCTGTGGTGTGCTTGGTTTGTTTGGTCATATATGAAGTATATCATGATTAGGGTAATATCCTATAGAGGGGTTGACAAGTAAGTTATAGGGTGGTATATTTCCGGTTATGAAAAAGCAAATCATAAGTCTTGCCTTGGCAAGCGCCCTAATACTTGCTCCCTCAGTATCTGCTGAGACTGTGGAGTGTACAACCAGCCAATATGGTGGTGCTACATGCGGAGTCAGTACTAGTACCGAAGTTGTAACTCACGAAACGGTTAACGCCGGAATAGGCGATATGCAACTAACCAGTGTGATCATGATCCTCGGACTCTCAGCTATCGTTGCAACCAGCCTCTACAAACTATCCTACCGCTGGTATATCCTAGACTAATTCTCATTTTTATCCTTGCTTTGCCCTGAGCTAAACACAAAAAAACTCAGGCATAAAGCACCTGAGAAGTTGGTCGTACCCGCCAAAGGCGAGGCAGGCATTAACAATTTAATACTATAAGACTGAAGTCTAACTGACTTTGGGATGGGAGCTGTAAAGCGACCTAGAGTTGGGGGTTAAAAACAGGGCAGGTTTTAGCCCCCTATTCTGGGTCCTAGTCAGCACAGGGCACCCCCCTTCGCGTAAAGCTACGGAAGGGCACGGGGTTTGCAGTTCCCATTCTGGAGTTATCTTCAGATAGCCTAAAGGGCCTGGCCCTTAAGGTGAGCTCAAACAATTAGGTAATACTCATTGCGAGTACTAACCTGAGAGTGAGAGCAGTACGTTAAAAAGGCGTGTAGGACTCTAAACGAGCAATCGTGAGGAGTATTTCCTGATGCAAATCAGGATACCTAGCTAAAATATGTTGTATGAAAAACGAATAGGATTTTCTCCTGAAATATTGTTATGGATCGGCTTGCAGTGTCTATTTGAGTAGATAGTGTTAGCCGATTTACGGCAAAAAAAAGGAGAATCGAATGGCTATGACCCCGCAAGAAAAACGTAAAGAGCGCTTTGTTGCGCTTGCTACTGCACTTGTTCTGTTGCTGACTGCTATCGGAGCTGTACTGAGCTTTGCTCAAGCTGCTGAAGCTTTTCAGCCAGAAATGCGGAAAGGTGTGAACGTTACAATCCTGGTGATTGTTGTGCTGAACACCGTACTGTCGGTATATGTCTTTATTCATGGGAAGAAGCTTGTAAGCTCGCTTGCCCCTGAGAAGGCGTATTTATATGGTGGCGGTGCTTCATTGAGCGCTACCTGGGATGTTGTCGCGATGGCGTTGGCTATTTTTGCACTTGCCAGCCCTGCAATCTATTTGTACTTGGGTATCGTTCTCACGATTGATGTGGTTATCGATATTCTAGTGCATTTCAAGCGCTAAAAGGAGGCATACTATGTCTACGCGCAAACTGCTCGTTTTGATTATTGTTCTGTCCTTGGCTTTGTCTGGTTGTGGCACTGGTATTCTTGCCGAACCTGAAAGCTCTAGTGTTCCTGAAGTTGAACCACCTACCTCTGAAGCTGAACAAGCTCTCGAAGAGCCTGTCGAAGTTGTTGATGCCGAAGATACTGGGGCCTGTGTTCAGGATGACTCGGTGACTGACTTTCCATCTCGCCCAGATCTTGATGTCAATGGAACATTAACCGGATTGCAAGTTCGCGATGCGAATTGCCCCCGCGCACTGTACCATGACGAAACAGGTGTTGCCAAAGGCAAAAACTGGGCTGTTGATATTCCCGCCGATTGGATTATGGCATTTGCCGCTGTGACCTGCGAAGTTCACGAAGACGGTGGCGAACCCGTTCAATACATGGATACTCCATTTGTTTTGATCTACGGACCCTGGCAAGGATCTGTGGGTTGCTACGAAGCTGGCGTTCATGGGACTGTGGTCGAGTGGGAAGATTTCCTGCTTGAAGTTATCCTTCCTGTGCATGAGTCTGAAGTAGGCCACTCTGTGGACCCTACTATTATTGGCAAATAGCGAGTTTCCAAAATTTCATACAATTAAATAGCGCGCCTATTAGCGGTGTAACGATCTTAGTCTACCTTATGGGTAGAATTCACTCAATAGAGTGAAGAAGATTAGTTACACCGCAATACCTGAGCTTCTAACTAGAGGTTGGAAGTTGAGGTGTTATGAAAAAAAGAACAGATAGTAAACCAACTGTTTCGATCGTCATGCCAGTCTACAATACCGAGAGGTATGTGGAGGAGGCAGTACTTAGTGTGCTTAGGCAGACTCACACCAATTGGGAGCTAATCATTATGGATGATGGATCGAGTGATAGGAGTGCTGAGATTTTGCGCAAAATTTCTAAAACTGACAAACGAATAAAATGTGTATTTAGTAGAGCAAATATGGGCATTGGTTATACGATGACTCAGTTGGTACAAATGGCAAGAGGGAAGTATATCGCGCGAATGGATAGTGACGACATCATGCTACCTGTTAGAATTGCTACACAAGTTAAGTATATGGAGAGTAATCCACTCGTAGGGGTGCTTGGATCTTATCTTGCTGAGATTGATGGTAAGCGAAAACTGACAGGGATACGCAAAGTGCCAGTAAATCACAAACAAATAGTCGATGGATTATTTACCAGGCAGACGATCCAAAACCCGACTCTGATGTTGCGAGTGAGTGCTATCCCCAAGAAGGAAATGTGTTTTGATAGTAAGCTATCTCCAGTTGATGACCTAGACTTTTACTTGCGCTTGGCACGAGCGAAAGTCCAGTTTGCCAATATTCCGGAGTATTTGATGTATTACAGAGCTCACGGACAGAACTCGTCACTAATTGATATTAAAAAATCATTTAACTTATCTAACTCGGTCAGAGAAGATGCTTTGAGGAAAAATCAAGTAACATTGGGTCTTGGACAGAGCATGATAAGTAAGGTGCAGAGATTGGTAGTTAATATCCTTCCTAATAAGTTTCTGTACAGCGCTTATAAACTTTGGCAGGGTGGTGTAGTGAATGGAGGTATGATTGCACCGATTAGAAATAAACGAGAATTTGGCGTGTCGATTGTGATGCCAATATATATGGGCGAAGACTTGGTTAAGGAAAGTATCTTGCGAGTAGTGAGTGCGATGAGATTCACTGGGCGTAAATTTGAACTTATTGTAGTAGTGGACGGAAAGGGTGATCAAACTCAGCAGATTGCAGAAAAACTGAAGACTACAAATCCCGAACTAAAAGTCCTGTCATATACGAAAAATATGGGTAAAGGTTATGCGGTACGATATGGAATGAGTAAGGCGAAGATGAGTTATGTGGGATATATGGATGCTGGGCATGATATAGATACAAGCTCACTGGTTAATTTGACCAGCTGCATAAATGATAATCCTAAGGTGGATGTGTTTGTGGCTGATAAGACGAATATAATGTCACAAATTATTAATGTTCCATATTTTCGCAAGATCTATAGTTATGGATTCCGTAATGTTGTTGGACTGCTATTTGGTGCAGAAATGGGTGATACGCAAGTTGGACTAAAGCTGTTTCGAAAATCAGTGATAAGAAATCTACTTGAACGTGGTAGTTTGTTTATAGATGGGTTTGCTTTTGATGTAGAGTTGATGGCAAAGTTGATAGATAGTGAGGCAAAGGTGTTACATGTTCCAGTAATTGTGAGAAGAAATGGAGAAAAAAGTAGTGTGGGAGTCATAGATGTGTGGAGAATGGTGTGGGATGTGGTTAGATTGAGAGTGGTGAGTCGTTATGGTTCGAAATCCAAATCTCGATCAAAAAGAGGTACGACAAGAGGAGAGTGTAGCTCTAGGTTAGCGGTAACAGGGAATGGGTGAGCTACTCCGTGATCTGTGAGGAGGGTAGCTGCCTTGTGGTGTTGAAGCTCAACTAGATTTAAGTTCCAAAGATAGTCTCTGACTGATTTGGGTAATTGACTCCAGTATTCAGTGGATTTGTCAGGACCGACTAGTGTATCTGCGATAAATTTGAAAGCATCGGCGGCAGAAGCAGTGTGGCCTAATTTGTTCATAAAATCAGGATTGTGACTAAAATCATAAAGATCGTAGACTTGTAGGCGTGGATTGTCCAGCTGCAGACGTGTATGAGGATAATATGCCTTCAGCCATTTTTTTGGTTGATCATCGATAGCGGCAAAATTGTTTATATTAACATCTTCTCCTGTTAGGTCTTGAGGTGATTTTACCCTCCGTTTGGAGAGGACATCACCCGTTACGGTGATAGTGTAGTTGTGTAGAGCATTAAAAATGGCATCATTGTCGCCATCAGGAGAGGCGATAGTTTGAGTGAACGAAATTTTGCCGTTTGCATCTATCGCTTCCCTGTAGCGATCCTTCGGTAAATTAACTTTTACTCGACCCAATGATTTATTTTCGGTGCTCATGTGATTTGCCATAAATGCATCGAGAAACATAGTGGAGAAGTAGGTGGAGAGACTTTGTTCGGAAAAGAATGATTTTTGGTCGATGTCAAATCTATTTTTGAGAGATTCTGGATAAGTGTGAGGACCGTAGATGTGATAGGGGAATATTGCTGCTTGAGTAATTGCTGACTCATACTGCGTACTAATATCTTTGGGAGAGCCATCGCCATACAGGAAAGTAGTCATGAGTTCGGCGGCAAGTGGTTGTCCCTGGTGTTGTAGTTCTAGTTCGGCTGCGTTGAATTTTAGCAGACTACCAAGGAGTTCTTGGTTTAACTCAGAAGGTTCTTTGATAACCTGGCGAGTGAGAGTTTCTAGTTTGGCGGCACGTTGAGCTAGGTTGCCAGCTTCACCACTGGAGCCGATCCAGTCAAGAGCTTTGTTGAGTGGGCCGAACGCAAGTTCTGCAATGCCTAGTCCAGTAAGTTTGAGAAAATCTCTGCGTGACAATCTGTTAATACTCATAGAAGTAAGTATAATGGAATCTATGAAGAAATGGATTGGAGTGAGTGTGTTGGTTGTGTTGTGGGGAATTGTTTGTACAAAAACGTATGTAGGTGGCAGTTATCTTCTTGGTTGGGATAATCTTGTGCCTGAATTTGGATTCCAAATCAATATTAATCGTGCGTTGTCTACCACGTGGCAAGAATATCAAGGTATAGGGCTACTCGGTGGGATGGGGCATGCAGCAGACTTAACGAGGCAGATACTCTTGTGGGGAATGTCTGGCGTTGTACCTACAAATATGTTGCGATGGGGATGGACTTTGGGGATGTTGCTTTTGGGACCACTTGGGATATATGCATTAGGAAAGAAGTTTTTCCGATTAGACTTGGCAGCTTTGGTAGGTGCAGTGTTTTATTTGCTAAATCCTGTGACCGTTCAGGTATTTAACGTTCCATTTGAGACATTTGTATCTTTTTATGGATTTGTGCCTTGGATGTTATGGGGAGCTTTAACTTACTTAAGAGATGGAAGGCGAGCTAGTTTAATCAAATTATTACTCATATTATTGTTGGGAATGAGTGCTTTTGTGGTGCAAACAATGTTCATTGTCTTGCTCATCATGATAGGAATATTTAGCTTGGAACACTTAGTGAAGTATCGCGACTTGAAGAGGGTGTTGAAAATGTGGCTAGTCGTACTTGCTGGAAATCTATTTTGGTTGCTGCCAGTATTATGGTTTGGTATTACAAGTTCTAGCGTAAATATAAATGCAAAGATGAATCAACTGGCAACTCACGAAGTGGAGTTGATGAATGTGGCGTATGGTGATATTGCGGAGATAGCGAGTCTGAAGGGATGGTGGTTGCAAAATACCGATGTGAATAGTGATGGGAAAATGATTTTGTTGATGGAGAATTGGACTAAATGGCTAGGTGGGAGTGAGGTGCAGTGGGTTGGAATAATTATATTTATTACAGCTATTATTGGATTATTGTATCTGATTAAGGAAGACCAAAAGAAGAAATTGAAATGGAGTTGGTTATCTATATTATTATTGATTTTTACAATGCTAGCCCGTAGAGTACAAATATTTTCAAAAATCTATGACTTGATAGCACAAAATGTGCCACTATTTGGGCAGATGTTTAGAGCGGGTTATACTAAATGGTCGATACCGATGATTTTGGTAGTCAGTGTGGGACTTATGTCGATAATCAATTATTTGTATAGTCGTGCGAGGGTGTTTGCGTGGGTAGTGACATTTTTATTTTTGGGAATGATTAGTTATGTTAGTTTGCCCGTGTTTCGTGATGGGATGGTGGGAGAGAGAATGAAAGTTGAATTGCCGGGTGAATATTCGAGTCTATTCAAATATTTTAGAACTGCAGACATAGGTAGAGTAGTGACTATGCCGGCAAATTCTATATGGGGATGGCAGTACCATGATTGGGGATATAGAGGGAGTGGGTTCCTGTGGTATGGAATAGAACAGCCGATACTGGATCGGGCATTTGATGTGTGGAGTCCGTATAACGAGGGATTCTACAATGAGTTGTCGACGGCGATGTATGGTGCGGATGTAGGGGGAGTTGAGATGGTGCTGGAGAAATATGATGTGCGATATGTTCTCTTGGATGAGTCGGTGATAGCACCGGGGCAGAGTCAGGAGATTTTGCGGATCTCGGAGACGAAGGAGATGGCAGAGATGTTAGGGTGGGAGAGGGTTTTTGATGAGAATTTTTTGAAGGTATGGGAAATTCCTGTAAGGTCTGACCTCGTAGGATTACCTACAAGATCAGACCTTTGGGTAAGTGCGTCGAGTGAATATGCTTGGGTGGAGGGAGATGTAAGTAAGGTAAGGCGAGACGTGATCTATGAGGAGGTGGGGACGTATATCGAGATACAAGACATAACGAGAACTGACCTTTTTGGGCGGCTTTTCGGGCCTGAAGGCTCGAATCCTGTAAGGTCAGGCCTCGTTGTTAAGGACCGTCCTCGATCAGGCCTCGTTGAGTATCCTTTTGCAAATCTGATGAGAGAAGAGTTACAGCTAGTGGAGTACAAGGATGAGGGGGCAACTGTAAGATCTGACCTTGTAGGACGAGAGTTGGTGGTGCCGGGATGGAAAGTGGGAGAGGTAGTGCAGATTAACTTGGATGATGGGGGTGTGCCACTACCAGCGTATTATGTGAATGGACAGCCGGGACCGGTGTATCGTGGTGAGCTTAGATCTAAAGGAGAAGAGAGATATTTTTATATCGAAGTTGGAGAAGGAGAGGGATGGGGGGAGTATCTAGAAGATGCGCAGTTTGTGGTAGAGGGATCATCATTGGAAGTTGAGGTGAGAGGTGAGTCTTTTGTGTATGACTTCGCGGATATGATCCCTGGTAAAGCAGTCAACTGTGATGTGTTATCAAGAGGAGAGGTGAGTAGGATCGGATCTCGGTATTGGGCAGATAATTACGGTGCGGTGTGTGATTATGTGGTGATGTCAGAGCTGTTTCCTAAGCTGGGATACTTGATGCGGATGCAGGGAGAGAACATGGAGGGGCGAAGTGTGAAGATATTTCTCTATAACACAGGGAGTAATCGGAATGATCTGGAGTATTTGTTGGACGAGGGGGAGTTTGACCAGACGTTTAGCTTATTACCATGGAGTTGGGATGGGCATTATAGCCTGAACGTGGAGACGAGGAGCTTTGGGCAGTATGCGAATAACTTGCTAGAGCCCGTGGAGGTGAGATGGTTCCCACTTGACGTGTTGTCACGTGCTAAATTACAAATAACAAATAACAAATTACAAACAAATTCAAATAATAAAATACAAAATAATCTAAAAATAGGAGAAGTGAAAAAGACTGGGACATGGCTGTATAGGGTAAAAATTGACGGGGAGGGGTTACTGGCATTATCTCAGGGTTATGATGCAGGTTGGGTGGCGTGGAGTGGGAAGCCCTTCGGCTTTGCTCAGGCCCTTCGGCATGTGAAGGTGAATGGGTGGAAGAATGGATTTTTGGTTGAAGGAGAGCGGAATGAGATTGTGATCATGTATTGGCCACAGCTACTGGAATATCTAGGATTCTTGATGCTGGGAGTGACTGGGTGGGTGATAGTTAAGAAATAAGCTTGAGGATTTTTTGATGGAGGTCGGGAGTGTCGATGGTGGCGATTCGCCAGACAATTTGGAAGTCTACATCCCAGTATTCGTGAGCGGTATGATTGCGAAATGCGATGATTTCTGCCCAAGGTACTTCTGGGTGAGAGTTTTGGAAATCATTTTCGAGATTGTTGCATGCTTCTCCGATAATTTCGAGTGCTTTGAGGAGTGCGAGGTATGTTTTTTGGTCTGTTTCGACATCCTTGAATGATTTGCCTTGCGTGAAATTGGCAACTGTTTGGCAATAGTCGCGGATGTCTTTAAGAAATACTTGAGGGTCTTTGGCCATAGAGGTCCTGAATATCTTGAATAATATATGGTTTGATGTGTTTGTTAATCCCACCAACAGTGATAAGGTCAATTTTTTTCTGAAAAGTATCTCTGAGGTCTTTTTTGACATTGTATAGTTCTACGAATCCTGGGATTTTTTTGAAGTTAATTAGTAGGTCAAGATCACTATCTTGATGAGAGTCACCCCTAGCTCGTGAGCCAAAGAGGGCAAGATAGTCTATGTGATGTTTTTGGGCGAGTAGATCAATCTTGCTTTGGTATTTTTTTAGTGGATGAGTTTTCATAATTTGAGTATATCAGAATTTGGGGTAGTGTGAGGTATTTATATAGGTTGTAATTGGATGTGAATAATTGATAAAGTGAGAGTTGTGAGTAATGGTAAACCTGAAAATCCCAGAGAGCATGTTAGTCGAGCTGGCTATCAGCTGGTTGCTTACGATATGGGGAGCGGAAGAGCTTTGATTGCTGATACAGTTTGTGCGGCGATTATTAATGAGACAGGTGAGATACCTAGAGCTGAAAAAGAAGTGATTTTTACTTACTGTGCACTTGGTGAATCTGAGGAAACTATAAGTGTTTCTTTGGTTGGTGATGATAGCGAGGTGCGGGGATATTATTATTTTCTCTGAATGAATGTTGTGTTGAATGCTTAATTTAGCTAATTGGGGTAGTGTGTTGTGGTTTGTGGGATTGTAGGAATGTGTTGATACTAAGTATAGTTGATTATTGTATGTTACAAGAATACCAGATACCCAAAGCGAATGAAGTGGGTAATCACCCATTTTTTGTTGAGTTTCCAGAGTTGTTGTTTCCATATACAAGACAGATTGCTTTTTGGGCTAACAGGCAATTAATGATCCATCAGAACAAGATAGGGGGAACAGAATTCGCTTTAACGTTCATGCGTGAGGAGCTTGAGGAATTAAGGGAGGCTGTGGATGAAGGTAATATTATGCATGTACAAGATGAGGCTGCAGATGTTGGGATTGTAGGCTTTATTGTACCGGCCTTGGGAAATGGGGAAATATGGGAAAAGGTGGGGAGTGACGTTGTTGCAATGGTGACTGAGGCGCGCGAAGCGTCAAAATTGACGATGGCTCAGTATGCGGACAAGATATCAGCAGTAATTGATGATAAGAATCGCTGTAATCACCCAGCTATTGTTTATCAAGGTGTTCCATGGATCACTCCTGATGAAGTTGTTAAGGAGATATATATGTATTCTCGTAATGAAATTAGAACCCTGCGATATAAACACCCTGAGGAACGATTACCAATCGAAGTGGGTACAGTTATGCGTATGAATGGAAGAGCAAAAGATACTAAGTGGGGGAATGATCCATTTTTTGTGGAAGCGATAGCAGTTTATGCGAGAATACTCGAAACAAGAGAAAATACATTGAGCGTTGTGTGATATGTAATTAGTGAGTATAATTAATAGGTAAGAATGGAAGTGGGATAAGTCTTGCTTTTGATTCAAGTAACGGCACCTCGCAATTAGCGGGGGGAAACCAAAGATCGAAAGGAGGCTTTTTTGGTACCAGGTGTAGAGAATTTACCAGAATTAGGTCGGTCGTCAAAGAATTGTGAGTTTTGTCCTCTGAGTGCGGATCATGGAGTTGAGGTGGGTAGGATAGGAGTGCTGAAGGAGTTTGTCCAGAGAATTCCATATGTGTGGGTGGCGACTACATCTCCTAAGAAATTAAAGACACTAATTGATGTCTTGGGTGTATCTGAGGAGGGCGAGACAAATAGGATTGATTGGGGAGTTGTGATGCAGATGCCAAAAATGGTAATGAGCAGATTAGGGCCAGAAAGTAATTACGTTAGAGGTGAGGCAATCGCAGAGGAGAAGGTTGAAGAAGCGTGGAAAGAGTTTTGTAGTAATGAGCCAATTAAGACCTGTCACCTATCCGGTAGATGTCATGAAAAACAATTAGCCATTGCGAATGATGTTAATTCTTGGGTGGGAGTGGCAGGGAATGGGGTAGAAGTTGAGATGAGAAAACCAAGTAGTGAAGGGGTAAAGACGAGAGATCAGTTGATGAAATACATTCTGAAGCGATATCAAGATTTGGAGAAAAAACATGAATTATTAGATAAGGGAGGAATGATTGTGCATAAAGTTGAGGCTGCGATTGCAATGCTAAGACCGATCGATGAGAAAGATTGGAGTCAATACAAAGTAGTATCAGGTGTGTCGAGAGCGTTTTTGCATTTTTCAATTGAGCCCATGCTAGACGAGGAATTTGTAAACGAATACATTGCAATAGCGGAGCGCGAATCAGGTAGCTTAGAAAATGTTATAAATGCAGCTGGGGGGATTATGCATGAGTACTTACTAGAAATGTTTGTAGAGAAAGGATATGAGTCTCAACTAGATATGCCAAATGATC
>Ga0233431_1003972_pt1 | contig 16685 bp, 25 predicted proteins | sample SI_118_April2016_FD_179867 | JGI IMG/M metagenome (GOLD analysis project Ga0233431, IMG submission 179867) | Seawater microbial communities from Saanich Inlet, British Columbia, Canada - SI_118_April2016_200_MG | ecosystem: Environmental > Aquatic > Marine > Inlet | place: Canada: British... | reverse complement strand
AAAATGGGCATTTAAATGGCATACTTTTGGTGGCAATATTAGTTATTGTCATCAGTATGCCTCTTTTTGTATTTATTTTACAGTAAATTTGAGTATTCAGTGGTGGCAAAGTTAGGTATTACCCATTGCAAAAAAAACCGGCAAATATGATTGCCGGATCTACTAATTACTCTTTCGGAACAAGCCAGCCATGTACGTACGGGATCCTTATTAGAAGCATTAACACCCCTGAAACAACTACCGCCAGAAAGCTAGCAACTGACAGACTTTCTGTTACCTCCAAAGCAACAAACCCCATCAAAAATACAAACCAGATTGCCACAAACAAAACATTCATTAATAAAAATCTCCAAGGTTCCCCAATTTTGTCATAACCTTGATTCACTTTCCGAAGCATCTGTCTCATTTCCATTTCCTCCTTCTATTCCCCTAAACATTTCACCAATATAATAGAATTCCTCCAACTTGTCAACATCCAACATTTGTCCAAACCCCAAAAGTGTCGTAAAATATAGATAGCTCCCTCCTATGTCTGCTTAACTTTCCCGCATAGCGGGATCCGTCTACGCAGACAACTTTAACTTACCTTTTAACTTTGGACTGTATCTTTTATTTTTTATCTTTCACTTTAACTTTAACTTCAAATCTCTCCAATGCACAACCAAATAAAACAATTCCTCCTCTACCTCCACGAAACCAAACACCGCACTGACAAAACAATTGCCAACTACTCTTTTTATTTAACTCGATTTCACAAATGGTTTTCCGTGAGGAACCTTTCCAAAATCGAAAAGCTCAATGAAAAACACATCGTCGAATACAAAAAACACCTCAAAGGAGTTTTACCCCGCCTTAGCAAGGAAACCAGAAACTACCATCTGATTGCCCTACGCAATTTTCTAAAATATTTCGCCAGAAACGGTAACAACTGCCTGTACTATAACAAAATTAAACTCATTAAAACCGAAAAAAAACCAATAAATACTCTTGGCCGAGATGAACTGTCTCTCCTCCTCGACGCACCACTCGAACTCGCCCAGGATAAACGAGTCCAAGCCCGCGACAAAGCAATTTTAGAGCTCCTAATCTGCACAGGACTAAAAGTTTCCCAAATCTCAATCCTAGAAAAGAAAAATATCCTACTCGGCAAATCAAAACTAAAAATTAACACAAAAAACGGAATCTCCAACCTCGGACTCTCAAACCAATCCGTCCACTGGCTCGACCAGTACCTCAAACTCAGAAACGACAACCTACCTTTCCTCTTCATCAGCAACGACCGCGCCAGCAGCAACCGAGTCAGAAACAAAATCAGCAAAGCCCTCAGCGCCAGAAGCATAGAACGAATCGTAAAAAAGTATCAAAGCATCGCCGGCATAGACAAGACTGTCACCCCAAACTCCCTCAGGCACTACTACGCCCAGAAACTCATATTAAAAGGCGAACACCTCGACATCATCAAACAAAAACTCGGCTCAAAAAGCGATAACTCAATCAATCAATATATAAATAGCTAGTTACGCGCCCACCTCGAAGCTGTCTCTTCGTGCAATCTCATCCCACCGCACATGCCCTTAGACTGCTTTCAAACGACAATCTTTCCACCAGCGGCTAAACATGTCTCAGCTTCCATGTTTTGCCCATTTTCCGCTCCCTCGCCAAGACCAGGGATCGTTTTCATTGACAAAACCCCAAAATTTTAGTACTATTTGACTACAAATTTAGAAAATAGAAGTTAATGGCACAATACTATATCTTTTAACTAAGCATCAAGCAATCCCTCCATAATTTTTATCTTTTATCTTTTCACTTTCACTAAGCGATTTCCCGCCCCTGTAGTTCAACGGATAGAACACCAGCCTTCTAAGCTGGATACGTAGGTTCAACTCCTACCGGGGGTACCATTTTTCGCTCACGCGAAAAATGTCATTCGAAGCTTTAGCGAAGAATGACCCCAGATAAAAATAAATACTTCGCTCCGCGAAAAATGTCATTCGAAGCTTTAGCGAAGAATGACCCCAGATAAAAATAAATACTTCGCTCACGCGAAAAATGTCATTCGAAGCTTTAGCGAAGAATGACCCCTGCACAAAAGAATACATACAAAATTTCCCCATAAAATATAATCTGTCATGACAAAAAAGAATCATCGTTATAATCTATTGCATTGACTAAAACTTTATAAATTGTGCGACACTTGTTTATTGTTAAAATTAGAGTGATTTAGCAATAAATCCAATAACTATACCTCGGCCAAGTTCCACGTGAAACAACCCAATAATTTTTCAATCAGCTCTGACCCGTAGAAAAAAAATGCCCGATGACATATTATTTATTCGCCAAAATCATCAACCCGACTCATTCAACTTGCTTAACTTATTTAACTCACTTAACCCATTTAACTTATTTAACTCATTTAACTTAATCCATATTCCGCTTCCGTAGCTCAACTGGATAGAGCAGATCCGTCCTAAGGATAAGGTTGCAGGTTCGACTCCTGCCGGGAGCACCATTTCTCGCTCACGCGAAAAATGTCCTTCGAAGCTTTAGCAAAGAAGGACCCCCGATAAAAAAAATACACCGCGAAAGCGGTTTTTTGTTTAAATTTAGTTTAAATATGCTCATTTGTATACACTATTGTATACATTTTTGTTCAGTTACGGAAAGATTCCGAGACGGTACTCAATGAGAGGAATGGCCTTAAACATAAATGAGTTCTAGTATTGCATTAAATCACTCGATTCCCTCCGTTGGCTTACCTCGCCTTCTTTTTCTAGTTTTATTAATGGAATGCATATCGGAAACAACGACGGGTTGCGCTGTCACTGGCAAGAAAGGGATTCCCGAAGGTAAATAAGCAAGCTCTCCAATGAAATAGCTATTTGGGATGGTCACCACTTTGATCGACCTGATAATTTCTGCATCGACAAAGAACGTCATCTTCGAATTCTTGACTATGGAGATTCGTCTACACAAGAAGTTATTTATATATCAGGTGACGATACCTACGAGGGGTTCACCCCTTAGCGCACAGAGCGAGCAACGCTTGTTCTTTCTTTGTTCCACGTGAAACACCGTTTTTTGTTTAAATTTAGTTTAAATTCGCCAATTTGTGTACACTATTGTATACATTTAAGTTGTCGCCCCTGGGCAACTCACAAACTCTTGAGCTATTTTTCCACTTTTAAACAAGTACTGGATGGTCACATAGCTGTTTTTTGTTTAAATTTACTTTAAATTCGCCAATTTGTGTACACTATTGTATACATTTCGTGTTCATTACCTGGACTTACTTCACATATCAAACATCTTTTTGCTAATTTAAAACAATTTACCGTAGCTATTCCACTTATTTTTTGTTTAAATTTAGTTTAAATCTAGTTATTTGTGCACACTACTGTGTACAAAAGGAGTTTCACAGAAAGATGCATCACAATGTTCTTTTCATTCAATACTTATACAATTGAAATAAGGAGTAAGCGCCCAGCAAAGCTAGATGCTTGCAGTGTCGTATTAACAGCAGGAATATTACTGCACCAATTCAATTGCAAGCGCCAGGGGACTGTTCCTTGATATCTCTTCCATTTTTCTGTCACGAGCAATACAGAAATCAGTGATCAACCCATAACAAGTCACAACCCAGACAACTCTTTCATCTTCCTGGTTCCACGTGAAACAAGTCCTATAAAATGTACGACACTTCACAACTGAATAAAATTAGACAAATATCTCGATTTTTACAATTAAAGCGTTATCATAAATGATAAATTAATAGGGGAATGCTATTCTAGTATCCAAATTTTTCGAAGGAGTGATAAATTGACAAATCATTAAACTATTGATATCGTTACATATCCTGTTCCTTTCACCAACCTCATAAATCTCAGAAAGCGAGGAAACCCATGAGATCAAAATTCCTGATCAATCTACTGACATTTTTGCTAGGAGTTTTAAGTGTATCGTTAGCCCTATACATCATGACCTCATTTGCCAGATTTAATTATGGAATTGAAAATGCAGGATCAGTCATGACTTTTATTCTTGGAATCACTGTCTTCGTTGGGGCATTCGTTTACCTTATTGCCGCCAAACGAGGCGAAACATCTGTATTCATCATAGTTGGCAGTATCTATTTACTAGGGTATGCTGTATCTGTTGGAAGTTCTCTGCCTGAGTTTTCACTCGAGTATTTAGATGACCATGATGTTAGTGCTTGCCACGACAGCAGTGGAAAAGATTATCAAGGGAATCATTGGTTTATCCATACTTTCTTTTGGCCAGGCTCTCCTAAGTTAGCTTGCTATACCCACAATCCAACAATGACACTCCATCGAGACATCGAATTTCCAAAATGTTATGATGCGGGCGCAAGAACTGTGCAATGCATGACCAAAGAGTCTGCCAAGCTGCACGCCACAATTGAAGTGACATACACTCTCAATCAGACCAGAGAACTTGCAGATGCTCATTTTCTGTCTGGAGGGAAATCTGGCCTTCAAAGCAAAATCGAGTTGGAACCAGGATATCCAAACTATGAAGAAATCAGTAACTGCCTGGACTCATTCATTGATCGTTATCCTTTAAGCGTAAAAGAGATACAAGTTAGTAAAATGTTTGATGAATTCAGTACAAATGAGGGCTGGAAAGAGTTCTCAGCCTACCTAACGGCCGGCTGTCAACTCCAAGAGATCAACACCCTGAAAATTCGTGGATCTCTTTCGCCTTATCATCGCTAGCAAAAACTTATTCCCCAACCGACTAAACCTAGTCGGTTTTTCTATTGACAGAGATTGTAATCTGTGTTATCCTATTATAATTCGTTGTTTTACAAAAAAGGAGGAGACAATCATGCAACAAAGGAACCTTTACACTCCACAAAAGTTTGCAACTGAAATTACTAATACTTTAGAGAAAAATCGCTGGCAGATTGCGGTACATGGCTTACTTTATAAGTATAACTCCAAGCTTAGCAATGAAGATTACTACGTAGAGTCAATTGTCGCAAAGGATAATCAACTAATTATAGTCTGCGTTGGCATGACCATCACACTGAGTGGTGTTGCTCTCTATGCAACTTCGGGTATATCGTTCTTGATGATGTTTGACCACTATAAGGTCGAGTTCACAAATGGTAAAAATCCAACGCTAGAAAGTGAAAATACCGAATACAGAGAACTTCGACTATCCAGCTATCCTCTTGCGGAACAAAAAGAAAAAACTGATCGCAGAGATTTCCGCTATGACAAGAAACAGCGAGATCTAGTCAAGAAGATGATCAAGCAAGCGTTTAGCGAACAGAAAGTCAAGTATATTGAAATAGAATCAGATGAAATCGTCATCACCTTTGAAGGTGGCTATAAAATCACCATCTATATTAATGACAATGAATACAATTTCAGCATTGTTGTCAGTGATGGAAAAACTGAAGATAGGGCCCATCGAATTTTCTACAGACAAAAAATCTAAACCCAAAAAACCTGCCAAATCGCAGGTTTCTTTTCTTGACAAAACCAATACATTAAATTAAACTGTTATATTCTGCTCAGTTCGCAAACTTTCCATCACAAAGGAGGGAAACATGACAGAATCAACACCGAAGAAAGAGAAAATAGGGTTTAATTGGTCTTGGGTTGTTCTTGGGGCACTTGCTGTTTTTCTGATAGGTATAGGTATTTGGGCTGAATATTCTAATTCTTACATCAAGAAAACAAATGCAGAGGCTTTAACCTCTGGTAAGTATCATGTTCTAGCTTGCGATGATTTTCAAGAGATTGATCTAAATGTTATCAAAGCAAAAACAAATGATCACCGAATTGACTATTTCTACACCCCCGATTCATGTCCTTGTGACCCAACCGCAAACTACCCAATGACTCTTGTCTATCATTTCTCAAGAATCAGTCTTGGAAAATTTTGTAACTACTCTTTATTTAATGAATAAATAAACACACAAAAACCTGCTAAACCGCAGGTTTCTTTTTATTCTTAAGAAGAAGTCAAATGTTTATCTCAACCAGCTTCTCCCTACTCCTCCTCCCCGCCCTAATCACAACATTCGACTTAGCTGTCTTAAAATACTTAGAAAGAAGCTTTATCACCACCTCATTCGCCTTCCCCCTTTCCGGCGCCACACTAACACTAACCCGAAAAATACCACCAGAGATCCTCTCAACCTTATTCTCCCCAGCATTTGTTTTCACTGCAACATTAATTATCATTGAATTTTATATTAAAAACTTAAATAGTAGCACCACAATGGCTTGCCCTGAACTCAACCATGAAATACGTTGTAGTTCACGGGGGCTTGCCCAGTACTCAACCATGCAATAGGTTGTAGTTCTGGGTCTGGGGAGAAAACTGTTTGAGCGGTCTCAAATTGTCCCCACGAAAAATACTGAATGGAATATAGCGAGTTTTTTCTCTCCAGCGGTTTTCGTTACTTTTGGCGGCAAAAGTAACTCGAACGAGAGTTCGAAAAGTAAAGAACACCAACCGATATCTATTCGAATAAACATTTAAACTACTATCGTACTAAGTTAATTAGTTTTTTTTCAATCTTCCCATTTGACGCAAGGATATCCTTCGACTTAACTGTCCATTCATTCCCGTCCAAATCAACCACACTCCCACCAGCTTCACGAACCAAAACAACCCCAGCAGCCACATCCCAACTATTAACCCCAGGAATCACAATCGCATCTGTTATCCCCCTCGCAGTATACGCACACTCAATCGCAGCCGATCCCAACTGCCGAAAATCCCTTGCCTGCTTCTTCATCTTCCCATAAAAATTTATCGCCGTATTTAACGCCGTTATCTTATTCCCATGACAAAAAGTCAGAAAAGTATCCTTAATATCCTTTGTTTTTGAAACTTTCAATCTCTTCCCATCAACAAACGCGCCCTTTCCTCCCTCTCCGTAGTAGAGTTCATCAAGAATAGGTACATAAACCACCCCCATAATAACCTTATCCTTATAAGCCAACCCAATCGAAACAGAAAATAGCGGATTATGCATGTAAAAATTCGTCGTCCCATCCATCGGATCAATTATCCAAACATAATCCGACTTATTCTTCGACCGCCCCGACTCCTCAGCCAAAATAGCATCAGTCGGAAACCGCTTCTTAATCTCTTTTATAATAATCCTCTCAGCCAACCTATCCGCCGTCGTCACAATCTCATGCTTCGACTTCAACTGCGTACTAAACTCCCTCGAATAAAATAACTTCTTCAATTCCTTCCCCGCCACTTTCCCCACAGACTTCGCAACTTGTATTCTCGTCATATTTTCACTTTTATTTTTATTTAAAACTTATTTAACCTATTTAACTTATTTAACTCATTCAACCTATTTAACTAAATAAACCAACATCACCCTTCCCCTCCCTCACAACAACCATCTCATCCCCCGTACAATCAATCACCGTCGACGGATCATTCTCAAGCACCCCCGCGTCAATCACCAAATCAATCTCATCCCCAAACTCTTTCTCAATCTCCAGCGGATCCGAGAAATGCGGCTCTCCTGATATGTTAATAGAAGTCGAAATAATTGGATTACCAAGTAACCTTGTAATTTCAAGACAAATTGGATTATCCGGAATCCTAATCGCCACAGTTTTCTTATTCGGAATCAACTGTTTCGGAACTAACTTCGTAGCCTTGAAAATAAAAGTAAACGGCCCCGGTAACGCCCTCTTCATCATCCGATAAGCGCTGTCCGGCACTATCGCATACTTCGCCACCTCTTTTAGGTCATGCACAATAAAACTAAACCCAGTCGATTTCTTCTTTTTTATCTTATAAATCCGCTCAATCGCTTCTTTGCAAAAAATATCACACCCAAACCCATAAATTGTGTCAGTTGGATAAGCAATTACCCCACAATTCTTCAATGTATCAGCCGTTTTCCTGACCTTTGGATACTCCGGACTATTTGGATCAATTTCTATCATCATATATTTATACATTAGTTACGTCTTATCAGTAGTGGTTTTACTTCCGCATTGCGATTATTCGTAGATTCGTAGCTAATTCGTTATTAGTAGTATTGACATTTTATTAATACTATGTTATTATTCTACATTGATTATGGCAAAAACACAAGGAGGGAACCATGCTTCGAGCATCAGATTCGCTTATGGAACAAGTTCACCATAACGTTGAGAAAGAACAGGAACAGTTCAAAAAAGCAAAAAGGCTCGTTTACCTTTTCATCTGTCTACTGATCGGCTTTTTGATTGGCAGCATGTACATGAAAACCACCATGGTTAACAATATCTACATTCTCCCCCTCTGGGATCAATTCACCGAAACAACCGATATTCAGATCCAAAAGGATCTCGCCGCCGCAAAGAACGAACTTTTAGATGAGTATAACTGCCACGGCATTTCCTACCTCTGGGGCCTGTCAGATGACAACACCCCCTACAAAAACGGCGGCTTCTTCTGCTTCTTCTGGTAACTCCCACATTTCTCACAAAACAATCGCTTCGCGTATCACCGCGAAGCTTTTTTATTTGCTGAATAATTCTTTTCTTGAATTTTGATTTTGTAATTTGGTATTTATTTAGCCTTCGGGCTCTGAGGAGCCTCAGGCTCTCGAAGAGAATTTAGATATTAGGATTTAGAGTTTATCAGCACAACTCCAGTATCTTCAAATCCAACGTTCTCTTTGTCGTATCATAAACCCCAAAACTCGCCTTCTGAAACATCCCCGCGAGCGTCCCCGGATTCGCAATATACGTATTTTTAACTTTTTTCATCCACGGCACATGACTATGCCCATAAAAAATCAAATCATACCCACCTTTCTCCGCTAATTTTTTAGCCTTATCAGGATAATGAGTCAAAAGCATCTTAATCCCATCAATATCAACTTTCAACTCATCTTCTTTTATTTTCACCTTAAACTTTTTCGCAAATTTCTGCACAGTTTCATCATCAGCATGCACATTCCCATAAACCCCAAAAATTTCCCCCTTAAAATTCTTTCGATAAAACTCCAAAACACTCGGCGCACACCAATCCCCACAATGAAGTATTGTTTTCACCCGATGCCTATTACACCAACTCAAAAACTTCTTAATATTCACAAGATTATCATGACTATCACTACAAATCGCAATTTTCATATTAAATGAAGTTAATTTTCGTCTTTATTTTCGTTCCACATAAACCGCCAGACCATTTTTAATGTTTCTGCAATCGCAGGACTTTTTATCTCGGCCGCGTATTCCTCGTGCTGAGTATAAGAGATGAAAGCAACCACATTGTCATACATTAATATCTCTGCTGGAAAATTATATAATTCGGCGTTTACTAATTTGCTTTCACGATAGTTTTGATTGTCTTTGGATTGAAATTTACGCCCGACAGTATTATTTGGAGCAATGACTTGTCCAAATATGTTTCGTTTCCTTCGTTCTTTTTTAAATTCTTCATCCCAAAACTTTTCTAAAACTTTTGTTTTTGACATCAAGCTTTCAACGCCAACAAATGCATAAAGCCTTTTCTCTTTTGAATAGATTGCTCGGAGATACACCTGTTTAATGCCGGCGAGGCCTTCGCTTAGTGCTATTGCCGGCTTAGCAGAACCAGTTCTGGCCAACATTTTAATATCCGGTAAGAGTTTTTCAAATCGGTCTAGCTTTTGTTCAAGCAGCAATTGCAGTGTTTCAGGCTCCCTTGCGACAAATCGGAGCTTTTTCCCTCGTACGCTTTTCTGTACAAGTCCGACTGTAATTAGGGAATCCATAATTTCATAGAGCATCGAACGGTTGATTCCTGATTTCCTGGCAATTTCAAGAATACTCGATGGACCAATTTCAATCATTGTAAGATATGTTTTGCTTTGGTTTTTGTCTAATCCAAATTCGGACAAGTCTATTTCTTTCATAGTGTTGTTGTTAATTAACAACAAAATTATATCATATATTTGCCTAATTTGTCAAAATTTATAGTAAATTACATAAAATAACATTAACCTTTTGTCTGGATATAGTGACAAAATCAAGAAAATTTGATATACTACTATGTTGACTGAGAGATTGGCTCTCCGGAAACAAATTTTTTCAATGGAGGCAAAACATGAGCATCCTACTCACAATCACCGTTGACCGTTCTTCTGTTGATTATGCTAGAACTTTGACCCCTTTACACAACGGAATTCATGTTTTAAGGGAAGTGAAGAAAATTCCTGATGATGATTTCACTATTCAAATCGAACCAGTCCTAAAGGAAGGGGAAAATTCGTTGAAAGCCATCGAAGTAGAAGAGCGTTTTAGGGGAAGAGACGTTCTTTTGAGCGAGCTTCATGTGAGAGCACTTTTATCTACTCAAGACAAGATTCCCGAAGAGTTGCAAGGTAGCACCCTTCTCTTTCCAGGTATTATTCTCGTGTTAGATAGGATGGACTTCACACCTCACCCAGTCATGAGGCAAATGAATGCCATGATGAGCGCGCGATATGAAGGTGGGAAGTGGCAGGCCGCAGCAGCCTGGTTGGATGGTGATTGTAGCGAAAAAGAGTACGTTATTACTCTTATTGATGGATAAAACAAGCAAGGAGGCAACATGCAATGGCTCGCAAAGGTACTCGATCATGGATCTCTACGCCCGTATGACGCAAGAAGTGATCTTGCGGCACCTGAAGCAACATTTATTTTCTTGTGGGACGGAAAGGAGCAACGGTACCTCGTGGTTATCGATCTCGAGTTTCGCGACGGTTACGGGCGCATCCCGCACAGCGAGGTTCTGAAAAAATTTAGGTCCCTCGGCTTTTCTGGCTTCAGTCTATACGGAGGAGGAGTCATTTGCCGGGGCATGATAGTTGGTAACACTATCGCCTCATATAATTCAGAGGCACTCGGTGAAATTCCTTTCTTTTACCATTACGAAGTTCAACGCTGCTTGAATCTTCATGGATCAAAGTAGCACTCGCAGGTCAGTGGGAAATCCGAAAATTCGGAAAGTACCATTGATCTGTTTTTTACAAATATTTTTTCAACTCCCCAAATATCTTATCATCAAAATCCTCCCGCTTATATTTCAATATCGCATCAGCATTCCGCCTGCAATAAGCAAGTTGATCCTCATTTTTCTGTTCACTATACCACCGAAAACTGTCCAAAATATCAGCCGTTTTAATTATCAACGCTTCCTGTCCTGCCTTAACACACCTTCTAATCAGCTCTTCCGTCTTCTTTTCAGCATCTTTAATAGAATCATCCTTACTATTCGACAATATCAACTCCAAAACCCTTTTCCCAAATTTTTCCTCCACTATTTCCGCGGTCGCCCCCGACCACTCAATCGCATCATGCAACAATCCCGCAAGTACAACGTCTTCGCCATACCCATTCTCATACAAATAAACCCCCACCCGAATATCATGAAATAAAACAGGCTTCCGACTATCCTGAGTCGAAACCGGAAAATTCTCAACCATAAACCGTATCGCCCCCTCAAAGGCAACATTAAATTTAACTGTCTGTGTCATATTTTTGTAAATTTATTAATATTGACAAATCCATTATTTATGCTATAATTCCATATTGTCTTTTTACAATTCAAACCAGGAAGGATTTAAACAATGGAAGGTTTTTTCGGAACCTTAACGATGATATTTGGCACTTGTATGGCAGTAATTGCATTTCCCAGTCAAATAATAAAGAATTACAAGGAAAAGACATGTGGCCCCAGCTTTCTCATGGTCATTATTCCTTTGAACCTCCTTGTTTCCAGAGCTTGCTATACCTTGATAAAAGAAGCATGGTATATCTTTATTCCTGATATCATTGGAATCATTCTCTCGACCGTGCTTCTTTATCAATACTTCAGTTATCGGAAGAAGGGAGAAGTTTAATGAAAGACACATTCTCAATTCTAGGCGGAATAATCTTTTTGTTCGGCTTCATCCCTTACACCCTGGCAATTTTGAAACCAAAACAAGGTCAAAAACGAGCCGAACCCTCAAAAGCCACATGGTTGATTTGGGCCACGCTTGATGTTCTAACTCTAATTGCTCTGTATCAAAAAGATGCCCTAAATGGCCAAATCATCGGCGCCACAATTGGAGCCACGACGATTTTCATTCTTTCGCTCAAGTACGGCATTTCTGTATGGACCAAGCTAGATATCTTCAGTTTACTGGGAGCTGTCATTGGCATCGTAATCTGGGCAATCACAAGCAACGCTGTTCTTGCATTATCTTGCTTTGTCGCTGTTGGTGTACTGGGCGCTTTGCCCACCTTCTATAATACCTGGCAAGATCCAAGCAAAGAAAATCGAACTGCCTGGCTTTTCTATTTTATCTCTTGTCCACTAACCCTGCTCGGCTTGAAAAGCTGGACATTTTCCGTCTACATTTCTCCGGTTGCTTTCACTGCAATCGAAACAATCATGATTTTTATCCTTTTCATTCGTCCTCGAATGCTTAAAAAATAATTTCATCCAACCATCTCGGTCAATCCGGATGGTTTTTTTATCTTCTTCCCGCCAAAATATCCAAAACATCCTTTGCGGATTCTTCTCCTACTGTTTTCTCAAACAGTTCAAGTTTGTTTAATTGTTTCAACAGTACAAAAACAAAGATTATAGCTCCGGCAAAAGCTCCCTTGAGAACAGCACCAACTAAATCATTATATGACGGAATAAAAACAATCGTCGTAAACAGAATTAACGCAAGCGCTATTAGCAAAACCCATTGAAACTTAGGAATAGATTCCCGAGTTAGGATGATCATCATTTTTCTCACAACCTGCAGTTTGCCAAGAGACGTCATAATCCTTTCAATCGCCTGTTTTTGTACTTCTGTCATCTGTTTTCCTTTTTCAACCTCGTTAATTAGAGAATGCAGATCAGTTACAACTTTTGTTTTTTGAGCAAATGTATATTTCCAATCATGGTTTTTTACAATTACATCATAATCATGCTTAATAATAATTTTCGCTTTTTTTTGAGTTTCTTTTCCAAAATGCTGAAAGTTCCTGTAAATATTTGAAAATTCACCATCAAGATCCGCGATCTGACTTCTTATAAGAGAATACCGATTTCCCTGTCTTGAAATGAAGAAACCAGCAAAAATTGAAAAAAGAAAAGTAGACACAGTCAAGAAAACTTGATTCGTACTACCAGCATCTACCGGCACATAATAAAAGATAGTCACAAAAACAAGCACCAAAAAAAAGTTAATGTAGAAAAGCATAGTTTTATTGTTTATATTTTAATAATTTATTTAAGCTTAATGGTTTTTCATCAGAAACATCCGGCGTCTCAAGCACTGCATTAACATTTTTAACCTTAGAATAATTAATTAACGCCTCAAACCCCTTCGCACCAATCTCACCCGCCCCAATATTCGCATGCCGATCCCTGTGTGATTCAAAATCAGTCTTACTATCATTTAGATGAAACAATTTCAACTTGTCCAGTCCAATTATCTTATCAAATTCATCAAAAGTCTTCTTCACCGTCTTCTTGTCTCTCATATCATACCCCGACGCAAACCCATGACAACTATCATAACAAACCCCAACATTTTTACTTTTAATCTTTTTTAATATAACCGCAATCTCCTCAAATCCAGCCCCCAAAATCTTCCCCGCCCCAGCCGAATTCTCAATCAATAGCTCACATGACCCCTTATATCCTTTCAATATCTCATCAATTCCCTTCACAACCAGTTCAACCGCCTTCATATTATAACTATTCGCATCATTCGCATTGCGCTTATTCGCAACATTCGCATCGGCTTCATAATCCTTACCACTTCCCATATGAAACATCATATACTTCGCCCCAAGCCTTGTCCCGGCCTCAAGCTCCTCACGAAGGATCGCAATCGATCCATGCCTTATCCTATTATTTGAAGACGCCAAATTAATATAATACGGCGCATGAATATAATACTCTTCCAAACCATACTCCTTCGCCAACTTCTTGAACTCAACAACATCCTCATCGCTATAACTCGGCTTCCCACCCCTCGGCGACCGATCAAAAAACTGAAAAACCTCACACCCTTTCGCATGAGCTCTCTCTACCGCATTAATTATTCCACCAGCAGCGGAAACATGCATTCCTATCTTCATATTTAGTAAATATTAGTGATTTAGGGATCCACATAGGGATCGTAAGGATTAACTTCTGTATTTATAATTTGGTCTATTGAAAATTCTCTTAGGAACTACTCCAGTTGGAGAAAAAAGTATTAATAAACCATTTTCTATATTGTTTTGTTTAAGGTATTCATTAATTTGATCATAATCTTTCTTTATTAATTTCAATCCAACTTTCAATTCTATTAAAATCGTATTTTCAACAAAAATATCATACCTGTTATAGCCTATAATTTTATTTCTAAATTTAATTGGAGTTATAGACTGTTTAGTATAGGAGAATCCATCTGTTTCTAGTCCTACGATTATTGCTTTTTCATAATACTGCTCTCTATACCCCCAACCAAGTTCATTGTATACTTGATAACAAATACCAATTATTTCTTCACTTAAATCATTGTGTGGCAAATTCATATTAAATCTATTTTCAATTATTATCCCTACCATCCCTATGCGGATCCCTACATCCCTAACTCTATTTTACCAAATTCCCATTGACAAAACAATTAATAAATACTAAACTTAAAACTATTGTTAACGAAAAACATTCCAGGGGAGGACAAAATGAACATGACACGAGACCAGGACAGATCCTTTTACACTCAGCAGATCTTAACTTGTCTTCGTCAACAATTACTCAGAATCAAGCTCGATGTTCCAGATGCATTTCGCCTTGCGGGATTAATCTCTCGTATTAAATGCGATTATGATAAGTTGATCTGCCAATCCCTTGTTGGATTTGCTACTGAAAAAGAAAAAGACGACAGCATCTTTGCAGTCAGACTTTTACTAGAAATTCCACCTTTTTCAATTCAGGATTTACGAACAATTTATCCGTTCGTCACCGACTCAAAACAGAAAATTGAGGTCTTTCAACTCATCTACAACCACGTTGACTTCCACGGCGAAGAAATCAATCAGTTCCTAAACCTCTTCACCTGGAAAACCTAACCAAAAAAGCACCGATCAAACTCGGCGCTTTTCTTTTTCTATATTGAATCTAATTTATATCCGTAAGTATCCGTAATCTGTACACAAATCGCTAAAAATTATTTGTTTATAACTTTGCTTTTAATAAACTCAACCGTCTTCCGATTCGCAATCAAATTCTCAAAATACCTAGTCGAATTCTCATGTTCCAATTGCTTCTCAAGTTCAGGAACCTGCTCCGCAGTCGCTGGATTAAGCTTATACTGTGCAATTGTCTTCTCTTTCTCCGCCTTAATGTCATCCGGAGTCGCTGTAATACTATTATCAATTGCAATCTGTCTAATTACTAACCCTGTTTTCACTCTCTTTAATGCGTCAGGCGCAAAATCAAGCTTTAGATCAGCCTCAGTCTTTTTAATATTTGTTAAATAATCTTCCATCTTCATTCCCTGTCTAGAAATATTCTCCTCCATCTCATGCAACATCTTGTGCACCTCACTATCAATCATTGTTTCAGGAATCTCATCAAACGTACTCTTCTCAATCAACGCCTCAACAATTTCGAGTTCCTGTTTTTGTTTAGCCTTATTATCTTTTTCTTGAGTAATATTGTTTCTAATGTTGCCTTTCAATCCTTCTACATCCTTAAACCCAAACCCAACAGCAAGCTCATCATTAAGCTCAGGAATTTCAATCTTATATACTCCAGCAACTTTTACTTTGAAAGTAGCTTTCTTCCCAGCCAACTTTTTCTCATGATATTTCTCAGGAAAAGTTAACTCAAATTCTTTCTCTTCTCCCTTTTTAAGCCCAACCAAGTTGTCCTCAAACCCAGGAATCATCATCCCTTCACCGATCACTGTGCTGTGTTTCTCAGCCTGCCCACCCTCAAGCGGTACATTATCCATGAAAGATTTAAAACTCATCTCAACCTTGTCACCCTTCTCGGCCGCTTTCTCTTCTAATGTTTCCTTTGCTCTCATATGAAGCAGTCTATCAATTGTTTTATCAAGTTCCGCGTCCGTAACTTTTTCAGCTTCAACATCTTTTACATTAATTTTTTCCAAATCAGCAACTTCAATATTAGGCATTAGAGCCACAGTTGCCTTGAAAATAAAATCATTCCCAGGTGCAAGCTTCACAACCTCAATTTTCGGCTGATCAACAACCTCGAGCTCTTCTTTTGTTGCAGCCTCGATATAATATTTCTCAATAGCAGAGTTTGCTGCTGTCTGATAAATAGTCATCTCTCCAACTTCTTTTACCACCATATCGTATGGTGCCTTACCAGGTCGAAACCCAGCAATATTTTTTGATTTTGAAATTTCTTCCACAGTCTTCTCAATAAAAGGTTTCAATTCTTCAGCACTAACCTCAATTGTTAATTCCAACTGCTTTTTTGGTAATTCTTTTTTCTCAATCTTCATATTTTTTGTAAATTATGTACTTAAATGCTATTAATGGTTTTAATAATAGCAGATATTAATAAAAACTTCAACCCCCAACCGGCTCTGTGTCAATAAGTGTGGTTAGAAAGTATGAATAATAGCGGAAATAAGCCAAGAATTAGCTTTCTTACATAGGTTTGAACATTTTGGAAGCCATAAGACGTTCTTTTTATCAATTTACATT
>Ga0233431_1003962_pt1 | contig 16742 bp, 15 predicted proteins | sample SI_118_April2016_FD_179867 | JGI IMG/M metagenome (GOLD analysis project Ga0233431, IMG submission 179867) | Seawater microbial communities from Saanich Inlet, British Columbia, Canada - SI_118_April2016_200_MG | ecosystem: Environmental > Aquatic > Marine > Inlet | place: Canada: British... | reverse complement strand
TTCTGTTGATAGATGCAATCAATCGTGCCTGTGAGAAAGCCTGGTTAATCACATATTTTCGTGGTATGGTCAAAATACCGGTACCACCTAAACTTTCTATAAATTTCGTACTAATACCCCCGCCAACCGCTACCCGAACTCCTTGTTTAAATACCTGATGTACTTGTCTTTTTAAATCTTCGACCGACTCAAACACCATTTGATGAACACGAATATTTAATATTTTTTCAATAATATCAATACCATCTGTTTGATCACCATAGCTACTTAAAGCAATATCCGAACTAATTTTTTTTGCCTGTTTAAATGCGATAATCAAATCCAAACTAGTACGAGGAATATCAATTATTGGTTTACCGGTAGCTTCCAACATCAATTGACTGTTTCCCATGTAACCAAAAATAGCCTCAACCCCCTGAGCAAAAAGTTTTTTAGCCACTGGAATTGCTTCTCCTCTGCTTACGACTTTACAGATCAGTTCTTCCCGTTTGGGATTAATACCTGACATTACTGCTTCAGCAAGTTCTTTTGAATGTCCTACCAAAGCAAATTTATATTTTTTATGCTGGCCCATCGAAACTTAATCCTTTTTCTTATGGTTTTTCAAAATATCAGACAATTGGCTTTTTTAATTTTTCAATTTTCGATGATCCCAATAAACACGAAATAGTTTTCAAATTTAAATTGGGATTCACTGTCATACTTTTTAATAATAAAAAGTAATTTGTCATATTTGTAAAGTAATTATTCTTTTATGACAACATCTTGAAAATGTAATGTTTGATAAAAGCCATTAGTATTTCTTAATAAAGAATCCGTCCGCAGAGAAGGGTGTATTAAAACAACATTTGTACAGCTCGTTAATCTTTAATATTTTAAAATGCAACATATTTTTGAATCATTTCTAAATCCAAACCGATGGTATCAACACAATAAGCTTCTGCTCAGAAATGGTTCCCCCAATAAAGTGATTTCTTTAAGTGTTTAAATTGACTAAAAACTCAGTTACAACAGAACAATTAATCTGATACTTGAGAAGGGGGCCTTGGTAGTCACTTACCAAATCTGACAATAAAGTTATCATTTTTAAAATATCCTTCAATCCATATCTTATTTTAAGTTGTATCGGATTTTATAGATACTATATCAATTCAATCAATTACATTAAAATATAGAAATGGCACACTGCATGCTGTTTCTGATCGCTATTAAATCCAATCGCTGATCACATTTAACGGTAAAGGAAAAAATGGAATTTGAATTAAATGCGGAACAAAAACAAATTGTATTATTAGTAAATGAACTGGGTAAGAATGAATTTTCCAACAAGGCTGCTCATTGGGATAAAAACCATGAATATCCATGGGATAATGTTCACAAATTAAAAGAGTGCGATCTTCTAGGTATGACTATTCCAGAGAAATATGGTGGTATGGGACGTCCTCTAATAGATGCTGTCTTAGCCATCGAAACTGCTGCCAAATATTGTGGTGTTACCGCTCGCATCATTGTTGAAACTAACATGGGAGCTCTCGGTTGCGTTATGGCTTATGGCAGTGAAGAACAGTGTAAAATTGTGGCACACAGAATATTAAAAGAAGGGGATAAGCCTGCTATTGGAATGACCGAACCAGAAGCAGGTACCGCCTTAACGGATCTTAAAACAACTGCGGTTCGAGATGGAGACCACTACATTCTAAACGGGACAAAACACTGGATCACTGGAGGAGGAATCTCAGTAACCAACCTTATTTTTTCCCGGTTTATAGAAGAAGGGAATGATATCGGTATCGGTGGTGTTTTAGTCGACTTAGACACTCCCGGTTTTATCATCGGTAGAGTTGAAAACGCCATGGGTTTGAGAGGCATACCAGAAACTGAACTTATATTTAAAGACTGCCGGGTACCTATAGAAAATGTTGTGGTAAAAGGAGATGGCAATGAAGGTTTTAAAAAATTAATGTACGGCTATAATGGACAACGGGTGGGTGCTAGTGCGGTAGCTTTAGGTATTGCACAAGGGGCTCATGATCTGGCTATTGATTATATGAAAAATAGAGAAGCCTTTGGTCGTCATATTAGTGAATTTCAAGGATTACAGTGGTTAATGGCAGAATCCGAAATTAAACTTAATGCCTCAAGACTGCTGATTCATCGAGCGGCTTGCAATGGTCGAGAACTAACCAATAATGTAAAACTTCCCTATATGAACGAGGCAGCTATGGCCAAAGCTTATACAGGTCATGCGGCATTTGAAGTAACCAGCGAAAGTTTACAGATGTTCGGAGCAAGTGGATATTCTCAGGATCTGCCTTTAGAGCGTATGTTAAGAGATGTTAGAATGTTTCAAATCGGAGGAGGAACTACACAAGCGCAAATCAATATGATAGCACGATCTGTTTTCAATCAGAGATTTGATTATCGCAAATAGAGAAGTAATTAATAAACTGACACGTTAAGGTTTTACTAAACCAACAAAAAGGAGATATTTCGTTGAAAACTGAAGAATTACTGATTGTTCAAGGAAACGAAGCCTGTGTCAAAGGAGCCATCCGGGCAGGTTGTCGATTCTTTGCCGGTTATCCGATCACACCAGCTTCTGAAATTGCTGAAAAAATGGCATTTGAATTACAGTTACATCAAGGAAATTTTGTACAAATGGAAGATGAGATTGCCTCAATTAGTGCCATTATTGGTGCTGCCTGGGGTGGGGCCAAGACCTGCACGGCTACTTCAGGTCCTGGGTTTTCCTTGATGCAGGAAGGGATAGGATACGCCGTGGAAACCGAAACACCCTGTGTCATTATTAATGTCATGCGAGGAGGGCCTTCCACCGGACAGCCAACAATATCTTCACAGCAAGATGTGATGCAGGCACGATTTGGATCTCATGGTGACTATGAAGTTATTGTACTCTGTCCTTCCTCAGTGCAGGATTGTTACGATTTAACCATAAAGGCATTTAATTTGGCTGAAAAATTCAGAGTTCCTGTAATAATTCTCTCTGATGAAATCGTTGGTCATACCAGGGAAATGCTACGTATTCCTGAAAACGTTGAAGTTAGGGAACGTCAGACCCCAAAGGAAGATCCCGATAATTATCAACCCTATAAAGCTCAGCCGTCAGGTCTTCTGGACAATATGCCGACCTTTGGAAAAGGATATCATTTGTTAGTGGATGGTCAGTTGCATGATGAATCAGGTAACCGTAAAGGCGATGATACCAGAGCCAGCGAACAATTGATGAAACGCTTGTGCTACAAAATCACGGACCATGCGGATGAAATAGAAGATGTAAGAACGGCTTTTATTGATCATGCCAAGGTATTAGTACTGGCTTATGGTTCCGTAGCCAGATCAGCATTGTCAGCTGTCCGTCAAGCTCGTGACAGGAATTTGGAAGTGGGATTCTTCCAACCCCGTATCTTGTGGCCATTTCCTGAAAAAGCGTTAAAACGGATTCTTGATGGCGTGACACGGATCATTGTACCGGAAATGAACATTGGAAAAATTGTTAAAGAAGTTGAGCGAATATGTCCCGGTATCGATGTCCTTTCTTTAGGAAAGGTCGGCGGGGACCTTCACACACCTCAGGAAATTCTTGAAACTATTGAAAATACTGATTTTTAAAATAGGAGTAGTAACTCTCAAATGAATAACTTCGCCGAAAAATATATTCGAAAAAGTGCACTACCGACCATTTTCTGCCCCGGCTGTGGTCATGGAACGGTATTAAATGCATTTCTTAGAGCTGTAGACGATCTCGACATTTTTGATAGTCTTGGTTTGGTATCCGGGATTGGATGTTCTAGTTGGACGCCCGTTTTTATCAATACGGATGTTATGCACACCATACATGGTCGTGCTCCTGCCTTTGCCACAGGCCTCAAAATTGCGAATCCTGATCTTAATGTAGTGGTATTTTCCGGAGATGGAGACTGCCTCGGTATTGGTGGTAATCATCTGATCCATGCAGCTCGTCGCAATATTGATATGACAATTCTAATGTTGGACAATGAAATCTATGGAATGACAGGAGGGCAGGTATCGCCAATGTCACCAAAAGGATCAAATAGTCAGACAACGCCTTATGGAAATCCGGAACACCATTTTGATGCCTGCGCATTGGTGATTGCTGCAGGGGCCACCCATGTAGCACGCTACACCACTGCCCGTCCCCGGACACTGATTAAGGGGATTAAAGCTGCTATTGAACATAAAGGTCTCTCTTTTTTGCATATTATATCTCAATGTCCGACACAAACAGGACGTTATATTTACGGATTGACTCAACCTGCTGAATATTTACAAATGATTCAACAGAAGTCCATTACTCTAAATGCTGCCAAAAAGCTTTCGGATGACGAATTACAAGGAAAAATTGTAACAGGAATACTTCACCAATCTGATGACAAACCTGAGTTTGTTGAAGAACTTAACCGGATTAAAATGGAAAACTCACATGAATGCTAAGCTTAAAAAAGCCAAGGAAATTAAAATTGACCATATTGTTTGTAAAGGTTGTCATATCTGTATTGATCAATGTCCTCAGAAGGTGTTGGAAGTGTCGAGTAACCGAAGCATAAATGGATATTTTATACCACTGGTTGCCAATTTAGATATATGTAGTGTGTGCAAGATTTGCGAGATGATTTGTCCGGATCTCGCCATAACCGTTGAGGGGGAAAAAGATGAAAAGTGAGATTATGTTTGCAGGTTTTGGTGGTCAGGGGATTGTAAAAGCTGCTGTATTATTAGCCCAGGCTGCCGGACTGTACGAAGAAAAACATGTTGCTCAAACCCAAAGTTATGGACCGGAAGCACGTGGCGGAGCTTGTAAATCCGAGGTTGTTTTAAGTAGTGAAGAAATCGCTTATATCAAAGTAAATAAATTAGATGTTCTGGTCGTCATGTCCCAGCCAGCCCTGGATAAGTATTTTGAGCGAGTGCTGCCGGACCATACATTGGTAATATATGACAACACCTTAGTTGAAAATATACCATCTGAAATTAAACATACCATTGGTATTGATGCAACACGATTGGCAGAGAAGACGTTTGGACGTCCTCTTTTTGCCAATATTATCTTGTTAGGGGTTTTAGCGAGCGCCACAGGTTTTGTTACTTTGGATTCATTATCCCGTTCTCTCGAAGGTAGTGTTCCTCCTAAAACACTGGAAACAAATCGTCAGGCCTTACAAAAAGGTAGTGAAGCTTTCAGAAAATTATCGTTTGAACCCTGCCAGAGCCATTTGGGCTAAACTTTGCCCTCTTTGAGTGGCAATATTATGTAATCCTAAAATATTAGAAAGATTACTATCTGACAGTAGTTCTTTACTCAGAGCAGTCTCCATTTTCGCAACTCTAGAATTTTACTGAACCTTGTTATATAAAGCAACTGTTGTCTAAATTTACCTTTCCAATGGATTCCTGAACACTGAATTTGCGATACTTTGAGTAAAGAACGAAGGATGTGTAAAGTCGACCAGTGAGAAAAAAACGAAGGGTAAAATAGATAATATACTTCGACTTCGCTCAGCATACTGATAGGGTCAACTTCATTGAAAATTACCATAAATAATCAATCAAAGTAGAGGTAATAAATTTCCTTGATATTGATAACTGTATCAAAAAAACACCATATGAGGATTGAATCTTTTCTAAACTTTTGTAATAAATAGATCAACAAAAGAAAAAAATACGAAACGTCTAAATAAACTGGATCCATTATGTCGAAAAAAGCATCTGGTGAAACATCTGAAATTATCATTCAGAAATTTAAAGAAGAGATCCGTCAACACGAACAAGTTGAGAAAGCATTAACGGAAAGTGAACGCAAACTTGTCACTTTGATGAATAATCTTCCAGGAATGGTATACCGCTGCCATGGAGATGATAATTATACCATAGAATTTGCCAGTAAAGGAACAATGGCGCTATTAGGCTGTACAGCCTCAGAATTAATCGGCAGCAAAATCACAAACACTTTCCGTAAATTAGTACACCCGGAAGATCGGAAAACGAATCAGTTATTAATCGAAGCGGCCTTTAAAGAAAGACGTTCGTTTGAACTATTTTATCGCCTCAAAACAGCAAAAAATAAAATTAAGTGGGTTTGGGATCGCGGAGAGGGGGTTTTTTCTAAAGAGGGGAAACTTTTAGCACTGGAAGGATTTATTACAGATATCAGTGCCCATAAAACAGTTGAAATGGAATTGAGAGCGGAGAATAAACTTCTTAAATCATCCAGTAGCGACCGTTATAAGTTCATGGACATTGTTGGTAAAAGTGCTGCCATGCAAAAGGTCTATGAATTAATCATTAAAGCCGCAACCAGCAAAGCCAGCGTCATCGTCTATGGAGAGTCCGGAACAGGGAAAGAATTAGCCGCCAAAGCCATTCACAATTTAAGCAATCGTCAAAAAAAACAGTTTATACCTGTCAATTGTGGCGCTATTCCCAAAAATTTAATGGAAAGTGAGTTTTTTGGGCATCACAAAGGCGCTTTTTCAGGAGCCTATAATAACAAACTCGGTTATTTGGACATGGCTGATGGCGGCACATTGTTTTTAGACGAATTGGGAGAAATCAGTCTGGAAATGCAGGTAAAATTATTACGGGTTTTAGATGGCGAAGGATTTATGCCGGTCGGATCTAGTACTGTAAAAAAGCCAGATGTCCGGATCATCGCTGCTACCAATCGGGATATGAAGTTATTGATGGCGGAAGGTCAAATTCGGGAAGATTTTTATTATCGCATTCATATCCTGCCAATTTCACTGCCGTCCTTAAGAGAACGTAAAGAAGACATTCCGCTATTAGTTGAACATTTTATAAAAATGCATAATTCAGGAAAAGAGTATTCTGATATTCCGATAAACCTTTTGATGGTACTCAAAAATCAAGATTACCCGGGAAATATACGGGAACTCCGAAACGTTGTTGATCGCTATGTCACTTTAGGAGAAATTGATATCAATGAGAAAAAATCTCCCGAAAAAGAGGATATCAATGCAAATTTTAGTAGTGATCCGGAGTCCACCAATCTTAAAATAGCTACTAATAAATTTGAAAAACAATTTATCTTACGGCTACTGCAACATTTCAATTGGCGTAAAGGAAAAACAGCCACAAAAATGGGGATTACTGCCCGTACCCTCCAAAGAAAATTAAAACAATATCAAATCAAACAATAAAAAATAGCTATTCCAGTCCTTCAAGTAGTTTTACAACATCCGGCAATAAGATAGGTTTAGATTCGCTAACAATTTTTCCATCTATCACAATCAAAGGAACCCGATCCATTAACCCCTGACGTGTGATACCCAGATTATCAGCCATCATAGTGACATGAGCTTTCTTACCTGTTTTCCGCACGGCTATCTTAACCACACCTTCGGCTACCATCAGACGGCCTGCATCGAGGTCCATAATTCGAATATCAAGTTTTTTTGCCATAACTTAGTTTGTCTCCCGATCAATATATGATTTTAATGTTGCTTCAATATCAGGATCTAATAGTGAAGCAGGTGCTTTTTCCAATATTTCTTTGTATTTTCGATTGGCTCTAACAATAATATCTTCTGATCCCGTAGCTTCCCAACCTTCAAAAGAATTCCAATCGGAAATAGATGGCAACCACATATTACGACACTCTTTAACAGTGGTAGGATGCATAAGATAAGTACCGCCGGCACCGATTTGTTGAATCGCCTCAACAGCCAAATCTTCACTGGATACCTCAATCCCGCGTTGAATACGTAAGGCACGGGAGATAATCTCCTGATCGATGATCATTTTTTCATAAGACAGTGTCATTAATCCATCCAGTGTCCCGACACACTGCACGCCTATGTTGGCCCCACTCAGCACACCCATCATCAGACTCATCATCGTTTCATACCCTGCCTGTACATCCAACTCTTTGGAATGTGTGATACCGCACATGGTACGAGTAGGAAGATTATAGTAATCATTTCCCATTTGAATGTTGGGTGTATTAATCAGCATAGCTTCCGGCGTTCCTGCCGCAAAAGCACCTGTTTTCATATAACCAGTTGTTGAAGCTGTTGCATAAACAACGGGTGCTCCGGGTCGGGTCATTTGAGCCAGGACAATCCCGGCCAGTAACTCTACATTTTGAAGCACTGCTGTACCCAATAAACTAATGGGTCCTGATATTCCCGCCATAATACAGGGTGCTATAAGAATGATCTGGTTTCTCTTAGCGTATTCCACAATGGTTTCAACTGTTTCTGAGGCGTATCCCAAAGGTGTTAAGGGATTAACAAGTACGCCAACACAATGGTTAGTTTCCAGGAAGTCTTTACCTCCAAAAGCCATACTGACCATTTCAAAATCCTGACGAACCTTTTCCCCCTCAAAGCAAAACCCGATAATGGGCTTATCTGTATTTTTCAATATTTCAAACATCATATGCAGATGTTTGGCGTCTGAATCTACATCATTGGGATCAACAGGAATTGTTCCGTTAAGATGTACCAGTTCGGCTGCATGACAAAGCTTTATCACATTAGCATAATCCTCCAACCCCGCTTTTCTACGACCATTATCCAAATCCTTAATATAGACTGGTCCAACATTTGGTTGCACTAAAAAACCGTCACCAACAGTGACATTGTGTTTGGCATTTCTGGCGGTCCAGGTAAAACTTTTAGGGCAGGTTGCTAAAGCGTCATCTACCATTTTACTGGTGATCATCACAGTTTCCCCCTCCACTTTAGCACCGTTTGACTTAAACATCTCCAGAGCTTCAGGACAATGGAACTGAATACCGGTTTCCTTTAGTATCTTTAAGGAAGCCTGATGGATTTCTTCATAGGTATCTTTGGAAATCACTTCCAAAGATTTGTTCAATGGCATAATATTATCTCCGGATCAGTTAAAATAGAACATGGTCATCCCATTTCAAGTTCCAACTAGAAAACAGTGGTACTCAATCAATTTTTTATATAAAATGGTAATTATTCAGTAAAATCTTACAAGCCTCACTGATAATTAAATGGTTTTATCATATGAACTATTAACCCTTCGACTCCGCTCAGGGTGCATATAACACTATTCTTGTTCGCTGAGCACAGAATTTGCTGTTCCCTGAGCAAAGAACGAAGGGTGAGCAAAGAACGAAGGGATTGATAATTTACGTTAGGGTGAATCATTACCAAAAAAGAATAATTCTCAATTCAACAGCTCAGTCATATTATTTGGATGAATTCAATTTTCTAATATATTCAGCGGCACTTAGCGCAGCGACCGTACCATCATTCATGGCTGTAGTGATTTGCCAGTATTTTTTTTGTACAATATCCCCGGCCGCATAAACACCTGGCAGTGAGGTTCCCATATCTTCATCTGTCTCGATATATCCCTGGGCATTTAACTCAATCAAATCTTTGAACAAATCGGTCTGTGTAACATGCCCCATGTAAACAAAAATCCCATCAATATTCCTTTGGAATTGCCGATCAATGTTAGCATCATGCAGTAATACTGATTCGAGTTTATGGTTGTCTTCAATTAGAACGTTTATAGTCGTCGAAGTGAATATTTCGACACGATCTCTATTCTTTTGAAGTTCCTGTTGGGCTTGAGCGGAAGCAAATAGACGATCCATTTGTTCAATCACAGTAATATGATTAATACCTAAAGAAAGAAGATACATAGATTCCTCAATGCCGCTGTTACCGCCTCCCACGATTAACACATTTTTATCTTTGTAAATTGATCCGTCGCAGATAGCACAGTAATGGATCTGCTCACACTCAGTCTCAATATCAAGTTCCCGGGGTTTACGACCAGTAGCCAAAATTATAACAGGTGCTTCTAAAACCCCTTCATCAGTTTCAACAGATTTAACCGGACCTTCTAATACCAGTTTATCTACTTCGATAACCTCACGGATTTCCACTCCCATTTCTTCCACCTGATCTTTTACTTTATCCATGAGATCCATTCCGTTAATGCTAGGCTGGGATGGAAAATTTTCTACCAGGTGCGTAGTATTGACTAGACCGCCACAAACACTTTTTTCTAATATCACAGCATTTAAATTTGCTTTGGAAGCATAAATGGCAGCGGTCATGGCGGCTATGCCACCACCCAATATTATAATATCGTACCTTTTATTCATCGTTTTAGTTCACTTTAACTGATCATTTTTTCAAGCCGTCGATAGCTGACATCGCCACTTTTTTCTGCGACTTTTTCTCCATCTCTGAAAATATATAAAGAGGGAATGCGCCCCACATCCAAATTTTTTGTTGCTAATGGATTGTTTTCCCGGTGAACCTGAAAATATTTGATTTCTTTTCCCTGGGCTGCAGGCATACCGGAAAACTTAGTTAAAATCTTCTTCATGGCATTACAAAACGGACATTTATCCTTATAAAAAAGAACAATATTTAATCCTGAGGCAATCGATGCCTCAAACTCATTATCTGTAATTTCTGTTATCACAATTTGTCTCCTAGGCTGACAATATGAGCATAAAATAAAATGAACCGCATTAGCATAAACACTGCGGATCAGATAGGTTAACGATACTTGTTAACCGTTTATGGTGTTTCAAGGTTTAATCCAAATCCGGATAGATAGATTCTGCTTTTAATTCTAGCATAAATTCTCGTAATTTATCATAAAGCTCTCTGGCTTTTTCAGGATGTTTTTCAATGATGTTTTCCAGTTGAAAAGGATCATCTTTACGGCTAAATAATCCATCTTTCTCAGGCATTTCAGTCAGAGATCCCGGTACACAAGTCCACTGATTATCCTGTTGAGCCTTGATGCGATCAAACATCGTCTGAGCATCCGCAACACCTTCTGATACTTCACCTTCCTGAATGTCAAAAACTTCAAACATTGTCTTACCACCTGCCTCAGAATTTTCCAGCGCAACAGGGTTAAGCCAATGAATATAAGACCAATCCTTATTAATAATGCTCCAACACTGTCCAAAGAAACCAGTGATCAGGAAATCACGTATATCTTCCACTTCTCCTTTCAACAAAGGCCAAAGACTTTTAGCCTGCATTTGAGCGCAGGCATCCGCTGGAATATCCATCCATTCCATCATGGTGGGGGTAATATCGATATTTTGCACCAGCGCTGAACTTCTTTTCCCAGCCTCCAAACCTTCTGCTTTAATAATCATTGGAACATGTACCAATTCCTCATATGGCCAGGGGCGACATTTTCGAACAATCCCATGTCCATGTTCATCATTGCCTAAAGGTTCACCGTGATCAGACATCATAACAACCATTGTATCCTTTTCCAGCCCCAAATCTCTAATTTTATCCAGAACTTTTCCTAACCATTTATCAACATTAGTAACCTTCTCCGAATATAAAGCCCGGATATGTTCCATCTCTCTGTCTGTATAAACATTATCCGCATATGTTGAAACCGGATTCCAAATTTCTTGCCCATCATAATCAGGATCATAGGGACATTTTAAATCTTCATCATAAATGGATGGTGCGTCCCAGGGTTCATGAGGATCAAAACTATCAATCCAAAGAAAAAACGGTTTGTTACGGTCAGCTTCCTCCAGGAATCGTATAGATTGCTTTGCGATCTGAGCCACATTCTGATCCGCGTCAGTCTTCCAATACTGACGTTGAGCCAGGTATCCTACCATTTCGTCTTTGGAAAACTCAGACCACATCTCTTCAACTTCATTACCATTTTCATCCGTCCGCATAGACGGTTTGTGGTAATCTTCCATTTTTAAATGATAGAGAGGATCCTCGGCATAGTAATGATTATCATCATCATGGCCGCGAAGGTTAAATACATAATCAAAACCTCTCTGATAACCATATTTAGGCAGATGCATAACGGCAGTATCTGTAATCAAAGCTGTATAGGTAGAGTAACGCCAAAGAATATCTGCAATCGTGGTATCATCCAATTCCAGTGGTGACCACCCCCGGTAAGGGAGCGTATAACGGCCAGTAAACAAAGCACGTCGTACCGGAATCGTTGGAAGACCTTCAGAATAAACGTTATCTAAGACAACACCTTCCCTGGCCAGTCGATCAAAATTGGGCGTTTTTACTTTTCCTCCATAACAACCCATATAATGCCATTGAAGGCTATCACACATGATCATAACCACATTTTTATTTCTTTTTTGCATTTTTAATCCTTACCAAATTTTAAAAAATATCCGGGAGAGTTATATCTCTCACCTTATTTCCGGATTATAATGGAAGTTTCTTGATACCAACCTTGATTCCTATTATTGGATCAATGTTTTGTCTTGTTTTACATGCTAAAATTTCTGAACCCTATCTGAATATTGATAGATTTACACGATGCATCGTCAAGTTTATTGATTAGCAGTAACATCAACATTGATGCCATCCTTGATAAATATAATGACTATTAATTTAAGATTCTGATATCATAACTAAAACTTTGCTTTTTTCCTACTCTGTTCATTCAAATCCATATTATATCTATGCGACACTAGTGTCGTATATAAAGTTACTTTCTTTCAAGGATAGCTGATTTAACTATGAACACCTTTAATGCGACATATTTTTCGTATTAAGCGAAAATAATGTCAGATTCAAACAACAATTCTGTATTAATCAATCACGGTTTTAAAACAAAGTCTTTACCTATAAAAGTTGGTAAGAATATCGATTTTAAGTCTTTTTTTGTTTTTCGAGCAGCAATTTCCTGTTTTTATTAACTATCACTCTAGAAAAAATAATAAATAATTCTACTCTCCAATTAAACCGTTTTGACTTCACTCAGAGAACAGCAATTTTAGCGCTCGGAGAAACGTTAGAGAGACGAAAAAAGTTGTTCCCAGATTATGGTTGCTTTAACTTCCGCAGGTTTCGCAAAAGTATGCAGGGTTGCAATAATGCATTCTTTATTCAAAATTCATTCTTATTAATGCGTCTATATCACATTTCTCTTTACCCTAAATGATTTCAGTAAATTTATATCTATCTGATATTTAATCATTAATATTTAATATTAGCCATCATCACGCTTTAGCATAAAAATTGCTGAAGAGCATTACAGTTTGTGCTATTAGTGTTGCCAATCTGCGATTGAAAAATAGTGCTTTAAAGTTTTGTGCTCCAAACGTTTCACCACCCATTCGGGTGACTTTACGAAACATTTTTTTTAACTGACAACAAGATGGCTTGTTGACGGATTATTTAACTTAACAATTTATCAATAAAAAAAATATGAAAACTGATGTTTTAATTATTGGTGGCAGTGCTGCCGCACTATCTGCAGCAACCACGGGAAAAGCGTTTTACCCGGATAAAGAGTTTCTAATCCTTCGAAAAGAAGAAAAGGTAATGGTGCCTTGTGGTATTCCATATATATTCGGGTCCTTGGAAAACAGTGATCAAAATGTGGCATCAGATCAAGGATTGATTAATGCAGATATCGGGATTAAAATCGATGAAGCCATTTCACTGGATTTGGAAAAAAAAATATGTAAAACCGCGGATAACTCAGAAATAGAATTTGATAAACTGGTTATCGCTACCGGTTCCATTCCTAAAATACCCACGTGGCTCAAAGGAACCAATCTTGAAAATGCCTTTACCATACCGAAAGATAAAATAGTTATCGATAAGATGCTAGAGAAATGCGACGAACGTCGAAATGTGATTGTCATCGGAGGTGGTTTTATCGGTGTGGAAATGGCTGATGAATTAAACAAAAGAGGTAAAGAATCTGTAACCATTTTAGAGATTCTACCGCATATTCTTAATCTTGCGTTTGATTCGGAATTATCGGTAAAAGCCGAAGAGATTCTTAAGGAGAGAGGTGTTAAAATAATGACCAATCAAGGTGTTAAGGAAATTCTAGGAGAAAAAGAAGTCACTGGAGTGCTGTTAAACAATGGGAAAAAAATTGATACTGATGCGGTTATCCTGGCCACAGGCTATCAACCAAATGTTGCCTTAGCTAAAAATGCCGGAATTAAGATCAATGAATATGGTTCTATCAAAGTCAACGAGTATATGCGGACAGAGAATGCCGATGTTTTTGCAGTGGGGGATTGTGCTGAAAAGTTTAGTTTCATCACCCGAACAGTAAAGGGAATTATGTTAGCCTCAACAGCTTGCGCTGAAGGTCGAATTGCGGGTATGAATCTTTATGGGCTTTCAGTTGTCAGATCATTTGGTGGGACAATTTGTATTTTTTCTACCTCTTTCGGGGACGTTTCCTTTGCAGCGGCGGGAGTTACAGAAAATTTGGCCAAAGAAAGGGGGTTTGCTATTGTTACCGGTACATTTGAAGGAATTGACAAACATCCCGGTACCTTGCCCAACACCAAAAAACAATTAATCAAATTAATTGTGGCCAAAGAATCCGGGATTATTATTGGTGGAGAAATTATTGGGGGTCCCAGCACCGGTGAATTAATTAATCTTATTGGACTTGCCATTGAAAATCAAATGACTGTAGAATCTATCCTAACCAGTCAAATTGGGACTCATCCATTGTTGACTGCTCCACCAACGGCTTACCCTCTCATGAAGGCCGCCGAAATCGCAGCTACAAAACGCAGGAAGTCATAGAACCGCACACCCAAAATAATGGCCGCTAAATTATGGCAAAGATCAGTGTTTATAAACAAAATTTTTTTTCTTTTATTTGGCATGCTCTTTTTCTGGCATTTGCATCTATTTTTATTGATGTTAATACGGTCCTTACTTCATTAATCCTGAACATTGGAGGCTCAAGTATTCATGTCGGAATTCTGACCGGAATTTCCATCGGTTTGCCAGTGATGATGCAACTTATTTTTGCTGCGTTTCTGTCTGGCCAAACTCGAAAAAAACCCTATTTGATCCTCGCAATCTATCTTCGAGTCATCTCTTTAGCCGGAATGGGGCACGCTTTGTCAATTTCCAATTCCCGAACGCCGGGGGAACTATTGGTCCTGATTTTTCTATGGGTGAGTCTTTTTTCTATTAGCGGTGCATTTGCAAGTGTATCGTATACAGATTTATTGGGAAAAATTTTCATTGGTTCTCAGCGGGAAAAGTTTCTGGTTTTTAAACAATTTGTCACAGCACTTGGCATGCTCATAGCAGCCATCGTTGTCCGTTATTTAGTTGTCATCCTGCCTTATCCTGACAACTATGCCTTAATTTTTTTTATCGCTTCCGGGTTGTTGTTAATCGCGACTTTTGGATTTTTAATGATCAAAGAAGAGCGTGTCCTGAAATCTCAAACCCAAGGGTTGATTGAGGTGTTGAAAGCCATCCCTCAGCTTCTTCGATCCGATAAAAACCTAATCAACTACATTATTCTGATCAACTTGATGAGTTTGGGTTTGACGATTATTCCGTTTTATGTGGCCTTCGCCAATTCACTATTCGGATTGGATGCGAATCGGATTGGAAATTTTTTATTGTTTCAGTTTACGGGAATGATTCTATCCACATTCATTTGGAACTGGGTCGCCCGACGTTTCAGATTCAAAGGACTCGCCTATTGTAGCGCAGTATTCGGAAGCATTATTCCTATAGCTGCTGTTGTTTTAGCCAGATATGGAATTAATGCCTTCCAGTGGGTCTTTTTTATTGCCGGCTTTTTCATTTCAGCTCAAATGATATTCATTCAGGGAATGATATTAGAAATTACGAACAACAATAATCGTGCTATTTACACGGGCATTAGTGGAACCCTCAGTATCGCAGCTGTGCTGTTTCCTTTGGTGGCCGGGATTTTAGTGAATATTTTTGGCTATATTATCATTTTTGTTATGGTATCGCCCTTGATTATGTTCTCACTCTATATTCTGAGAAATATAAAATGTCACAGATCCTGATTGATCTGGACTGAAGGCTTTTGAATCTAACAGTTCGTTCTATTGTGACCTTATTTTCCGAATTTTGATAAGCAGGGATTCATCTGTAATTTTAATAAAAAGGTAACATTTTTTTTGTTACCTTTTTATTTCCCACATATTTTATTTCACTTTTATTATCCTTGAAGAATATATTTTTCTTAAATATATTCTATAATATCATATTAATAGGGGAATTTCAGGATTATCGAGTATTCTGAAAATCTGTAACGGTCCATAATTTGAAATATGACTAAAAGTGGGGGAAAAAGTTAATGAAGGTCTGTGATTAGAATTGTCCTAAAATTTTTAAAGTTAATTCACCAAGGAAAAAATGAAAATTGCAATTGCCAGCGGAAAAGGGGGTACCGGTAAAACAACCGTGTCCACAAATCTGGCCAGTTATCTGGCAGAAAAACGTCAGGTCGTTCTTGTTGATCTGGATGTTGAAGAACCGAATTCAGGTTTATTCATCAGCGGACAGCTGGTTCATGAAGAAGAAAAATACAAAATGATTCCTGAGTGGCAAATAAGTACTTGCTCTTTAAGCGGGAATTGTCAGGAAGTGTGTCGCTTTAATGCCGTGATTCGACTAAACATGCAGGTCATGGTTTTTCCTGAATTGTGTCACAGTTGCTATGCCTGCTCAGAACTATGCACTACTGCTTCTTTGCCAATGGTTCCCCAACGAATGGGTCAGTTGAAACACTATCTGGCAGGTAATTTATCCTTTGTGGAAAGTCGATTGGATGTTGGCCAGGAGCAGGCTGTCCCTTTGATTTCTCAGACCAATGCCTATATCGATCAAAACTTTCCGGATGATCGTATTAAACTGTATGATGCACCGCCTGGAACTTCCTGTCCGGTAATCGAAGCTACC
>Ga0233431_1003961_pt1 | contig 16742 bp, 21 predicted proteins | sample SI_118_April2016_FD_179867 | JGI IMG/M metagenome (GOLD analysis project Ga0233431, IMG submission 179867) | Seawater microbial communities from Saanich Inlet, British Columbia, Canada - SI_118_April2016_200_MG | ecosystem: Environmental > Aquatic > Marine > Inlet | place: Canada: British... | reverse complement strand
GCCTTCAGGCGGGCCGTTCCAAGCAAAAAAAGCAAGTCGGATTTCTGCTTCTTTTCGACCAGCGTTTCAAAGTATTTGGCGGCATCCGAATAGTAACGATGTTCAAACAACAGGTTTGCATAGGTGTCTAAATAAGACTCATTTTGAGGGTCCAGCCGGATGGCCGTTCGCATTTGGATGAACCCTGAAAGAACCTGATGGCTCGATACATATGCGAGACCCAATTGAAAATGAGCTTTGGCCAGTTTGGGGTTTTTATGAATGGCATTCTTAAATTCGATAATGGCGGACTTAAGATGATTTGACGCCATTTTCGTCATTCCCGAGTGAAAAAACGCCTCTGCCTGCTCCTCGTCGTTCTTGAGCGAAGAACAAGCGCTGAATAAAAGAATGCACCCGATAACGATGGTGACCCTTACCCGCAATGCCGTTTGCATTTGTTTTGCCCGCATTCTCAGCGGTGTATGCGGAACATTCTGCATGTCTGTTTCAAGGGGCATGTTCAGAAATTTCTCCATAGGGTTCAAGGGTTCATGGTTTTAGACACCGGCCTGTCAAGCAATATAAAACGGATAGAAAACAGTGCTTTAGACAGCTTTAATTACTCTAGAATATTGATGAGATTACTGTAGTCATCCGTCCATACCTGTGGTGACCCTTTTTGGGGCCAGGTGTCAAGGTATTTCGCAACCCCCGTGTGATTGATGAATGTGTCATTCTCCGTTAACAACACCCAGGATGATTTTTTCACACCGTAGGCCCTGGCCTTTCTGTTCTTGAAAAAATAGAATTTTTTACCGAGTTTATTCGCAATGCCTTCGATCACGGGTTCTAAAGAGAGATGCCGGTTAGAGACATGTATTGCGAGGATGCCGTCCGGCGCCAGATGTTTTAGATACAACAACATGGCTTCCACTGTCAAAAGATGAATGGGAATGGCATCACCGCTGAACGCATCTACGATCATGACATCGAACTGATGATTCCCGGTTTCTTCCAATTCCCGCTCAAGAGAAATTCGACCATCTCCCATAACGACCTGAATATCCCCTTTGGCATCTTTAATATACGTAAACTGCGTATTGGCCAATTCTAAGACCGCCGGATTGATTTCGTAAAACCTGTAGACATCGCCCGGTCTGCTGTAGCTGCTCAAAGTACCCGCGCCCAGACCGATGATTCCGACCTTGAGGGTATGCTGGGGTCCCTGATACCCTTTCTCGAGCTCTGGGTGTTTTTTGGGATGCACCTTTTTCCCGGGTCTTTTTAGAATCGTGACACCCGTCAGCAGGAAGACAAAAATAAAGCCAATGGGAAATTCCCACCATCCAGTGAAAAGATACGGTGCAACGAAATTCACCAGGACGCCGCCCACCGCACCCTCCATTGAGATAACCAGATAGAAGGCTGTGAGATGTTTCGCAGGAGGTCTAAGTCGAAACATCTCACCATGGCACACCATGACGGCAACAAACATGGCGAACGAAAAGATTGCGATTACCCCCACGATGGAAAAAGCATCTGCTGTTTTCGGATGGAGCAGGTAAAAAATTACACCCACGGAAAGAAATAGAAGTGGAATCCAGAACCCCCTATGATACCAGCGGGGACTGTCAAAGGCGATAATGAATGAAAGCAAATAGAGACCCAGCGGCAGTATCCACAGGAAGGGTATGACGGCAATATCCTGGCAAATATAATGGGTTGCGGCCAATGAAAATCGTGATGGCAAAGATCATATCTTTTTGTATTCAGAAGTTGATCCTTTCGATAAAGGCTTTCTGGAGGGGGATGCCTTTGAATTCATCGGCAGGAGTATTTTTAAAACCGCGCCATTCGTTACTGCCAACGACACTTAATTCTCTCAGTATACAAATTTAACAACCATTTCACAATCCCCAACCCCGTAAACAAGGGGACGTTCCTCATCCTGGGGGCGCTTCTCCATGACGAGTGATCCTCCGCTCCAGCGTGAGAAGCCGTACCGTGGGCACTTTTCCATATCAGACAATGGGATCCGGAGAAACGGATAAAATCATAGACGTCCCCGGTTTTCAAAAAAACCACTTGCCCTAGCATGTATTTATAATTATATTTTAATTATGCAATCAATATCGTTCATTTGGGATAATCATAAGGCGGATGAGAATCGCAAGAAACATAAAATATCCTTTGAAGAGGCGAAAACTGTTTTTACAGACCCGAATGCAAGAATGATTTTCGATCCGGAACATTCGACGGATGAAGACAGATTTGTACTCCTCGGAATAAGCGCTGCATTGAGATTGCTTGCTGTCTGCCATTGTTACCGCGAAAAGGATATGGTTATCCGAATTATTTCAGCTCGAAAGGCAACCAAACAAGAGCAAAAGCAATACGGGAGCTTTTATCATGAGAAATGAATACGATTTTTCCAAATCCGTAAAAAATCCTTACGCCAAGCACCTTAAAAAGCAGGTGACGCTACGGCTTGGCGTTGATGTCATTGACTATTTTAAGAATTTAGCCGATGAAACCGGAGTGCCATATCAAAATCTTATCAACTTGTATTTGCAGGACTGCGCCCATTCACAGAAGAAGCTTAAATTAAAATGGGCTTCACAATGAAAATGTAATGGCAGAATCCGGCACTTGATTTGACGCCAAAAGGCGTGGCGCAAGTCAGTGCTTGTTCGACTTGCCCCCCCCCCTCTGCACTCTCTACAAAAAATAGCCTTGACTATCGGTCCAGATTTCGTATGATATTCGGACTGGAGGTGATAAAATGAATATTACAAGTGACATAAAACCGGTTACATACTTAAAATCAAGAGCAGCAGATTTATTAAATCAAATTAATGATACCCATCGTCCTGTTATTATCACCCAAAACGGTGAGCCGCGCGCTGTTCTTCAAGACACTGAAAGCTACGAGAATATGCGTAATGCGATCGGAATATTAAAGGTTCTTTCCCAAGGTGAATCAGATATAAAAAATGGAAAAATCAAATCTCAAGAGGACGTGTTCAATGCAATAGAACGCTCACTGAAAGATAAGCTTAAATGAATCAAATTTATGAAATTATTTGGGCCCATGTTGCAGAAAACGATTTGAATGAGATCATTGACCATATCGCAATGGATAGTCCGGAAAATGCGTTAAAAATTTTCAAAAAGATCAAGAATAAAACAACAAGTCTTTATACAATGCCGGAAAGATGTCGAATCGTTACAGAGCTTAAAGACCAGGGCGTTATGCAGTATCGAGAATTAATTTTATCGCCTTGGAGAATTATGTTTAGAGTAACAAGAATGAACGTTTACGTTTTATCTGTTTTAGATTCCAGACGAAATATCGAAGATATTTTATTGAAGAGATTTGTTAATATGGGATAGCGCCTAAAATCAATAATTTGGGTGCCTTGGTGAAACAGGGGGACGATGAGATTGGAAACTTATAATCTGAAGTACGTCCCTTGGCGCTCGGGTCCCGCCCTCCAGCGGGAAAAGCCGTACCGTATGCATTCCCATGTCAGACAATGGGACCCGGAGAAACGGATAAAATCATAGACGTCTCGCTTTTCCTTAAATCTTATTGCGTTTGATGATGCCAGGTGTAGACCAAGGGCATGGACTAAATTTTTCCAGGAGCAAATTATGGAAATTATAAATGTGCATGAAGCAAAAACACATTTCTCCAAACTGCTGGCGCGTGTTCATGCCGGAGAAGAGATAACCATCGGAAAGGCAGGGAAACCTTTCGCCAAATTGGTCCCTCTTTCACCCGCTGGAGAAAGAATTCCGGGAATTGCAAAGGGGGCGGTCACCGATGCCTTTTTCGAACCGTTGCCTGAATTTGAGCTGAAAGCCTGGGAATCATAACCATGTTATTGGATACCCATATGTTTTTGTGGTGGTTATTCGATGACCCCAAACTGCCGCCGGGAATCAGGTAATTCTTATTGCAGGGGAATGGCACCTTCCCCATCGAGATCCCTTTGATCGAATGCTTGCAGCGCAGGCGAAACTGGAAAAGATGCCCCTTGCCACGGTGGATGCTTTATTGAAGGATTTCCCCGTGCAGATTTTCACAGGGAAACATGAGACGTCCATGAAATCATAGACGTTCCCTTCTGTTCATTTTCGAATGCTTGACTTTCATTTCATAAGCACCTAAAATTTTGGCGTCTTATTGCCGGAAACTCTGCCACAAAGAACAAGAAATTGGGTATTGAAACAGCATTCTCCTGGCTGCATGTGTGTCAGGCCTGAAAGGCCGTGACATATCAGCCCGGGGAAATGGCCTGGGAGCAGGTTACCAGGATAGAGGGAGATCAAGATGGAAACATTACAGATCCCAAATGCCGTAAAAGAGATGCTATTGTATACAGAAGGTAAAAGCATCCAGGACAAATTGGTTCGATTGATAATGAGTGATTTGGAGAACCGGTTTCGCTCCTGTACGGAACGGCTCTATGAATTTGAAAAAAAATATAGATTGGCATTTCGACCGTTTAAAGAGGCATGGGAGACAGATGCCAGTTCTGAGAAATATTCTTATGAGATCGAGAAAGACTATATGGAGTGGGAAAGCCTGGATGATGAACACGATTTTCTCCTATCTCAAATGCGAGCTGTAAAAAAAGGGCTGAGCTCGTGAAACAATCCATTGAAGCATTTGAGGAACAACTTCTATATGGGCTTCGGAAATATGTTCCAGGAGGCAATTTAGAAATAGTTGAAAAGAGCATAATGAGATTGAAAGCGAGGTATCATATTGGTATTTCGCTATTCATAGACATCTTCTATGCTATTCGGACAGGGAAAATCAGTTTCGCTGTAGTGAAAGAAGGAGAGCGAGTTTTCGGAATTGATAATCTTGGCAGCTGGCATTGTCACCCGTTTCGGAAACCTCAAAACCATGTGCCTGTGGACGAGCCATCGATTGAAGAAATTGTATCTCAGTGCGCATCCGCCATTCGTGAGCTTAAGCAAGAGGGCTGACCGGGGTTCCCGCCCTCCAGCGGGGGAACGTACCATATGCATTCCCACGTCAGGCAATGGGCGTAAAGGGAAATATTCACGCGGGGGATGTTTTGAACAGCCTGAAAATGTTTTCGTCCTGAACCCATGTGTATTATTTATATCAAAAACGTGAAAAAGCTTTTGACAGCAATCGCCATGGCCGGTTTTCTTGTATGTCCCTTTGTGGTTTCTGCTGCTTACATTATCCACTTGAAAGATGGAAGAGACTTTGTCACTGAACAGTATTTGGAAGAAGGCAATCAGATCAAATTCGAGCGATACGGGGGGCTCATTGGGATTCGGAAAGATCTCGTAAGAGAGATAGAAGACGTGCCAGACCTGCCTGAGGAAAAGAAGACGCCTGCTGCTAAACCGGAGGTCCCGGCACTCGGGCGGGAGACGGGTAAGAAAGAGAAAAAAGAAGATGGGGCTGCAAAAACCGAGGCTTCGAAGCAGAAAAGAGCTGAAAGAGTAGAAAAGGCCACGGGAAAGGAGCAGGAAAAAGAAAAGCCGGTGGAGCTCTCTGAAGAGGAAAAGAAAAAGGCGGATCAGGAAAAAAACGCTAAAATGAAGGCGTTCCTTGAAGACAAAAGGCAGATTATGGGGGAAAGGGATGCAGTAACTTCAGCGTTCAGGGAGGCAAAGGCGCGGAAGGATAAAAAGGGGGCAAGAGAGAAGTTCAGGAAGATCGTGGCATTGGGGGAAAAGCTCAGGGAACTCGATGAAAAGGTCAAAGACGCCTATGGTGGCCAATTGCCAAATTGGTGGAACGACCCAGAGTAGCAAATCAGTTTAAAACATCTTTCCAGGAACTCAGAGCAAGATCCTTTGATCCCAATTTATCCTTCATGTCCGTGTCAAAATAAATTGTGGCGCTTGCAACTATTTCTACATCATTGCCCCATAAAGCACCGTAAATGGTCGCGCTATTGGAAAAACGTATTTGGGCATAAGGTGCATAGATCAATCCGGAGAAAGTTACACTGTTCTTAATGCCAATATTACTGTTGGAGTTTGAAAATACGCTAAAGTTTGACGGCGCACCGGTAGGGCAGGCAGAGCAGTCTAATGAAGGAGTCCATATGCAGTGACTGCATGCTACAGCCCCGCAACCCGTGGTATTCATAAGCTCAGACCCAGTATTCATAGTCAACGCGCCGGTTAGATAAATATTGACCGGACCATTGGTTGTATCAATGTATAGGACTGATTTATTGCCTACGGATATACTACTAATATAGTAGTTTGCTCCCCCAGCTTTTCCTTTCAGAGTTAGATCTTCACTACTTCCTAAGCTTATGATATTGCTTACAATGCTATCACCGCTGTTCGATAAAACGAGCGAAGCATCTGAATTATCATTGGAACCAGCAACAGTAATAAACTTTGAAGCATATTCTCCCCCAATCACACCCAATGGGTCAGGATCGACCCGGTCGCCCAAAATGGCACCGTTTGTACCACTAACAACCCCACCATGGTCTGTTAACGAAGCATCGTTGCCTCCCGCGTCCTGTCCAAGCGCCGAATCCCCGTTAACAACAGCGTTATTGTTCAGGATAACGCTGGTATTTGACCCGCAATCACCCTCCCCTGTGGAATCTGCCGGGGTTGGGTTCGGCGTAGTCGTATACGAATAGCTGTAAATCTTCGCGTCATTCTTCATCTCCATCTTGTTGTCCCCAAACGCACCGAACTTTATGGCGGGCAACCTCTTCAATGTAACCGTTATGGTGGCATTGCTATTATTAGTAGAGGTGCCGTCGGTCGTGAAGGTGTAAATATCTTGTGTGTCCAATGGGTTATCGGTGATCATTGTCAGCCCGGGGTCTCTGAAGGAAAACCCAAATCCGCTCGGCATCGTAAATGATGGGAGGGGGACAGAGTTCGAATCATTGGGGTCCGTGGGATCACCTACAGCCGTGGGCAGGGTAAAGGTTGCCGCCGGACTGGCTTTAAGCCCCGCCTCCATCAGGGCAAGGCCGTAATTCGCGCCAGCCTCGGTATCCCAGAATGCCTGAAGACTGGTCTTGTAGTTGCTTCCGATCTGCATATCCGTGGTGGTTAGAACATAGGCCGTGGTGCCCAGGAGTGCCAGAATAGCCACAAACATGAGGCTGATGACGAGGGCCACTCCCCGTTCGTTTCCATATGAATTGGAAATTACCATGGCCTTACATCCTTTTATCACTGTCAAAGCAATCTCTCAGTTCATAAACCGACTAAAACGAATTCGCTATTCATTTCGTCCCGGGTCCGACAGTCCCAAACCATTATGGTACCGTCTTAGACGCGCTGCCCGAAGTACACGTGCTCTTTGAGGCAGTCACAGTTATCGTTACTGTTCCTTCATATTTTCCTAGAGAAGCGAAGTTGCTCCCCGAAAGTCCGCAATCCGTGGATTTATTATCGCCATAGTACCCGCCTCCTTGATGAGACAGAGCACCCCCGGGGGAACTGGTCACTGTAGCGTCCGTTACCGGACCCAGGCCATCGGAAACATAAGCCCTAACGAAGACCTTTTCGTTACTCTCATCTTTCTTGCAAGCTGATATGGCAACACTCAGAGTGCATCCCCCGCCCGATGAGGTGGTCGTCGTGCTGGAAGTAGAGGTTGTTGTGGTGGAAGTGGTGGTACTGGATGTAGTGGTACTGGTCGTCGTTGTGGAAGTGGTGGTACTGGATGAGGTGGTCGTTGTGCTGGATGTGGTAGTGCTGGATGTGGTGGTAGTGGAAGTGGTGGTAGTGGTGCCGGCTGAGGTGGTGGTCGTAGCCCCGCCATTAGTAAACGCGAGATTCGGCGGGGTTATGCGTGTTATCAATGTATACCTTCTGTAACCGCTGTATTGTCCATAGTCTGGATCGGGATCTGCTGTTTGGGAGGTTACGGTGATTTTAATCTCGCGGATATCGGCTGCGGTTGTGGCGGTAGATCCAGTATCGTTATAGTACTCGAAAGTAAGCAGTTGAATGTTTTCAGCCAGTGGTTGTGCTCCGCCACCTGTATTACGATCTATTTGCATGTTTGTACCGTCATATGTGAATGTTATGTCTTCATGGGCACCCGATGAATCGCCGTTGCTGTCCAAGTCCGCCTGAATCTGGAGCTGTGATGTACTGTAGGAGGGGATCCCTACAATTCCGACGCCCAAGGGATCGTAGCCGACCATTCTGACTTCGGCCGCTATCATATCCGTTGCGGCTCTTGCACTCTGGATCATCTCCGATATCTGCTCCTGGGCATTGAAGGTTTTGCGCTGGCTGATAAATGCGCTGGACAGAGACGCAATCACAACCAGGGCGATTGCCATTGCTATGAGCAGCTCAACCAGGGTAAAACCTCTCTTCCAGTTTTTCCAACAATGCTGCATCAGATTACCTTTTATTGCGAAAAAATGGTACTCAGTTCCACTGAATGTTCCCCTAAATGTGCGTCGCGCCAAAAAACCGTAACGGTTACCGTTTTCATGTTTGCTGCCGGGCTGTCGATGGTTGTCAGCGTTACCCGCTTATAATTTTCATACCCCGTCATATCCACAGTACCACAATTGTAGTCTTCCGTTTCGGTGGTGGTGGTCGTGGGAATACCCGTGTAGGTCAGCCGTTGAAAATTCTCCAGTTTGTCTTGAGCGCATGTTGTCGCCATGGTTAAATCATTGCTGACCTTGTTACCCTTAATAATGCCGATTGTCAGAGAGGCCATGCCCAGCAACCCCACCGACAATATGACTATGGCAATCATAACCTCAATCAGTGTAAAGCCCTTGGCATTCCGTCCTTTTTGGTTTTGCGTCTGCACGTGTTTTTTCTCTCAACCGTCTTCTTTATTGGATCTTAACCCGTCCTGTAGAAGCGACCGACACAATTTTGGACCCTGAAGAATTGGTCAAAGTTATGGTTGTTCCGCTGGCATTGCCCCTCGGCTGAAAAACCGGATTCACCCCTCCAGTATTGGTCAGGATCACGTCGTGATATTCAGTTTGGATATCCCTTGTGGTGATAGCTTCACCGGTATCCACATTGCCGTCATCGTCATCGTCATCAAGAATCTGATATTGGTTCGCGGATGGGCTGCCGAAAAAAACCTTAAATTCATTGTTGTTTTTGACAGCATTCATTCTCGCATCCATCAAATCCGTCATCACCTGCCTGGCAGCTCCGTTCAACCTCATGCCCGGCAAAAGGGCCATAAAGGACGGAATTGCGATCGCAGCCATAATGGCAAGAACGGCAACGACGACCAACATTTCCGACAGGGTGAATCCCGCGCTTCTTTCCATTTCTACCTTATGAGTTACTGGATTTGCACGTTTTCATTCCGGACAATTTGTCGGGGGAATCAATATTTTTAAAGCAATATCTGTGCCATTTCGTTGGCTTCTCAAAAGTCACGTATCGGATGAAAGGAGACTGTACTCAAATTCGACGACTAACGCGATAGTAGTGAAAATTGAACCTCGTTGTCAACTATTAAGTGTTTTTAGGGCTTTAGCGCTTTTTTGATAATCAGCCTCCCGATGGCGCCAGCCAGTGCACGAGTGCAAGCTAGTTTTCAGACAATGACTCAGGTAAATTTTTTGAAATATTTCCCTGTTTCTCGATAAGATTTTCCATTTTTAATATGAATTGGGAAGCACCGGCCATATTTTGCATATCATTTAACAAGCGCCTTAATCCCGCAGCCTCATTTCCAAGATACTTCTTGGCATGCCCGGCCCAAACGGAATAGGGTTCCTTTAAAATAGCCTGCTCATAGGTATCAAGCGCCTGATTCATGAAGTCCAGTGAATTCTCAAAGTAGGGCTTTCCGCTTTCCGTATTTTCTTGGCGCACGATCCTCATGCCCTGTTCCCATGCAATCCTCATTTGCCTTTTACGGATCTGAGCGATTTTCACGTAACCCTCCGCGACATAGCGGCTGTAGGGATATTCATTCAGCACAGTCCGATAATTTGCCTCAGCCTGGTCATCCTGTTTCAGATTTTCATGGCACATGCCGGTAAACAAAAGGCAGTTGATAATATCCTGGTGATCGTACTGTGATCTGTTCTCAATGATCGGTCGCATCAGGGCAATCGCTTTTCTAAAACGCGCCTCGGCCTGTGCAGTCTCCCCACGAGCAGCATGTCGTACTCCGCTGGAATAGGCGTTATGGCCTGAAATATAGGCATTGACCGGTCGATTTCTCAACCACGCGCCGGAAATGATTAAAACAATGGATACCAGGATAATCAAAAGGAAGATCCAGGGCCGCGCCAGTGCAACAAAATGTTCCGTATGTTCCCAGAATTTATTCCATAGTTTCATGGCTTTTTCAGGCAAAGAGATACTGCGGCCTGAAAATCTTAAGCAGATGAAGACGCAAATCCAGAGAAAACCGGTGATGGTGATTGCCATGCCGATAATATCCCAGGCTGACCGGCCGTAGGTCAGCACAACTTCACTTTTCCGGGGGATAACCATCATGAAATGCGGGCTGACTGGATAGACACCGCTAGCGCCTTTTACTTTCCAGTTGGGGAAATACGAGACTTTAACCAGATGCGGTATCCCGATTCTATTGGTTTTGAACCGGATTGTAAGATGTGTCAGGTTTGTCTGAATTTGCGCATTCTCAATATTCAGTACCTCTGATTTAAGAGCATCCGGGTCGTCAAGCGAATGAACCGGTTCTGCAAAAACAGACCGGTCCTCAGGGTTCTTAACATATGCATCCGGGACCACCAACACATTGGGATATTTAATATTTTTAAACCGCGCATAGAAATCATCTACCCATTGCTCACCGGTGTAAAGCAGTGGAAGGTGCTTTGGGATCTCGACATATTGATTCCGGGAATCTTTATATCGGAATACACTGATGGCGCCGAATTCGGCTTCCCTGTAAAATGCAGGCGAACGGGATAATGCCTGTTTTATTTTCCCGGTCATGACAATCACTTGTGAGATATTATACAGATCGAAATGCGCAGGCAGGGCTTCCGGATTGATTTTAGACAGTATCAGCGCGGCTGGCGTTTTGATTTCTTTTGAAAATTCTGTTTGCAGAAAAGCAATGAAACGGGATGCAATGGAACCGGCATAATGAATGCCTTCCAGGGTTTGCCTGCCTGAGAAATAGCAGAGGGACTCAAAAACCCGGTCGCCACCGTAGGCGCCATAGAGATTACATTTCTCATATGCAACCCTGGGAGCGTTTAACGGATTAAGCCCCTCTTTGTCATATGTGGTTTTAAGGAATCTATTGACTTTCGCGAAATCACTGTAACCGGGTTTCAATTCATAACCCCGGTTGGCGTTGCGATACCAGGAATCGGCTTTTTCCGGAATGAAAAGAGCAATGATTAATATTGAATAACAGAAAGTCACAGCAGAGGCACAGCTGAGCGTCCGCCCTGTTTCCGTCAGAAACGGCCCCAGGGTTTCCGCGATAAACAGCATCATCAATGCGTAAAGAATCGGCGGCAGAAAACGGATATCCGGAACCTGCAAAAAATGAGCGGCAAAATATGCTACCACACATCCTGAAATCAGCCATAACCATATGGACAAGCGTGAAAGATTGATCCGGGGCATTTGCGCCATGCATCTTGCAAAATGCCGCGAAAAGATCAGATAAATAAACAGCCCGATCAAAATCGGTCCGTAGAATATGGCCATAAACAATGGATTCATCAAATGTATTTGCCATGTGCTGTCTGTGATCTTTCCAATGATTGCGGGATGCACAAAAAGAATCGAGAAAAAAAGCAATATGATCAAAGAGATGGCGCCAATTATTCTAGAAAATAGCGCGAAGAGCTGGGCGCTGTTTTGAGCGGCCCACATCCTGGATGCCGCGATACCAACTCCGATCAAAGCAGAAAACGGCCACAAAAGCCGATCCAGCCACACGGCCAGACCGGAAGGCAGCAGGCAGTGATCATACGAAGGGGTATTAAATCCGATGTCCCACATTGCATTGCCGAAAAGCAGATATTTCAAGGCTAAAAACGTTCCCGTAAAAATCCCGATGCCTGAAAAGACACTGTAAACAATTTTTAATAGTGGATAATATTTGATCTCTTTTTGCGTGATTATGAGCAGAGAAAAAACAGGACCGATCAACACAAACAGGATCAGGAGCCCAGCCAGTACAGCCGGGACATGGGTAAAGGACTGCCAGATCATGTAAACCGGTGTCGTATAAGGATGACGGTAAGCCACAAGTGGCAATATCCAGAATGCCATGCACATGAAACAGGTTATTGCGACTTTGAAAAGATATTTTGTTTTCGTCTTGTAGAAAAAGGCTGCAATAAGTAGCAATAGGGCAGGGATGAAAATAAACAGATGAGACAGACCGATCAACCCCAGCAGGATACCGTTTGAAATTGCACCTGTCCCGGTTTTCGTACCATGGTAAAATGAACCGATAAAATATGCAAAAACGGCAAAGGCAAACATGTAGCAGAATTCTCCGACAAAGGTGCTCAAAGTGTTGCCGCCGAACATGGTGTAGGATTCGTTAAACATGAAAAGGAGGGAAGCAAATGCGCCCATAATCGGGACGGGAAAGCGATATTTCATCCTTTTGAGACCAAAGAACGCGGTTACAGGCAAAAGAAAAATGCCGCTCATGACCGCCCACTTAATCGTCACGGCCAAAGGGAATCCGAAAACAAGGTGAGAAAACGCAGCGAGTAAAAACGGCGGAAGAAAATAAAACACAAAATTGGGATATCCGCAGAAATTTCCCATATCCCATCCGGTCAAACGTCCGTTGGGGATCAGCACGTTGGCAAGATGGTCAGCGACACCTTGCCAGCTGGCTGCGTCTCCGCCGGTAATCACCGTGTCCAGAAGAAGGTAGTGGGGAGAAAAATATGAAAAAAGAAAAACGACCAAGCCGCATAAAAGCAGCACATCACAATATTGGGTCGCATGCATTTTTTTTCTCACGTCATCTCCGAAGTGGTCTGTTTCTACCCAGATAAATGCGAGCCAATTCAAAAAGCATCAGAAACGGGTCATGGAAAAGTCTAATTTTAGACTCTCTCTGCATGACCAGATTTACTGGCATTTTTTCAATAGTGAAACCCAATTTTTCTGCAATCGTAAAAATCTCGATGTCAAAGGAATAACCGGTCAACGTTAGGTTTCTGAAAATAAATTCAGCCGCATGGGCTGTAAATCCTTTAAATCCGCATTGCGTATCCTGAAATCCGGTGTCAAAAAGCTGGGTGGTAATGAGTGAAAATAGTTTCCCCGCGAGTTTCCTGCCATTTGATACCTTAATGCTCTCCTGGGAATCTTCTAAATCCCGGGCGCCGACCACCAGATCGCAACCGGTTATTTGAAATAGATCCAAAGCCCTCAAAAATGAATCTGTCGCATAGGGGAGATCCGCATCGGTGAAGAATCGGAAACGCCCGCACGCAGCATGCATCCCTTGTCTGACGGCTTCTCCTTTCCCACTGTTTTGTAAAAGACGAACCCCTTTTACAAAAGAATATCGGCACAGCTGTTCAATGATTTTCCAGGTTTGGTCCGTGCTGCCGTCATCCACGCAGATGATTTCAAAATCAAAAAAATGGCTTCGGCAGAACAAGATGAGAACTTTTAATGAATGAATCAGCCTTTGTTCTTCATTATAGGCGGGAATGATGATGCTGACGGAATCCGAATATTTTTTCGCAGAATGATGATAACAATGTAATTGCATTTGATATTTAATGTTAATGGTCGCTTTTCTTATTGATGCCGCTGTCAGCTGTCAAATGTTTTTACGGTGACAAAACATTTGACAGTTGGGCGCTGGTAAAAATCCGATCTTAAGGTGTGCATGGGTTGTTTCATTCAGCATGGGTTCCAACGCTGGAGCTGGGAACCATGTGAAATAGTTTTTTACTTTTTTCAGCATCCCTCCTAACGAGACAACCATATAGCCGGTAAGAATCGATTTGAACCTTTCAACCCCCCTTTAGAAAGGTTCCCATACCCGACTGTTTTGAAAGGTTTGTGTATCGTTTCGCACAATGGAAAGGGTCAGACATCAGTAATTGACAACCTTCTTCCCCAGGTTACGATTATGTTTTTAGGGTATAAGTGAGGCAGGGGGGTCAGGCTTAAATATTAACTATCAGGTCTCGATTTTTTAACCCTCTTCCCCTCGCAGCTCTCTGGCAAGGCTGATCATATCATCAAGAGCCTGGAGCCGTTCGGAAAACGTCATCCGTGCTGTTGGTTCAAGCTGCAACAGTTCAGCACCTTCATGGGTAGCATACTGCCATGGATCCTCATTTTTCTGTCTACTGATCATTCCTGACCTTTTCCAAATATTCAATATCAAACAGATCTTTGGGACGTGCAGCCATGGCTTTCATCCTCAAAAGGCAATCCAGTCCAACAAAAGGGATCGACGGTCCACCCTCAATTTCCATCCACTTGGCCTTTGCATATTCATCTGCAAAATTGAAGGGGCACTTCACAAATATATCAATCACGATTCCGGTTGCATCAGATGGGTTCCAAAGCGGGAAAACCATCATGTTTTTCTCTTGTACCATTTCTTCGCGGGTCCGGGCTTCCGCAAACGCTTCTTTTGTCACGGGAAACCTGGGTTTGTAACCGACCCTTTTCAATTACAGCCAGGAATTCGCCCGGAAAAAATGCCGTCTTCCAACTTGTCATATTAAGCGCGAGATAATACCATATTGATATAGCCGGTAAGAATTGATTTGAACATTTCAACCCTCCTTTAGAAAGGTTCCCATACCCGATTGTTTTGAAAGGTTTGAGTATCGTTTCGATCAATACGAAGCTTCAGGCACCAGTAATTGACGACCTTTTTCCCCAGGTTTCGATTGTTTTTTAAGGTATGGACGAATTTCTCCATACCGTATTGTTCCTGCACTTCTTTGATGAAGTCAAAATCGCCGAAATTAATGGCCCGTTCGATAATGATTTGAGACGAGGTTTGATCTATGTTTCTGTCCCAGAAAAGTTCTTCTCTCATTTTACATAATCCAAATAGAAACTTTTCATGTTTTCCCATTCTTTTCGGGTAAATTTTTTCTGTCCTTTATCATTTTTGAGCATGATGATCTGATCAATTTCATCTTCAGCATCGTCAAAATACACAAAGGATGTTTTGAGTTGATAGTCATAACCCTGATCCAAGCCATATTTTTCCATCACAAGACTTGCAACATCGCTAAAATCCAGCCCCGTTTTACGCAGTATGAAAAATAGATCTACAAAATCTTTTATGGAACCCCTCTGGCTGATTGCCACCGCCTTCATTGCCGCAATATCGTTCAAAGATGCCAAAGGGCACATAATCCCATCTTCTATAGACATCCTATTCACTTGAGACAAGTGTTCGTAGGGAAGATAGAATAAAGAAAATTTCAATTTTTCAGGCCCAAGGTAGAGTATTATGGTATCTTTTCCCATTAGCTCAACAGCGACTTCATTAAAACATCCCTTCATTCTGTATAGGAATATCTCGGCGCTGAATTCGTCCCTGGTGAAAAAATCCAGGTCCACCGACACACGATGCCTCAAGTGAAAATAGACCGCAGTGCCGCCGGCCAGATAAATCCTTTCCGGAAGGGCATCGCATTTCAGCACACGCACCAGTTGTTTTGTTAGCAAGGGTATAATATTTTTCGAAAATTTAACCATGATCAATTCTATCATTTACTAAGGCTTCCTGCAAGCCTGTACGCTTCCGACAGCAATTCTCATTAAAGGTGCACTGGCGGAGCAGTTCGTTGGGCAGGAAATGCTGGCATCGGGGGGATCTGAAAATTTCAAGTTGTATTACTGGTCAAGGGCGAAAAAAAGCAGTTCGGCGGAAGTGGATTATCTTTATGTGAAAAACGGTCAAATCTTTCCCCTTGAGGTTAAAAGCGGGCCAGCAGGAAAGCTTAAAAGCATGCACATTTTTCTCAAAGAACATCCTGGTGTGGAAAAGGGATATGTCATGTCTTCCGGTTTATTTGAGCAGCAAAAAGCCGAAAACCTCTTGTTTATGCCGGTGTACACGAGATTTGCTTGAAAACCCCTTTACAAGGTTGCCTTTAAAGACTACATTTCCCAAACAAATTCACGAGCATTCTCATTCTATTTTAGGGACATATTTTCATGGAACAGAGCAGTCAGGTGCAGAAGGAGGCGTTGTTGAAAGAACGAAAATCCAAAAGTGGTCTGAAAAAAAAGGGGGTATTTCGGGAATATGCCGAGGCGGCCATCATTGCCGTTCTTCTGGCGCTTTTTATTCGGACCTTCGTGGTACAAGCTTTTAAAATCCCTTCGGGCTCCATGAAGCCCACGCTTCTGGTGGGTGATCATATTCTGGTCAACAAATTTCTGTACGGTATCAAGATCCCTTTTACCAACAAGACCCTGATACCCATCAGCGAACCCGAGCGGGGCGACATCGTTGTCTTTATTTATCCGGTGGATCCGGAGAAGGATTTTATCAAAAGGGTCATCGGCCTTCCCGGGGACAAGGTGGAGATTAGAGGTGAAGAGGTCTTCATTAACGGTAAGCCATACGATGACGAACACGGATTTTATTCCAGGACGGGGCGTACGGCTGCCCAGATGGGAGAAAAAAGTCATTTTGGACCGGTCACGGTTCCGAAAGGGCATCTTTTTGTCATGGGTGACAATCGAAATCACAGCTATGACAGTCGGTTCTGGGGGTTTGTACCTTTGACCTCGGTGAAAGGAAAGGCCTTTATCATCTA
>Ga0233431_1003960_pt1 | contig 16745 bp, 14 predicted proteins | sample SI_118_April2016_FD_179867 | JGI IMG/M metagenome (GOLD analysis project Ga0233431, IMG submission 179867) | Seawater microbial communities from Saanich Inlet, British Columbia, Canada - SI_118_April2016_200_MG | ecosystem: Environmental > Aquatic > Marine > Inlet | place: Canada: British... | reverse complement strand
GGAACCAGTAATATGACACAGCCAAAAATGGCGTTATTATTAAGAGATGCCAATATAAAACCGGTTTGTAATGAAATGGAGTTGCATCCCCATTTTCAACAGCAGGAGCTATTTCAATATTTAACAGATCATCAGGTTCAACCTATTGGATTTTGCCCTATTGGTTCACCCGCACGACCTGAACGGGATAAAACTCCTGAAGATACTGTTGATATAGAGGATCCGGTTATTATCAAAATTGCGGAAAGATTGAATATTCATCCGGCGACAGTTTGTATCAAATGGGCAATACAGCGCGGACAGGTTCCTATTCCATTTTCAATCCAGGAAAATCATTACTTCAGTAATTTACAGAGTGCCGTTTCAGATCCGATATCTGAGGAAGAAATGAAAGCAATTGCTCAAATTGAAAAAGGATGCCGGTTGATCAAGGGACAGGTATTTCTCTGGAAAGACAAGCAAACCTGGGAAGATCTCTGGGATTTAAATGGAAAAATTACACCACCGTAAACAATCAATCCACCGTTTTCCTTTCTTTTAAACTATGGCTGCAAAGTATCAGCCTTTTTAGTCGTAACCTCACTGGAATTACGCTGTTATATAGCAAACGTCATTGTTATTGACTGATGCTATTTTAATTGGAATGCCAAATTGAGAATGAATTGCGACGCTGGCAGCAAGAAGTACTTTTTGTGTTACCTGTCCCTTAATTTTGTGGGACTATTAGAATGGTGGTCGCTATAATCAATATACAAAGCTAATTTTTTTCAATTTGTTTTAAAACTGCCGGAGCTGTAAAGGTGTTGGAATATATTAGTAATTGATGATTATACATTTCAGACAACTGCTTTAATTTTATCCGCTTCCCTTTTATGGCAAATATATAATTAGATGGAATTTCAGAATGCACTTTTTTTAACCATTCTAATTTCCATTTAGTTTGGAATCGAATCCATTCAATATAATACTTACTTTTTTCTTTTTTATTTTCAATTTTGAAGTCCGGTAATAAGAAACGATTTTCTGATAAAGTGATGATTTTATCAGATTTAGAAGCTTTATATGGTGATTTTTTCTTTTCATTTATCTTTAAAATTAAATCACTTACTTTTTCATTAACCCAAAAATCAGATGACTTTAAGTGTGTTTGATAAGGACTTTTATGGTCAAACATTAGTGTGAAAAAGCGTTTACGCTGTTTACTGTATACATCTGCCGAAAGTTGCCAGGGGCATTTCAGTAAGAATATTGCTGGTAGGAAATTAGCTAACTCCAACCCATAGGATTTGGACTGTTCCAGAACTGATGATGGACCAGAGATAGTTATTTCTGTGAATATCTCAGTACTTTCAATTGAAAACAACAATCCGAAGAACCGAAGATGTTGCAAAATTTTTCGCATTGATGGTTTATCAATCGTTTCTATTTTCAGTTTAAGCGCTTTTGTATTGATAAGAAGCCCCTGAACCTGACTAAGATTATATCGATGGATTAACTGCTCTGCTTTGATCGGGTTGAAATCGGTTAATTTTTGATTAGCCCCGATATCCGCATATAACCAGGCGTCTATATCATCTTTTGGAGGCACGATTTGCTTTGGCAGTAATTTAAGAATCTCTTTTTGATGATTTCGAAAATCTGTTGGAACTGGATTTTGTGATTGCCAATACTTTCTGGACACTTCAAATATTTCAGCTCTGGTTTCATCCGGTTTTATTTTAGCCGGAGTTTGAAATTCAGACCGATCAAATAACAATTTCGATAAACCCTGAATTACTTTTGGATTGATTTTATCAGCATGAAATCTTTTCAATTTGTCTTCGATTTCGATGCGTTTTAATTGAGTAGAATTCTGAAACACCTGAATTAAATTTTGAGCAATTGGAATGTAGTAATCATTAAGTGGTAAAATATGCGGGTAGACTTTTCCCTGCCGGTACCGGCTGATTAGTAATAGTCCTGTTAACATTTACAATGCCATTTTAATTGAATTGAGCCGCAATGTTAAAAGCAATAACGGCATAAGCGTTAGCAATATTAATTGAATTCTTAAACCCGAACATCGGAATATGAACGAATTCATCACATAATAATAACACTTCATTTGATATCCCATATTCCTCATTTCCAAATACAATAATTGCCTTTTCCGGCCACTGGAATAAATGATAAGGTTTTGCATTTTCGGTTGTTTCTATTCCAATAATGGGGTATCCCTTTTGTCGATACTCGGTCAGGCTATCTTTCAAGGCGGCAGCATGGATACCCGGAATCCAATCAGTTGTTTTCATCGAGGTCTTTTTAACCTGCAGGTTTTCTTTACCGGGTGTATGTCCACCTAAAATCAAAAATGCTAAACCAGCCCCATCTGTTGTTCTAAAAATTGAGCCAACGTTGAAGGCACTTCGGATATTATCTAATGCCACACCATAATTACATTTGGGTGTCCATACTGCAGTTGATGTAATATCCCCGACTCTGACATTGGGTAAAAAATCATTTTCATGTCTTCCAATATTTGTTTTTTGTTGATGAATGTGTACTAAATTGGAAATACATTCCAGCCATGATTTTTTACTGTTTTTATCAATATTTTCACTGGAGTGTTGGATTCCAATCCATGATGCAATGAGTTGATACTGTTTCATCAAGCCGGGAAGAGTACTTAAGTCAGTTTGCCCATTTAATATATTGTAATAAATTCCTTCCAACCATTTTTTTATCCATTTATGTTGTCTGGCTTGGGGCATCGACAATAGTCTTTTTTGTGTCAGTGGAAATCCCTGCATCGGTAATTGTTTTATTGCGCTGCTTTGGGTATAATACCCCTTCCCTTGAGGCGTTCTGTTATTTCGTTCTTCGCTCACTGTTCGAATGTGCAAACTGCTTTAGAATAGTTTAAATTCAATGATATTAATAGATTTGGCAGAAACTAACAATTTTAACAATATAAAAAAAACAGAAGAGAATTGTTTTAACAATGACTTAAGTTATCTCCGGGATTTACCTAGTGCTAGTTTGTCTTTCTTGAATACACTTCTCACTTTCTGAATAAATATTGACCTTGAATTTTTTTTGGGTCTAAGCCATGTTTATTAAAAAAGTATCAAAAATGAGGTGGCACGACTTAAATTGTTTTAAATATTGATGTTTTGGATATTACATATTTAAAATATAGAGAAATTATCCATGCTATTCAGATATATAAATCATCTTAAAGTTGTCAGTACAATCTTGGTATTTATTTCGCTGGATATCATTTTTTGTGATCAAGTTGATGCACAGGAAGCAGAAAGATTTCCCCTTGCGGGTCATCCTGTTAGCATTACGGCGATTCATCCAGATGACAAATATGCTTCTTTTTTAAATGAACTGTCAGCTTTTAGCCTAATACTAATGGAACCTGGAATTCAATTAAATCAGGAATATTCCAGGGTGAATAATGAGAAATGGTACCAGGCTAAAATATTCTTATTAAAGGGAAAGTCAAAAAAATTTAGCCGCCGTCAGATCATTCATATAAAAATGGGCAGATTTGAATAACAGGGGTAATTCTCATTTCCCCCAAAAAATAGATTATTTCCAATGTCATAAATTTATTAAATCTCCCATGGAGTTCTTTATTTTAATACTTAAATCCATCCTCTCTAAGGATGGTCAGAGACCAAAGGCTCTGCCAATCCGTGAATGCGAGATGCCCCTCTGGGGCTAAGACATTACTGTCTCCTTTGGGGACGGATTTTTATTATAGTGAAATGTGAATCGGAATTATGTTTACAAGGCAAATTTTGAAGATCATCTTTAACTTAACGAAAATTGACCTTAAAACGATGGTGTGGTATAGTCTTCACAGATATTTTTTTAAAAAAGACATCAATCACTGAAAATTCCAATATAAAAGAGATGATATGGATAATAAAATATTAGATAAAGCCAAACAATGGGCAGATAATAAAGCATTTGATCAAGGTTTTAGAGATGAAATCAGTCAGTTGATTGAAACAAATGATGAAGCCGAGTTAACTGATCGTTTTTACAAAGATCTTGAATTTGGTACCGGAGGTATGAGGGGTATTATCGGTGCCGGATCTAATCGAATGAATATTTATACTGTTCGATTAGCAACTCAGGGATTGGCAAACTACATTTTGGCGACGGTTGATAATAAATATCAAAAACCGATTGTAGCAATTGCCTATGATAGCCGTAATTTCTCTAAAGAATTTTCCCAGGAAGCTGCCTGTGTTCTATCTGCTAACGATATTGAAGTATATGTATACTCCAACCTCAGACCAACGCCTATGTTATCTTATGCTGTGAGACAACTAAAAGCGACCGCTGGTATTGTGATCACAGCCAGCCATAATCCAGCTGAGTACAATGGTTATAAAGCTTATTGGAATGATGGTTGCCAGGTTACGCCTCCTCACGATGTTGGTATCATCGAAAAAATTAATGAGATTAAAAGTTTTGATGAAATAAAGTATTTTGATTTTCAATCGGCTATCAATAAAAAGCTGGTCCAGTATATTGACTTAGAGCTAGAAATGCAGTACTATGATGAGGTTTGTACCTTATCTATGGCAGATAAACAACAGAATGAGAATTTTGGAGTTGTTTTTACCCCTTTACACGGCACAGGAAATATTCCTGTACGAGCGGTATTAAAAAAACGGGGGTTCCATAAAGTTAGTGTGGTTAGGGAACAGGAGATGCCGGATGGTAATTTTCCAACGGTGGAATACCCAAATCCTGAGGAAGTATCGGCTCTGAACCTGGCCATCAAAGCTGCCGGCAGTGATGACCATTTAATTATTGCTACTGACCCGGATGCCGATCGAATTGGTGTTATGGTCAAACATCAGAATCAATGGCAGAAGCTGAATGGAAATCAAATCGGTCAATTGTTATTGGACTACTATTTAAGGAAATTAAAAGAAAAAAATCGACTTCCAGCTGATGGTGTATATGCGACTACGATTGTTACTTCTACACTCGGTCAAAAAATAGCTGATTCTTATCAAATAAAATCATTTGAGGTATTGACTGGTTTTAAATACATTTGTGGCATCACCAGAGAACTAGAAGAAAATAAATCAGGCTCTTTTATTTTTGGAACAGAAGAGAGTCATGGTTATGTTTTTGATACATTTGTCAGAGATAAAGATGCCGTTATGGCTGCCATGATTTTCGCTGAATTGTGTGCTGAATTATCCGCATCTGGCAAGACAACCATAGATCGACTGGAAGAATTACACCAGCAGTTTGGATATCATCAGGATGCTTTAATTAATAAGGTGATCAAAGGGAAAAGTGGTGCTGAAAAAATTAAAGAGATTATGAAATACCTCCGAGAAAATCCTTTGAAATCAATAGCTGGTGTCAATGTCAAGATTATTAAGGATTATCAAAAAGGAGAAATTATTGATTGTCAAACAGGTAATTCCATTGATACGATAGACCTTCCTGATTCAAATGTGCTTGCATATTATTTAGAGGATGGTAGTCGGATTACCGCCAGACCTTCAGGAACGGAACCTAAAATTAAATTTTATTTTAATCTTTGTGGTGCGACAAAGGAATTGCTGCAAAACACACAAGAAAAATACAAAACTGATTTGATGAACATCATTGATAGTATTTAAACAGTAACCACATCATTTAGGGGGTCCTATGGAAAAAAAAGATTTAGAGTTAATTGAAAAACATCGTAAAACGAATTACGATTTGGACCGGTTGTATGAAGCACACTTAAAACTTGATAATGAAGTATCAGAACTTGAATCGAAAAGCTTTTTAACACCTGAAGAAAAAAAACATATTGCAGTTTTGAAAAAAACAAAACTAGATGGTCGTGATAAAATAGAATTAATCCTGCAAACACTGCGATAGAGCAGTGTGATATCCTATCCGAATTGATTTGATGATTCTTGTCGATCTATTTATTGTTATATGCGGATTGGTGTTAGGTTCTTTTTTGTTTAACACTTCATACCGCATATATCAACAGCAGTCATTATGGGGACGATCCCGTTGTCCAAATTGCCATACAAAAATCAGTATCCTGGCCTTGATTCCAGTATTAGGATACATTGGTATTCTTGGTAAATGTCAGAGTTGTAACCAGAAAATACCCATCTGGTACCCCGGTGCTGAGGTATTAAATGCGATTTTGCTTTTATTAATCTTTAAGAAAACAGGGTTGTCCCTGGATCTGATTAGGTATATTTGTATTTTCGAAATTTTGTTTTTTATCGCAATTTATGATTTAAAATCCATGCAAATATATCCTGGTAGTATTATTTTGGGATTGTTGATTCAGATGATCTGGCTTTTTTTTATCCCACAACCTGAAAAAATATCATCGATTATTGGTTTACTGATCGGAGCGGGTCTGTTTCACTGGGTGGCTTATATATATCGTGCTATTAGAAAGCGTGATGGCTTGGGAGATGGAGATGCAACTTTGTTGGGATTGGTTGGCTTTATGATGGGTTGGCAATCTCTGTTTTTTATTGTTCTATGGGCGTCAATACTTGGTATTTTAGGAGGCCTGATCATTATTAGATTGAATCGGCAAAAAATTGCGACAAAAATAGCCTTTGGTCCCTGGATATCATTGGCAGCCTTTTTGGTATGGTGGAAACCAACACTATTCAATCTTAATATAGTGCTGGAGAATATATTTTAGAAGATAAAATAATCTGCTTTTTATATAAAATTAACTAGTGGCTGAACGAAAATTCAATTATTGGATATAAGTCCGGTAATTAGGGTACACGTAACAACTTGGTATTTAATTATTAAAGTGTTTTCTACAAATTGTACATGTCCCCAAATTACCTACTTTTCATTCAGACACTATCTAATCACTTAAACTAATCCTGAGATTAAAGATGGAAAAAAAAGATATTAATTGGTCAGAACTGGGGTTTGGATACATTAAAACAGAATTGCGTTTTGAAGCTGTTTATACCAACGGGAAATGGTCTAAAGGTGAATTGATAGAATCTGAAATAATACAAGTGCATGAAGGTGCTCCGGCTTTACATTATTCTCAGGAATGCTTTGAGGGCTTAAAGGCACAAACAGCTAAAGATGGCAGGGTTCTATTATTTCGTCCTGAAATGAACGCAAAAAGATTGATCAAGTCAGCGGAACGGATTTTAATGCCGGTCGTACCGGAAGACCTGTTTTTAGAAGCCGTTCATCAAACCGTAAAAGCTAATTATGCCTGGATTCCACCCTATGGTTCCGGTGCTTCTTTATATATTCGGCCAATGTTAATCGGAGTTGCTGATAATTTAGGTTTATCACCAGCTAAAGAATTTATTTTTCGGGTATTTGTTTCACCGGTTGGGCCATATTATAAAGGTGGTGGTGTTTCTTTAATTTCCCTGGCGGTTTCGGATATTGACAGGGCAGCTCCTAATGGAACCGGGAGCCATAAAATTGGCGCCAATTATGCTGGTGGTTTGCTGGCTACTCAAAAAGCTAAAGAATTGGGAGCAAATGAAGCCTTGTATTTAGATGCTGCTGAAAAAAAATATCTGGAAGAAGCCGGATCTGCAAATGTTTTAGTGGCAATGACCAATAATCGTTTTGTGACACCCAAATCGAAAGCTATTTTGCCAAGTGTGACCAGAATATCATTAATGCAATTGGCTGAACAGGAAATAGGATTAGCTATTGAAGAAAGACCGATTCATCTCCAGAATGAGATAAAAGAATTTATCGAAGTGGCCGCTTGTGGTACTGCAGCGGTTTTGTCCCCAGTTAGTAAAATCTGGTTTAAAAACCGGTGGTTTAATTTTTATGATAATGGCCAGTCCGTCGGTCCGATTATGCAACAATTATATCATTTGCTGACTCAAATCCAAAAAGGGGAAATAGAAGATAAATATAAATGGACCCAGGAAGTTGTCATTTAATTCATTAATTTAAAAAGAACTTGCACTATGAAACCAGAGCAGAAAGACAGGATGGTGAAGTGTCCGGTCTGTTATCAGGAAAAAAAATGGCAAGGTAATGCTTACCGGCCTTTTTGCAGCGAGCGTTGTTCTTTAATCGATTTAGGAAAATGGGCAGAAGGTGAGTATAAAATGTCAGAAAATCTATCAGAGGAAAATTCGGAAACAGTAGATGATTATTAAAAAAAATAATGTCAAATCATTGTTATTTGGAGTGTCACTGATTTATTTGGTGCTATTTTTTACTACCAGTATCAGTGCCCAGGATTTCGTGCCTGAGGAATTCAAAAATATTGTGCAATTTAAGGTGAAGCTCGTTCCGGAGATAATTCATAAAGGTGAATTTTCCAGGCTTGAGATTACGGCTAAAATCAAAAAAAAATGGCATATTTATTCAATCTTGCCTCAGGGAGAAGACTCTCCACCACCAACGACCTTAAATATAAAAACCAGTGAATTAACAATTAATGGACCGGTTTATGAAAGTCGACCGATATTTGATTTTGATAAAGCCATCGGAATTAAGTTATCTTATCACAAACGTAGTGCCCGCTTTTATCAAAATTTCGAGTCTTTACAAAAAGACTTATCTGGTCAATTTCAAATCAAGACATCCGTTAAATATCAGGCTTGCGACGATCGAATTTGTTTACCACCCAGAACAATTACTATTTTAACACCATTTGAAATTGTAGCGGCAGAAGCGAGGCCTGAATATCTATTTGCTCCCCGTAATATCGATAAACTCCCTATCAATGGTGGTTCTCAGCAATTGGATGATATGCTGGCTGATGGAATCTGGGGATTTGTTATTTTAGCGATTTTAATGGGGCTGGCTTCATTGTTAACACCTTGTGTATTTCCGATGATTCCGATCACGGTTTCATATTTTTCGAAGGTTGCGGAGGGAAAACCGCTTCAATTAATTAAGCTGGCGACTATTTTCTGCCTTGGTATTATTGTCACTTATACCGGTTTGGGAATTATCACTACTATTGTATTTGGAGCAGGGACGGCACTGCAATTGGCTTCCAATCCAGTGGTGAATCTGGTCATCGCCATTGTTTTTATTTTATTCGCATTCAGTTTGTTTGGTTTTTTTACAATTCAGTTGCCATCAGGCATTGTTAATTTTTTCGACCAAAAATCCCGGTCTTATTCAGGTATATTTAGTGTTTTATTGATGGGATTTACTTTTACCCTGACGGCCTTTACCTGTACCGTTCAATTTGTTGGAACTATGTTGATAGCGGCTACCCAAGGAGAACGCCTATGGCCAATTATAGGTATGCTGGTCTTTTCAACAGTGTTTGCCATTCCCTTTTTTATTTTAGCATTGCTTCCGAAACTTATCATTAAATTAAAGGGTACCTCCGGGACCTGGTTAATCAGAACAAAGGTAATTCTGGGGATTTTAGAGCTCATGGCCTCGTTTAAGTTCCTATCGAATGCTGATTTGGTATGGGGAACTGAGTTACTGAGCAGGAATACCGCAATCTATACCTGGACGATATTATTGGGAATTGGAGTATTATATCTGGTATGGACGAATTTTAAGGCAAAACGAAATAAATCACAGTGGTTGTTCACCTTGTTATTAGGCGTGTTATTGGTATTTGTCTTCAATGGCAGAAACGATAAATCACTGGGCAGTTTGATTGATGCAGTTCTGCCACCTGTTAAGCATATCATCTCAACCGGTGAAAATCTGATTAGTGAAGAAGAGTCAAATGAAATAATCTGGCTTGACTCATTAGACGAAGCTATGAAAATTTCCCAAAAAGAAGGAAAACGAATACTATTGGAATTCACCGGTTATACTTGTATCAACTGCCGCTGGATGGAACAAAATATTTTGGCTAATAGAGAAGTCCATGAGATGATAAAAAAGAGTTTTGTAGCTGTGCGCTTGTTCACAGATGGTGGCAAACATGCCGATGAAAATTTGAAAATGCAGATTGATCGTTTTCAAACCATCGCTTTACCCTATTATGCAACTCTGACAGATATGGGGGAGGTCCAGAATACATCCAGTGGTGTTAGCTATCAATATAAAGAGTTTATAGATTTTTTAAATGATGTAACTCCAAAATAAAACAGTAATGGGAAATAGACTGATCAGGGATCGATGGTTTCATTTACAATTAGTGAAAATTAGTGGCTGCTTATGCGTGTTATTTTTAGTTGTTGGATTGTCTGTTGAGTTATCTGCGAAAGGGGTCAGTTTCAACAAAAAGGAAAGGGACTTTTTAATACAGGAATTCAAGAGTGAGGTATTTAACCAGATCTATTTAAATAAAATATTTGGTCACCGGAAATTAAAGAAGATTCCAATCGTGATCGAAAAAAATATCGTTAATCTGGATCCGGCTGATCATTATAAAAATTTTTTATCTCCCTATTCAATTTTCCTTGGAAATCGTTTTTTGAAGCGTTGGCGGACGCTGTTGAAAAGAGCCAGTCAAAAATATCTGGTAAATAAAGAATTGATTGTCGCAGTTCTTTTGGTGGAGACCGGGTTAGGAAATGTCATGGGTGATTATCCAGTAATTTCCGTTTTTTCATCCATTATTATTGAGTATGAAAATCGAAAAATAAAAATTGCTAAAAAAGAAAATCCCTCAGAAAGGCAGTTATACGAGCTAAAAAGGCTATCCAAAAAAAATCGTTGGGCCCATGACCAGATGAACGCCTTATTAACGATCATAATGCGTCAAAAGCAAAGCCCTTTTTACTATAAAGGTAGCTATGCGGGTGCTTTTGGAATCCCTCAATTCTTACCGACCAGTTATTTAAAATGGGGTATCGACAGTGATAATAGTGGTTCTGTTAATTTATACTGGTATCCGGATGCGATTTATTCAGTTGCCAATTATCTTAGAGAACATGGTTGGAAACCTGGTTTAAGTCAAGAAAAACAAGAAAAAGTGATATGGGAATATAATCATAGCAAGACCTATGTTGATACAGTTTTAAAAGCTGCCAGGAAATTAAAGATCAGGAATGGGAGATATACAAAAAAGTAAACCTAAAAAGTAAAATCACCTAAATTCACCTTTACCTAATAACCTATTTCAAGACATAATTAGTGTCTGAACGAAAAGTAGGTAATTTGGGGACATGTACAATTTGTAGAAAATACTTTAATGATTAAATACCAAGTTGTTACGTGTACCCTAATTACCGGACTTATATCCAATAATTGAATTTTCGTTCAGCCACTAATTAGTAATAAATAGCAGCGGATATTATTTTTAGTCCTGCGCTTTATCAAGGTTATTAAACCAGAATCAAATTCATTAATATTTTATTAAGTACTTTGTCAGATGTCGGAAGGATCAAAAACAGATTATTCAGGACAAACCATCACACGGGAGAATATCGTACCCGATACACCCCGGCAATATAAAGTAATTATTCATAATGACGATTATACACCGATGGATTTTGTTGTTCAAATTTTAAAAGATGTCTTTAGAAAAGATGAGGTAACAGCAACTCAGATTATGTTGAATGTCCATCATCAGGGAAAAGGCATCTGTGGTATATTCTCATATGAAATTGCGGAAACTAAAATTGTCAGAGTTCATGAATTAGCTGCTCAATACGAATACCCGCTTAAAGCAAGTATGGAGGTGGAATAAACACGAGATGTTAAGTAAGGAATTGGAAATATCATTAATAGCTGCTGTACGGGATGCACAAAATAGAAAACATGAATATGTCACTTTGGAACATGTTTTTTTTGCTATCCTGCATGACCCAAAGACAGTTGAAGTTATTGTTGAGTGCGGCGGGGATATTGAAGACTTAAGAAGTCAGGTTGACCATTATTTAAAAACTAAAGTTGAATCATTACCCGAGGGAATCAAACAGGAACCGCTTCAAACACTGGCATTCCAAAGATTAATGCACCGGGTCATCCAACATGTCCAGAGTTCAGGGAAAAAAGAAGCAGAAGGTGGTGATGTATTAGCGGCCTTTTATAAGGAAGTGGACTCCTATGCTGCCTATTTTCTTAGAAAACAGGGAATCAATCGCCTGGATATTCTGAAATTATTGTCCCATACAGATATTGGCGAAAGGTTTAGAAAAAATGAGGGTGCGTCAGAAGAACCGGAAGAAACTGCTAATAAGAAAAAAGGTGCGCTAAATGATTTTACAGTGTGTCTTACCCAACAAGCCGCCGAAGGTCAAATTGATCCCGTTATTGGTAGAAAGCCTGAATTGAATAGAACCATGCAGGTGTTGTGTCGGCGAAAGAAAAATAACCCAATTTTCGTCGGTGATCCCGGTGTTGGAAAAACCGCTATTGCTGAAGGATTAGCCTTGAGAATTAACACGGGTGACGTCCCAGAAGTATTAAAACATTCTGAAATATATTGTTTGGATATGGGGTCGTTGTTAGCCGGAACAAAATTCAGAGGGGATTTTGAACAACGCCTGAAGAGTGTTATTACTGAAGTTTCAGACCTTGATAACGCCATCCTGTTTATTGATGAAATTCATACAGTTGTCGGTGCAGGATCGACGACGGGTAGTTCCATGGATGCTTCAAATATCCTAAAACCGGCCTTAACCTCCAGTAAGTTAAAGTGTATTGGAGCAACAACCTACCAAGAATACCGTAACCTGTTTGATAAAGACAGGGCCTTATCCAGAAGGTTTCAAAAAATTGATATACCGGAACCCTCAACAGAAGACACCGTTAAAATACTATCCGGTTTAAAAGAAAAATATGAAGAACATTTTTCTATTCGTTATTCTGCAACAGCAATCCGTAAGGCCGCAGAACTATCTGCGAAATTTATCAATGAAAGATTTTTGCCGGATAAAGCGATAGATGTTCTGGATGAAGCTGGAGCCGCGAATTCAATGCTTCCCGAATCCAAAAGACATCAAACCATATCCGTTAATGATATTGAAAGAGTTATTTCCCAAATTGCCAGAGTACCGATTAAAGTGACTTCACGATCAAAATTAGAAGCTTTACAAAGTTTACCGGATGATTTGAGTCAGGTGGTGTTTGGGCAAGATGAAGCTATTCATCATATTATTACCTGTATTAAACGTAATAAAGCGGGGTTAGGACATCCTGAAAAACCGATTGGTTCTTTTTTATTCACAGGACCGACAGGTGTTGGGAAGACAGAAGTGAGTCGACAGATTTCTAATTTGTTGGGGATTCACTTTGAAAGATATGATATGAGCGAATATATGGAAAAACATTCTGTCGCGCGTTTAATTGGAGCACCTCCAGGCTATGTTGGATTTGAACAAGGGGGATTACTCACAGAATCTATTCGTAAAAATCCACACGCCGTTCTTTTGTTAGATGAAATAGAAAAAGCACACCCTGATATTTTCAACATTTTGCTTCAAATAATGGATCATGCAACCCTGACTGATAACAATGGACAGGAAACAGATTTCAGAAATGTGATTTTGATTATGACTTCAAACGTTGGTTCCATGGAAAGAGGGATCAATGCCATTGGATTTGATAAAAGTGGAAACCTGAGAAAGGAAAACGAAGCTATTGAAAAATTGTTTCCACCTGAATTTAGAAACCGATTGGATGCCATTGCCACTTTTAATGAGTTGCCCGAATCTGTAGTGTTGAAGATCGTTGATAAATTTATAAAGGAGCTTGAAGAAAAGCTGACAGAAAAAAAGGTTAATCTGACCATCTCCGGTTCGGCTAAAACCTGGCTGGCGAAAAAAGGATATAATCCGGAATATGGTGCCAGACCTCTGAGTCGATTGATCCAAAAAGAAATTAGTGATCAGCTGTCTGACGAAATACTGTTCGGACAGTTAGTAAAAGGAGGTAAAGTGAATATAAGATTGAAAAAAGATCAACTGGTTTTTCAATATCAATAAAGACACCGCTAAATCCCGGATCTATTTTGCCTAAATTGAACTTTGAGTCCGGGATGGCAATCATCGTCGCACTCAACCTCATTTGAATCATTATAATATCGATCGAAATTAGCTGTGTGGAGAGGGTAGAAAGGTGTCAGAACACCTTTCTAATTTGCTAGGAAGCCTTGGATTGTTTGGTTGTATTAATTTTTGCAGCGGTCTTGGTTTCAGTTTTAGTTTTTGTTTCAGTACTTTTCTTGGAAGCTATTTTATCGTTTTTGGTGCCTATTTTATTATTGTCAATTTCTGATTTACTACTGCCATTACTATATCCATCACTATACCATCCACCACCTTTTAATTGAAACGAAGTCATAGACGTTTTTTTTCTTAAAGTGTCTTTTTGACATTGGGGACATTGTGTTAGGGGAGCGTCTGATACTTTTTGAATGGTTTCAAGTTCTTCATTACATGATGAACATACGTATTCGTAAATGGGCATTTTCTTTCCTTTTGTAAATAATTAATCCTTGAAGCTTAGTTTTTCAAACATAACTTTAAAAGCTACTTATAATTTTAAAAATGGTCAATACAGAATAATAAATGAAATTGAGTAATACCATGATATCATTTTATTCCACAACAAATAGGATTATATTTAAAGGTTTATTGTCGAGACATATTGTTGTTAGAAGCACAAAATTAGCTATCAGCCATTTCAAACCTTTTTCCTGGGCTGAAAATACAACTTTACTATTAATGATTTTATAATTTTAACGCATTAAATATGATATTCATCATATCATAAAGCATTAAGTTTGCTGGAACTAACAAATATTCTGATTTCAACTCACCATTCAAAACTGAAAATGAAACGATAAAATGTCTTTTGAAACTGGTTTTTTCCAGTAAATTTTTAACTAGTGTCTGAACGAAAAGTAGGTAATGTCGGAAGCATGACTCCCTCGACAGCTTTACAATTTTAAGGTAGTTTGTTACCACGTAAATTTATCTTTCACAAAAACAGTAGGCCGGTGAATTAATATCCCGATCCAAATTTTATTATTCAACGAATAAGGAATAGAATGTCCAAACCAAATGTTTCAGCTTTTGATGGTTCTAAACACTATGTATTAGATGATGAGTTGGCTAGTATTGTTAATATTACCATGGCACTGGAAATGCCGCTGTTGCTGAAAGGAGAACCGGGAACAGGTAAGACCATGCTAGCCCATGCGATTGCCAGTCGTTTGAAAATGCCTTTAATTGTGCTTAATGTTAAGTCCAGTATGAAACTGATCGAAGCACTATATCAATATGATACTCTGACACGATTAAATGACAGTCGATTTGGGGATTCCGGCCGGGATATCAGTAATATTGAAGCCTATATTAGAATGGGAAAAATTGGGCAGGCTTTTTCTGCAGAACAGCGAACCGTATTACTGATTGATGAAATTGATAAAGCTGATACCGATTTTCAGGATGATATGTTGGATGTTTTGGATCAGATGCAATTTGATATTATAGAAATTGATAAAACAATCACTGCCAAACATCGGCCGGTGATTATCATCACTTCCAATTCGAAAAAAAACCTGTCTGATCCGTTTTTGGGACGGTGTAATTTTCATCATATTGCTTTTCCCGAGCCGGACATGATTCAAAAGATTATCCAAGTCCATTTTCCAGACATTGATACCATCCTGATGGAGCAAACAGTAAATATATTTTATGAACTTCGGCAACTGGAAGGTATTGAAAAGAGACCGGCTACCAGAGAGTTGATAAACTGGATCCGGGCACTTCGAATGGATCCGGATTTTAATCCTAAAAAGTTATCCAAAAATGATATTCCCTATCTGGGAGTCCTTTTTAAGAAAAGCGAAGACTACCTTCGTGCATCTCAGAACTAATAACGACGATGTTTATTGATTTTTTTTATAAATTGAAAGCCATGGAAATTCCTGTTAGCCCGACAGCATTTTTGACCTTACAAAAATCATTTGAAAAAGGACTGGTTCGGTCAATAAAGGATTTCTATATTGCTGCCCGAACGATTCTGGTTAAGAATGAAAAATTTTTTGATCTTTTTGATCAGGTTTTTTCCAGTCACTTTGAAGGTGCTGAAATGCCTGATTCTCAGGACTTGATATTGGACGAATTCATTCGTACAATGTTGGAAGACTGGCTCCAGGATCCAAAAATTCTAGCCAAGGTATTAGGATTTGATGAGAAAGAACTGTCGCATCTTTCCCCAGAAGAATTAATCAAGTATTTCAAAGAACGTCTTAAAGATCAAAAAGGAAAACATCAGGGGGGTACAAAATGGATAGGAACCGGAGGAACCTCTCCGGTAGGACATTCTGGACATCATCCAGGTGGTATGCGAGTTGGCGGTGAATCTCTTAATAAATCTGCAATAAAGGTAGCTCTGGATCGTCGTTATCAGGATTATTCACAGTCGGGGCCTTTAACACAATCTCAAGTCGGAGAAGCGTTAAAACGATTGCGTAATATGGTGGCGTCAGGGCCAAAAGATCAAATTAATATCGACGAGTCCATTTATCAAACAGTTAAAAGCGGTGGAGAGATTCAGATTGCATTTGATCGTCGTTTAAAAGATCGTTTAAAAGTCGTTTTAGCCATTGATAACGGTGGTTGGTCCATGGATCCTTATATTCCGGTGGTTCAAAGTTTATTTGACTACTCCCGCTCTCAGTTTAAGGAACTGAACACCTGTTTTTTTCACAATACTATCTATGAAACGCTATGGGTGGATTCAAGACGAATGCAGAAGCCGGTTAAAATCCAAAATTTAGGGCATTCGGATCCCGAAACCCGTATCATTATTGTGGGTGATGCCAGTATGGCACCTTTCGAACTTACGATAACGGAAGGTTCTATTTA
>Ga0233431_1003959_pt1 | contig 16749 bp, 9 predicted proteins | sample SI_118_April2016_FD_179867 | JGI IMG/M metagenome (GOLD analysis project Ga0233431, IMG submission 179867) | Seawater microbial communities from Saanich Inlet, British Columbia, Canada - SI_118_April2016_200_MG | ecosystem: Environmental > Aquatic > Marine > Inlet | place: Canada: British... | reverse complement strand
CCAATTGTTTGAACAGAAGCCGCCACAGTGAATGAGGACGGATTAGAAGTTGAAGTGTGGAAATGAAATAATGGCCGCGGGAATCGAACCCGCGTCCTTTTTTCAGGTTGCCAAATTCTCGATTATTTCTTCACTTTTTAACTCTTTGATTTTCTCAGTATTAATATTTTTATTCTGATAATATGTCTCTCCCACTCTATTTAGGAATCTCTGATGACAAATGATATTTCCTACAACCAGCTTATTTCACTTCGAGGAGTGTCTGTTAAATGTCAGTCACTTCTAGGATCGCGAGTATTTGAAGGTAAACTCATTCTCGTTTTTGGAAACAATAATAAAACTATTATTAATGGGAAAAGTGTTGAGGCTACTGGACAAAAAAAACGTATTCGAGAAATTGTGTCAATAGCGGTTGAAAAAGGATTTGATATTCCCGATAAGTCAGTCAAGCATTATGCGGAGGATAACGGAGTTGAATACGTGTTGGTGAGATGGTGAAGAAATCTATGCTTATGAATAACATCAAAAGTGATTAGTTTGATTTAAATTCACAACAAAGAACATCGTGATAATCTAACCTTGCATTTTCTTGCAAAAGATGGTGATAATTGGTGGTATTTGGTGCGTTTTGTGCGGTATTTTTGAATATATTTATGAGCGACGGCCAATCAGGTTATTATTTAATTACAACAGCTTACGTTTAGTTTATGAAAAGTTTCAACTCATCCCTCGCACGGATGAGGCCGGCGGTTCGAGCCCGCTCTGCTCCACCAATAAATACAATCACTTACAAAACCAGTTGGCACAAAATAGATGTGTTCCAGGCCTCTACCGTGCCAAATCGTGCCATGACTAACTTTCAAAGTGGACCAAAGAATGGGGGCAGGTCAGGGGAAAGAGTATATACGGGATAGTGATTTAAAGTTGATATCCCAATTAAAGTCTTTGCTTATTCCAATTCGATGTTTCAATCGGTCTTGCACCCGAAAACTGGCCCAGTTATTTATCGGTCCCATGACTAACTAAAGAAGTGGGCCAAATGTTAGGGACAGGTCAGTAAATTACTGAGCACATCCCTAACCGTCATATGGTCTTGAAGGCTGTCCGTCAGTCCAATACCTATATTAACAGCATTTTATGTATAACAAACACCAAGATTGCTTGGATTAAATCGAATTACCGTGCCAATTCGTGCCAAAACTAACTTTCAAAGTGGACCAAACAATGGGGGCAGGTCAATTAGAATACAGAAAATACTTGCCAAAAGAACATGGAAAAGATAGTATTAGATAATCAATATGATTGTTTAGAATTACGCCTCATGAATTTGATACGCACCATCAAAATAGCATAAGTTAATCCGAGTATCTTTATACACACCAAAGGGAATCATCATACTGAAAGGACACACCCATGACATATAGAACATCCCAGATGATCATCATGATTATTCTCTTTATCGCAGCCTTACTCAGCGTTGCAGGTAATGCGGATGCACAGATTCATCCGTCCAGCCAGGCGGTGGTGGGAAGCAGAGCGCAGCTCACACTTCCCGATGACGCTGTCGTACCCCAGGATTTCTACGTCGAACGACCGACACTCCTTTGTGCGGGATTTGAATGGTACGTTTCCGGTGATGAGAATCATAACGCAACCGTGGCGGTCAGGTTCCGCGAAAAGGGAACATCCTCTTGGCACGAGGGGCTGCCGTTGTTTCGTATTCAGCGAGAGAAGATCTGGGGACACGAGCAACGGTGGGTGTTCGAGGCACCCAACATGTTCGCCGGCAGCATATTCGGGCTCGAACCGGGCACGACCTATGAGTGCAATTTCACAATGTCCGATCCCGATGGTATCATCAACGCGGCGGAGAAAACCGTCATGGTCACCACAAGATCGGTACCGAAACCCAGCGATGACGGCAAAGTCTACCACGTCTATCCTCTTGGGTACGAGGGCCCACGTGAAGAGCCCTCGTTCACAGGGCTGAATGAAGCGTACTATGGATACAACGGTTCGGGTGATTGGTGGTTAGTCGCCGAACCGCGAGTACAGCCGGGCGATGTCATCCTGATCCATACCGGCACCTATACGGGTGATCGCTACCAATACGCCAATCGTCTTGGTCTCGACTTCCACGGCACGTATGTATTGACTCAGGACGGCACTCCAGATCGTCCCATCACTATCAAGGCCGCGGGCGATGGAGAGGTGATTTTCGATGGAGACGGCAACTACCGTCTGTTCGATGTTATGGCAGCGGACTATCACTATTTCGAAGGTATCACCGTCATCAACACTGATATCGCTTTCTACGCAGGGCTCAAGCGGGTTCTGGGCTGTTCCGGTCTTTCCGTGGTGAATTGCATGATGGATAAAGTCGGTCTGGGCGTGATGACCCATTGGGCAGGATCAAATGATTTCTACATCGCCGACAATACCATGATCGGCATGCATGACCGCACAATTAATCACGGCTGGGCCGGGCTTGAAAATCCCGCACCCATCACGTCATACAATGCCATCAAAGTTTACGGCCAGGGACATGTCGTCTGCCATAACGACATCTCGTATTTCCATGACGGCATCTGCGTCGACACCCACGGTCTCCCGGAAGGCGGCCGCGGAAAGCAGTGTGCTTCTATCGACATCTACAACAACGACATCTTCCTCATTGCCGACAACTTCATCGAGGCCGACGGTGGTGTACACAACATCCGCATTTTCAATAACCGCGGTATCAATTCCTACCACACGGCGGTCAGCACCCAGCCCGTGTTTGGTGGCCCCGCCTACTATATCAGGAACGTCTGCTACCATTCGCCCGGACGGTCATTGAAGTTCTCCGCCCGCCCGACGGGAATGATTATCTACAACAACACGTTCTGTATGGAAACGAGTATTTCATCATACTCAAATACCCTGTTCCGGAACAACCTGTTCATGGGAGAGAATCCGGACCGGCCGGCACTTTCTTCGATGAGTTACACCTCATATACATCGTTTGATTACAACGGCTACAGTGAAAAAACCGGGGCCGAGCACCAGTTTGTATGGTGGCAGCCGACGGATAAACTGCGCGATTATTCGTTCTCCTTTGGAGGAGGTGAGACCAGAGCTCCCGTTCAGAGATACGATTCACTCGAAGCATTCAGCTCAGCGACCGGGCAGGAACGTCATGGCGTCATGCTCGATTATGATGTATTTGAAAGTGTGAAGCCCCCGGATCCGGAAGACCCCGGTCATGTCTATCCGCTGGAGGGACTTGATTTCCGGCTTCGCGCGGGATCGTCCGCCGTGGATGCGGGATGTGTACTGCCCTCGCTGACCGATGGCTACACCGGAGATGCTCCCGATCTAGGCGCATTCGAGCGTGGTAAACCGCTTCCGGTGTATGGCCCGCGTACTAAATAAAAAGGACGCACCAGGATGATCGGCCGGGATGTTTCCGACGAGATGTCCCGGTATTTGAAGGGGGCACACTCATTATTTTCCCCCAATCCTCACTTCCGTCACGTTGTGCCCACCCCGCGACGATTGGACATGCACAGTGCAGGCGGCGGTGTCGATACCGTTCAGCTTCACCTGAAACCGGGCAGTTTTCACCTCACCCTGTTTTGCCCAGCCGCGCTCGATAAATGTGTTGCGGCCTTTCGGAGAGATAATTTCGGCCTTTGGGCTGTCGAATTCGAGCGAGACCCGGTCCGGCCGGACAATATTCACCTCTTTTGCCCGCTCGATGGCGGTGGGAAGGAATCCGGTGTTGGTGTACTGCACAGCGACGGTATATACGCCGGGATCAGCCGCCGGAGTCACCTCAACAGAAGAGATCTCGATTCGAGGGAGCTGTTTTGCAAGAAAGATGTTGAACATGGCCTCCTTGTGCGCCCATTCCTCGATGAACTCGGGCGGCGGATTCTGCTCGATAAACGGGCATTTGAAACTGCCGATCTCTACCTCGCCGAGCTGCGGATGATCGAACGGTTTCCAGTCGACAAAGTATTTGCCACCGCATTCCTCGTCATTCCAGCGGAGACCGTCATAACTGTCGAAAACGCCGTCGCCGTTATAATCGCGGACTGCGCCGCTCCGCGCCCAGAGTTCGTCGACATACCAGATCACGCCGTAGATCCAATAGCCGAACTGGCTCCCCTGCCCGACCAACTCCATATCCGGCCTGACATCGGGCTCCGGCGCCGTGGTGTCGGTTCGCGGCGGCCGGTACTGTCCCTGCTGACGCTGCTTTGCCATGCTGTAGAGACGGTTGAACGATTCCTGTTCGGCATACCCGGTGATTGCGATTCCTTCTCTGTCAAAATGCTCGAAAAGGGCACGGTCTTCCGGCGGAGCGCCCGTAAGGTCGACATGCCCGTGATGAGGCCCTTCCGAATGCATGCCGTTCACGATGCTGATGTTCCGGTGCGTGAGGAGAAAGTGAGTGAAACACCGCTCTTCCGGCTCAGAAAGGGGAAATGCGCCTCTGCCGTGCGAATAGTGATCGCGCATGTAGTTATAGGGAAGCGGGTTCACCGGGAATGTGCCATCGAACGAGCCGGTGTCGAACAAGACAAAACCGGACGGCAACGCCCGCCGGGGAGGCTCGCCCCCGCCGGATGTGAGCGCTTCCCTCTCAGGTATCCAGGAATCCGGCACGCCCTTACCGTCGAGCGTTTCACAGAGCGAAATCATATTGTCCCAGTAACTTGTTGAGAACACTTCAGGGAGAGACCGGAGGAAATTCCTGTTGAGATCGATCCCACCGATCTTATCTTCGTTGTATCTTCCGTCGCCGTCGTTGTCGATCCCCTCATAGAACAGGATGTGGTCGCCCTTCCCATTGCCGACAAGCGTTAAAAGACGACTCCTGGAATCACGGGGATCGATGATGTAATCTCCCCTGTTCTGCCCTACATACTTGCGCATGAGGGTGATGTGTCCATCGCCGTCGAGGTCATCATCGGGGTCCTCGTCCAAGAGCCCGTCACCATCGTCATCGTACGGGCGGACCGAAGAACGGCTCCACAGTCCGGTATTCAGAAGAATCTCGCTGGAATCGGGATCGTTCAGTATCCGGAAATAAAGTGCTGTCGAATCGACGAGGTCAGTGATCTCTTTGTCTTTTCCGTACCGCTCGAGCATATAATGGAGCTGATACAGTGCCGCCTCAGTGGTGATCATCTCCATACCGTGGATGCCGGCATCTATGACCATCGCCGGCTTGTCGGTGTCACGGCCCGTTTTTTTGTTGGTCAGGGTTATCTGGGGAATGCTGCGGCCTTCGTAACTTTCTCCTGCGGAATAAAGATCAATGATATCGGGGTATTCCTCCGCCCACTTCTCGAGAAAATACATGATCTCATCGTAGAGGTGGTAGTGCTTGAAATCGAGCTCGCCCGCCCTCAGGGGTTTTGTTTCCGCATACTCGACCCGCTTGAAGACACTTTTGCCGTGACGGTACCCTTTGACCGTATAATAGCCGGTGTCGCCATGAAGCTGGTCGGTGGCCTGCGCCTGCGCAATCACATTCCACCCCATAAATACGATGATAATAAGTACGAAAAACCGTTTCACCGTGTCTGAATCCATTGCATCCCCCTTTATTCTGTTCCTGAACTATTTATGCCCCCAGTGATTGGACCAATTTGAAAATTAGTTAACATACATTTCCAACGATAGCGCCGGCTAAAGCAAGTTTACCGAAATTTCTTCTTTCCGGATTAAATACTGCCATTTCTCAAATTCCCCATAAAAAATTACGTTTAATGACGAATGCAATAAAGGTTATTTACTCCACGGAGGATGATTGTACCATCAACCAGCGCCGCAGACGGCCAGAACATGTCATCGATTTTATTTTCATAGAGGATGCTGAAATCGTTTCCTGCCTTGAGAACGAATGTTGTTCCTGCATCATCAAGACAGAATATTTTATCATTGTAACCCCACGGTGTAGCCCAGAAAGCTTTTGCATTCGGAATCCTTGTGCGCTCATAGTATGGCTTCCCGCTTTTTGAATCATAACAGCTTATAAAGCCGCTTCTTTCGTTGACCAGGTAGATATTCCCATTATACAGCAATGGTGATGAGTTAGAAATTCCCGCATCAGGGACACTCCATGCAACACCGGAGCTCGTTGATTCCCCCTCCTCCGGAGAAATGTCTCCGTTCGCGCCGGCCTTCACGGCAAATAATGTGCCCCCACCGTTACGGCGCGCTTGATTACCGACAAAGAGAAACTCATTATCGGCAACCGGTGAAGTGATATTCCGGCCACCGCCGAGGTTGAGTTCCCAGAGCATCTTGCCGGTATATGGATCGTATCCCCTTGTACTCTGTCCGCTTACAACGAGTTCAATACGAGCGCTATTCTTCCATATAATCGGCGTGCTGAAACTATTTTTGTCGTCACGGTCAATTTTCCATTTTTCAATACCCGTTTCCGGATCGAGGGCAACGAAGAATGAGTGTTCCAAATTGTCGATTTGCACATAGAGATGATCATCGTAGAGTACTGGAGAACTCGCTGCACCCCACGTCGATTCCGTGGGATACGATCCCAGGTCCTTTTTCCAAAGAAGATTGCCGCCGAAATCGTAGCAGAAAAGACCGATCATTCCGAAATATACGTAAATCCGCTCTCCGTCGGTTACGGGGGTTTCATTGGCGTGCGTATTTTCCCAGCGTGTGGGCAGGTATGGTTTTCCCTTGTATGCAACTCGTTTCCACAGCAATTCGCCTGTTTCCAAATCAAGGCAGTAAAGCTCATAACTGTATTCGGTTTTCGGATCGTAATCACTTGCATTACTTCTCTTGCTTGACGGCGTTTGAAGATACGTCCTCTGCTCAGTTGACTGATCATCGGAAACTGCCGTATTGACAAACACTTTGTTCCCCCAGACTATCGGCGAGGACCAGCCGCTGCCGGGAAGCTCAAATTTCCACAGCACATTTTTATTCTCACCCCACTCTTCGGGAAGGCTCGCTGATTTTGACAACTGGTTGCTGTTCGGTCCGCGAAACTGGGGCCAGTTTTTCTCAAAATCTGTAAGACTTTCCTCTGCGAAAAGGGTGTTTGCACCAAACAATAGAAGCCATGAAAAAATAAATACGAACCGCATTGTATTCACTCCTTTGAAAAGCTGTTGCTATTCATTACTATATCTGCTTGAAAAGCTCGTGTTTGACAGCGTATTCAGTCCTGCGCACATATCGAACAGCTCAAAAGCAATCAATCCTTCCCCGCCGGACAGACTTTCTTGCTCCTGGAAAAATATCAATACGAAAGAAGAACTGTGTGATGAATACTAAATACAAATGGTTTAATAATCAAGTTCAATAATTATAACAGGACACAATAATTTTTTCCGGGACAGATAAATTTAATGATCAGATTTGCCCGTTGACCGTATAATAGGTCTTGCTTATTTATAAATCAATTCCGTATTTTTGATATGAGTCAGACAAAAGGTCGTGTAATTTAACGAAGAAGTAAGCCGTATTTGATTGCTCAGTCGATCCGGGGAAAGAAGAGTTAAATGAAATTAAGAATCACATACATTGCCATTGCGGTACTTTTCATATGGAACGGGTCTGTATTTTGCGATGAATGGCCCGATTGGCGCGGCCCGAAAAGGGACGGCACATGGAACGAAACCGGTGTTAAGAAAAATTTCGATTCACCGCACATTGAAATAAAATGGCGGGCTCCGGTCTCCGCAGGATATAGCGGACCGACTGTGGCGGACGGGCGTGTTTATATCACCGACAGAGTTGAAGATCCGAAGGAAATTGAGCGGGTGTTGTGTTTTGACGCTCTGTCGGGCGAATCAATATGGAGTTATTCATATGATTGCACGTACAGCCGTGTCGGATATCCGGACGGGCCCCGCGCATCCGTTATCATTGACGACGACCGGGCATATTCGCTCGGTACCATGGGGCATTTGTACTGCTTTCAAAATAAATCCGGACAGGTGTTATGGAGCATAGATCTCAGGGTTGAGTACGACATTAAAATGCCGACGTGGGCAATTGCCGCCGCCCCGATCATCTTTGACAATAAAATAATACTCAATATCGGCGGGCAGAATAATGCGTGTGTTGTCGCGCTCAATAAAATAACCGGCGAAGAAATGTGGCGGAACCTCGATGACGGCACGTCTTATTCCGCTCCGATCCTCATTGAACAGGCGGACAAACCGGTAGCGGTTATATGGACCGACCGCCGTGTTGTCGGGCTTGATCCGAATACGGGATCATTGTACTGGCAGCAGGATTTTGAGCAAAAACAAATGGTTATGAATGTCGGATCGCCGGTATTTTATAACAACCATCTGTTTGTGAGCAGCTTTTTTGACGGTTCCATGCTTCTGCGGCTTGATCCTGACAAAATGAGTGCGGAAAAAGTCTGGCAGCGGTCAGGTGAAAGCGAACGAATAACCGATGCGCTGCATTCGACCATTTCCACGCCGCTTCTGAAAGGCGATCATATATACGGAGTCGACAGCTATGGAGAGCTGCGGTGCCTGGAGCTGAAGACCGGCAACAGGGTCTGGGAGGATCTCAGCGCGGTCGTCCGTAACCGCTGGGCGAATATACATTTCATTCAAAACGGCGAGCTGACCTACATGTTCAACGGGAACGGAGAGCTGATCGTGGGCAGCCTGTCGCCGGACGGATTCCATGAGATCGACAGGGCAAAGCTGATCGAGCCGACAACTGGGCAGCTGAACCGCAGCGGCACGGGAGTAACATGGGCACATCCGGCATTTGCATATAAGCATGTCTACGCGCGAAACGACGAAGAACTTGTGTGCGCCGATCTCACTGAGAAATAAAACTGCTTAATTGTAATATACCGCGCGTACTACTCTTTCAGCTTCTGTACAATCTCGCCGGTATTTTTATCTTTCAGAATGAGTTTCAGTCTGCCGTCCGGCATTTTTTCCTCTTTCACGAGCAGGTACCGGTCGTCGTATTCAGCCGCACCTGACGTTTCCCCGCTCTTTTCGGCGCCGCGCCATATCTCAAGCTCGACAGGCTCCCACTGTTTCGATGCAACCGACCGGTAGCAGGCATCCATAATCGCGTTGACAACGTAACCGTCATAAAAATCCTCCATGGGGGAAATCCCCGCGTCGAGGGCATCGAGCTGTTCCGCGAACATGTGAACGTACCCAAGTTCATGGACCTCATCGCCGACAGGAAAAAGCCAGCCGGTCGCTCCCTCGGCTTTCTCCGCGACATATCCGCCCTGCCCTGCGGACGTAAACATTTCAAATCCGGTCCGAAGAAAATGATCGATCCAGATGGTTCCGTCGGTGCCGGATACTTCGTCCCGAAGGTCCATGCCGCCGCGGAACGTCCAGCTCACCTCGAACTGCCCGATCGCGCCGTTACCATATTTCACCAGCCCTATGGCATGATCCTCGGCATCGATGGGATGCACCTGCGTATCGGCCCAGCACATGACCTCGACCGGTCTTACGTCTTTGCCGATAAAGTTCCGTCCGATCTCGATACAATGGCAGCCCATGTCGATTATTGCGCCGCCCCCGGCTTTTTCGATGTCCCAGAACCAGTCGCTGTGCGGCCCGGGATGGGTTTCGCGGGACCGTGTCCACAATATCCTGCCAAGTGCGCCGTTTTTGACAGAATCGAGGGATTTCAGCGTTTTCGGCGTATACGCCAGATCCTCGAGATAGCCGTGAAACACTCCCGCTTTCTCGACAGCCTCGAGCATTTCTTTCGCCTCACGGGCATTCCGTCCGAGCGGCTTGGTGCAGAGTATCGCTTTACCGGCTTCAGCCGCCATGATCACCGCGTCCCTGTGAAGGTGATTGGGAATGCCGATGACAACAACATCGGTCTCATCGTCATTGATCGCGTCGGCCATGTCGGTCGTCCACCGCGGGATTCCCCATTCTCCGGCAAACTTTTCCGCACGCTCACCGGTTTGCGAAAAAACGGTGAGTACTTTGTCACGGGCACGGTAACCGTGCAGTGTCATTGTATAGAACATTCCGATAAGTCCGGTGCCGAGCATGGTAATCTTATGCATTATTATCTCCTTATAAGCCGGTAATTTCTTTGACTTTACCGAAAAATGCCTTTTTCCTTTCTGAGCTTATTTTCCAGTCGACCGGCACACTCTGATATCCGGATTCAAATCCTTCGCCCTCCATTCTGAAATCGAAAAACCCCCAGGATGCGTACGATTCCACAGCCGAGCGGAGATTATAGGAATCCGCGTCAAAATCAAAATGGTCGTCTTCATTGAACACGATCGGTTTTGACGTATACCCCTTGACCGCTTTCGTCTGCGTCACCTTTTCCGCAATCCGGGACGGCTCATCGACGCCGTTGCCGTGAATCAGAATATAATCAGCGGATTTCACTACATTTGGATGCGGTATGTGTCCTCCGCCGTAGCTCGTGCTGACAAGAAGAGTATGACCGCTTATATTCTGAACGCGTTCTATTAACTCATGCACTCGATCGGCTTGCAATATCTCATGATCATAATTTATGTTGCATTCATTATTGATCTCAACGAGAATGTTCCGGTATCCTTTCATAAGAATCCAGCCGGTAATGGTATCGACAGCATTTAATACCGCGCTCTCATCATTTAAGACCTGATCCTGTCCGAAATAAAAATATCCAAGAATAACGACCATTCCCAACTCGTCCGCTTTATCCAAAATCAGCTCGAGCCTGCTCATATATTCGGGGCGGAGATTACCGGCGCTGTCAAAGGTAGAATTTATCCAGCCGTGGTTACCGTATCCCAGGGGACTTCCACCCTGCAGATTCAGTGTAAATGCCAAAAGCCCGTGATCCCGCCAGTCAGTCATTGCCTCGATAAACTCGCGGGTGTTTCGATCGGGATCCCATTCCCCGGTATCCGGGTATTTGAAATTATCGCGGGTTTCGGCATTCAGATCGTCGAAAATCCCCTGAACCATTCTCGAATTGAACAGAAGCCCTTCAATCTTGTTCCCCTCCCAATATCTGTCTTTATAGGTGGGCTCGCCGTTAATATAAAACCGGTCGTTTTTTATGGATACGACCGTGCCAGTGGAAGATTGCGAACAGGACAGCGCGGTCATTGACAGAAATGCCATAATCAGAGCAACGTAAATCAAAAATTTTTTCTTCACGGCGGTATCTCCTAAAAAGTTATAGCGTGTAATAATATTGTTTGAAACGTTAAAGTTTCGGACAGTATTGCGGGATAAACTCAATACCATCCGATAACATCAAAATATCGAACCTTGTGCCCGTTAAATTTACAAAAAACTCCCACCGGCTCCCTGCAATGAATACTGATCTCAACCAGCCTACTCCGGCCGCACAGAAACGAGAACATTCGCTCCCGGTTTGAGAGCAAATTTAAAGAAGGCCTCATTCTGTTTCGTAGCCGGAGATGTGCTGACACGAACATTCAGCTTGCGATTCTCAACATACACACTTTCTCCCGGCAGTACAGGTATCCGGAATGTACAATCCAACGAGGCGGGACCGGAATTGTGAACGACATTGATATTCTTCGATTCCCCGCTTCTCCTGAAAATCATACTCATCAGATGGTCACCGACCGGCACGTCCTCAATGGAAAACGAATCTAATGCGGATGGTATCTGCGGGCTGAGCTCGACCCGGTGACCCGCCGCATCCGGCCGAATTCCTGCCATCCCCTCGATCACGGCCCCGAGCAACGGCGCAGCGGACCAAAGCTGAAGGATATCGCTTCCGCCCGGAGGAATAACCTCGACAAATCCGCCCAGCATGCGTTCTTCATACGGTGCACGCGATGCCTGCCGGACCAATTCCCATCCGAGGTCTGCGCGGCCGTAACTGAACGCCGCCATAGCGAAAAGGTTGCTCGTCACGATGCCCGAACCCTGCCCTGAAATATCCGGCTGACGGGTATGCACGCCGCCCCACTGATTGATCCATCCCCGTTCTATCTCGGTAAGAGCGGGCTGAATGCGTTCCGGCCCGGCCAGACCGACCAGAAGCGGGAACACGACCGACCAGTAATCCGTCATGCGTTTCTCGCCGCCGGGCACTCGCGAATCCGCCCAGATACTGTGTTCCGGCATCCACCAGTCATTGTCGAACCGCGACCGGATCTCCTCTGCATATTTCAAATACTGTATCATTTCTTCGTCACGGTCGAGTTCCGATGCCATATCTGCGATTGCCATATAGGCGGCATACAGGTAACACGCGGCATCCAGCTTCTGCGAACCCATGCCGTGCGACTCGATCAGTGCCGGACCGCTTATGTAACCGTCATCGTCGCGTTTCCCGCGGCAATACTCTATGACCTGCTCACAGACCGGGTACATTTCCTGCAAAAATTCCATGTCGCCCGTCCAGCGGAAATACTGCATGCACGCCACGACGAATTGCGGTGGTTCCTGCGCATTCCCGTCACCGACATGGCGGTTGGATGTCGCCACCTCGTGCGGTGAGCGCCCGTTCTGTTTGACTGCATTATCCGCGAGGCTTTCAAGCGTCCCCCGCGCAGTTTCCCGAAATCCCGCGGCAACCGCGCCGGGCAGAGAAATAGTATTATCGCATCCGAACAGCTGCGTATAGTAGGGAATTCCCGCATAAAAGAAGGGCGCGGGCATGTGCGGACGGAGGTCCGCGGTCAGCATGTGGAGATTCACTTTTGCCAATTGGAACGCCTCGGTAATCCGTGTATCCGAGAAACTGAACCGGACTCCCTCGAACGCCGACTGTGCGTACGCCTCGGATTTATTGGCAAGTAGTTGTTTACGGAGTCCCAGCGCACGATTAAGCGGCTCCCGATCGACGGTCTTTTCCTCTGACGGTCCCGCGACGATAGCAAAAATAATCGCCGTCTCGCCGCCTGCAGGCAGATAGATCGAATACGTCAGCGTGACGATATTATCTTCGACATCATGAGAATCCGGATTGCGGTCTGCACCGAACACAACTCGGCCGAGTTCGTTTTCACGGTCGTACGCGACGACAGCACCCTTTGTAATGTTAATTTCGTCAATATCGTTGGGCAGGCCGGAACGCCAGGCCGGGCGGATGTTGACTCCTGCGGCGAACTCGAGATTCACCGTGCGCGCAACATCGGTTTTGTTGCGGAGTGTGAGCATTGTATACAGCACAGACTCCTCTTCGGCGGTAAAGTCATGGCGAACCGCTGCAAGGTCGCTGCGTTCATAGTGGAATTCAGCATCGTAAAAGCGATGTGAGAAGTGTCTGCTATCAGTGAGGGTCCAATCCTCGCGGCCTTCTTCCCGGACAGTGAAACTGAAACCGTCCAGCACCTTTACGGGATGAGCCCAGATGCCGCCCTGATCGCCGAGCAGACGGCCGATTGGAGGAAAGTCGCCGTCCATGGTGCCGAGTTCGTATATTGTGCGGCCCGGCAGGAAAAACATCGTCCCCATGTCGGACATGTCACGGCTCAATTGAATCCTGCCGAGTTCGGCATCCTGACGGCCCTCGACCGCATAACCGGGTTTCTGCCCTTTCAGGCCTTGCAGACCTTGCAGAAAGTCCTGACCCTCCGCACGAAATCGTTTCCGCCAACGCTTGATGACCGTATCGCGCAGCTTCTTGGTTCCCCCCGGATCATAGGTATCCGGTCTCCCGACCAGTCTGACGACTCTCTCACCGATACCGGGCTGCTCTCCGACCGGGCCGTCTCCGCCCCGCCGGTTAAAATCCGGCTCGCTTCGGAGCTGATCCAGTAATTTCTCGAATTGCTCCGCATCGGCTTGAAGGTCTTGTCCGAAGCATGGCAATGCTGCCGTTGTCGTCAAAACTGCTGCAAAAACGGTACATAAGAATAAGCGAACAACTTTTTTCATCTGTGCGGCCCTTTCATAAAAACAATGTTCAGTTTCTACTTTTTCTTTTAACCTCTCTCATTACCTGTCCCCACCTTTTGGTCCACATGCAAAGAGAGTCATGGCATTAATATAACTGAACCGGTATTCCGGACAAAGTCTTTATCTTGATTATAGTTTTAAGGTACTACATCAATAATCACGCGTTCATAACGGGTAAGACGCGGGGTGCCGTGGTCTGTGACGGCGAGGATGATGTGCATGGTACCTGTTCCCGGCGACATCACAAAGCCCCTATTGTTATTAACTATAAGCCACGCTTTGGGCAGGTCGAAACCAATAATTTCCTGTTTGACTCCCGAAAGGTAGTTTGCCATCGCGCGCGTGCCCGCCTCCTCATAACAGAACCACTCGAAAGAAAGCGCATCACCATCGGGATCGGTTGAACTCGTAGCGCTGAGATCCACACGCTCACCCGCTTTGGCCTTGATATAATCCGGGTGATCAAGCTTAACAACAGGCGGATGGTTGGCCTCGTTATAGGGTTTAATCGTCCAGTCCATGCGTGCGGCGAAATCGTTCTGGTAGGCGGAGCGCCAACGCCAGATAGTCGCGTGGTTGGAGGTGTGCCAGTGGCCGTCGACTCCCATAACCTCATCCTGGACATTGGTCCAGATCGGGCGGGTCTCGGGATACAGGAACCATTTATACGTGTGTGGTATATAGAGTTCGTAGCGACCGCCCCAGCCACCCCATTCCGGATGTTCAGGATCGCTCAAACCGTTATTTATAAGATTGAAATATGAGGGTGTGTCCCCTTCCATCATGTATTTCCAAAAGGGATAGTCTTCACCCAAAGGTCCTTTGCTGCGAATGTTCTTGCTCAACCATTCATTGGTCACAAGATCATAGTCGGCGCCGCCGAAGCGGCCGTGAAACTTGTCGCCGCCAATAGCAATCCATGTAGAGTGGTGATAGCCGTCTCCAGCTAAAAAGCCGGGGGTCACAATGTAGAAAAGTCCGGGGAATTCTTTGCGTATCCACGGTCCGCTGTCATCCTGATCTGAGATTGAATAGACACGAAGTTTGGCGACAAATTTTTCGACCTCAACCGCAGACCGTGTTTCACGCACTTTCCAAAGCGCCTGGGCGAGTACATTGGGGCCGCCCCAAACAGCCACCCATACCGGCCGCGGATCATCGCGGTCCACGACACGAATCAGCAACTCAGATCCCGGTGAATCCTTGTTCTCGCCCACGCCCTGCATGCCCTTAACCGGAACTCCTTCCGAAATGCGCTCCTGAAGGTATGCCTCCGATGGGTAACCGGGTTCATGCAGTTCCAGATTATCGCGGACCTTACCATAGTCCCCGACAATCCTCTCGATGTATTCCGGATTAGCGCTGCGCCCTGTCGAAGTGGCGACGAGAGCTTCGATATCCATGTGATTTGCATAGGTCATTAATCGGACCATCGACATCTGATCATCCGGATCTCCTCCAATATCGGTAAAGACAACGAGACGGGGTTTTTCCGCGGCACCGACGAATACGGCTAAAAACATAAGCGCAATGAATAAACAAGCTATATTTCTGATTTTTAGACCTTTAGCGTCTTTGTTTTTCATTAATTACTCCTATAAATAATCACTACATTTGCAGAGCAAACAAACATCAGCATTAATGCGGCAAAGCTTTTATTTAAAATTGAAAAACTCTCTTTTGAATTAACATTCACCATATCAACATCATAGAGGGATAAAACTCAATTTATTTAAAAAGATATCTTGATTTTAGAATTCGAATTTCTCCGGGGTTTTCATTTCACTTTGTAACGGTAATGATCGCCCTGCGGTAACTCGTCAGATTCGGTTCGCCGTCATCTTTCACAGCCAGGATCACATGGAGCGTCTGTGCCCGGTCGGTCTTGGGTGCGGTGAAACTTGTTTTCGAGCCGGAATCGTTTGAAAGCTCAATGTCGCGCCGCAGCGTTCCAGCCTCTTTATACTTAAACCAAGAAATTTCGAGCGTGTCGCCGTCCGGATCGCTCGATCCGTCCGCAGAAAGGTTCACCGTTTCGCCGGATTTAACAGTCATCTCAACAATATCTTTGCCCCCGGAGCCGTTCAGCACAGCAGCCGGATTGTGATTTGCATCCTGATACCGTTCCGCGACGCACCAGTCCATCCGGGCGGCGAAATCATACTGGTATTGGTCGCGCCAACGCCAGATGGTTGCCTGAGCGGTTGTGTGTGTTGATCCGTCAAGGGCGGTTACCGTGTCACGGCTGTTCGTCCAGATGGGCCTCGTTTCGGCATACGATTGCATGAGTTCGTATCTGCCGCCCCAGCCGCCGTATGAAGGGCTGACAGCGCTGCCGAGTCCATTATTTATCAGACCGATATACGACGGTGTGTCGCCTTCCATGAGATATTCGAGACGAGGGTACAGCGCCCCGAGTGGACCGTGGTTCTCGATGATGTTTTCGATCAGCCAGGGATTGTCAACAAGCTCAAAGTAATGATACGCCCCGTTTTTGTTTATCCTGTCGCCTGAAATCCCCGTCCAGGTCGCTTTGTAATATTCTTTCGATCCCACTTCACTGGGTGTGACTATAAAGAAGAGACCGGGGAACGTGATCCGCATCCATCTGCCGGAGTTGTCCTGGTCGCTTATGGTGTACACACGGAGCTTCGAAACGAACGCCGCCAACTCCTCCGGCGTGCGGGAATATTTCACATCCCAGAGCGCCTGCGCAAGCGTGTTGGCGCCGCCCCATGCGGTCACCCATACCGGGCGGTCGTCCGGTTTGTCGATAATATCGATGATGAGCTTCGAGCCGTCTGTGCTTTTCCCAAAGCCGACATCGTCCATCCCGAATCCGCTCTGGCCCGTGGTCGTCACG
>Ga0233431_1003956_pt1 | contig 16784 bp, 18 predicted proteins | sample SI_118_April2016_FD_179867 | JGI IMG/M metagenome (GOLD analysis project Ga0233431, IMG submission 179867) | Seawater microbial communities from Saanich Inlet, British Columbia, Canada - SI_118_April2016_200_MG | ecosystem: Environmental > Aquatic > Marine > Inlet | place: Canada: British... | reverse complement strand
AAATAATGGCAGACTGTTGTGTACAATGTTTTTCTGATATAGCCAATGATAGGTTGTATTGTAATGATTGTCTTGATAAAACACTTTAATTATTTTTTATGTTGAACCAATTGTGTATTTTACAACTGTTTTTGAATATTATGTTCTAGTTTACTATAACACCCTTATATATTTCTAAGTATCAACTATTATTATGGTTAAAGATAGGGATGTAATTACAAAATGCCTATTTTGTGAAAAAAATATTAAAGATAATTTTTGTGTAAATGGATTAATAATAACTTGTCCTTATTGTAATAAACCACAACTATAGTTAGGTAACATGATATTGAAAGAAAAGGATTGTTAACTGTAGTTTTTGAGTTATAGATACAATCGTTGAACGAATTATAATAAGAATTAGACAAAATGAAAAAGAAAACTAAAAGATATTCAAAATCAGAGGTTGGTGAGATGTCTTCTGTGAGCATATATATGTTGATGGAGCAACAAGGAGCAGATGTGTTTGGTCTTTATGCAGCACCAAAGTCTGAACTTTTAAAATCATATGGAAAACAAATTGGATTCAGTATCTAGAGATTTTTATATATTATAAACTACAGAGGTGATAGTACATGGATAAAAAACAAACAGGAATTACAGAAACGACGATGGGAGAACCTACAAAAGAAGAACTAACGGGCACGAAACCCGAAAAAAGAGATTAATAGTTTCTTTTTTAACAAATTAAAGAAGTGACTAGATGATGGTGCGGAAAATAAATGTTAAAGGAAATAACATTTTTAACGTCTTGTAACATTTGGTACTCCATAAATGATTAGGCCTTAAGGTAACTTCCATAATCTAAAGAAAGTAAGACTAATTATTCATATATTCATTTGATTTTCTATTCATTTTATTTAGGTTTAATTCTAATTACAACATTTCCAACTTTATGTCCTTTGTCAACATATCTATGAGCATCAACAATTTGGTCTATGGGATATACTTTATCAATCACAGGTTTAATTTTCTTTTTTTCTACAAGGTCTTTAAGGAAGTTTAAATCTTCAATATTTTCTCCTGCCACTCCACCTATTACTTTCTTGTCGGTTGTAAGGTTCGTCCATATACCTCTCATAATTGAAGCTAAAGTTAAATGCACAGCCCTAAGGTAAATTCCTTTTTTCTTAAGACATTTTAAACTTCCTGAAAATGAACTTTTGCCTACTGTGTCAAATATAACATCATAGGGTCCTGTTTTTGAATAGTCTTCTTTTGTATAATCAATTGTAGTATCTGCACCCAGTGATTTTATTAATTTTAGATTTTTAGTGCTACATACACCTGTAACATTTGCACCAAAATACTTAGCAAGCTGAACAGCATAAGTACCTAAACATCCTGAGGCACCATGGATAAGAACTTTTTGTCCTTTTTTGATATTTGCTTTACGTAAAAAATGGTATGATGTGTTTGCTCCAAAAAATATTGAGGCTGCTTCGTCAAACGTTGCATTAGTTGGTTTTTTTGTAATAACTGATTTCTCTGGCACGCACACATATTCTGCATAACTGCCACTATTAGGATAACTTGACCCAAACACTTTGTCGCCATTTTTAAAGAGAGTAACATCTTTACCAATTGCTTCAACAATTCCTGAAATCTCAACACCAAGTATAGGATTTCTTGGGTTTGTAAAACCTAAGAATAATCTCATAGGAAGCCACATTAGTGGAGGTACATTGAAACCTCGCATTCTTGCATCTCCTGAAGTTACAGTTGTAGCATACATTTGTATGAGTACTTCATTATCTTTAGGTGTTGGTTTTTCAATGTCTTTTATTTGAAGGACTTCAGGTGGTCCATATTTTTCATAAATTGCAGCTTTCATTTTTTATAATCACTCTTTGTTTTATTCAAATTTATAAGTAAAATAATAACAACTCCAATGGTTGAAGTAATGAATTGAAGCATAGAATATTTTTGAATTATTATTGATTCAATATTAATCCATATAATAAGAAGTAAACCTAGATAATATGAAAAGGACCATGACCAATGTTGTTCTTTGTAAAAATTAATTTTTTCAAAAAATATATTTTTTGGTTTTTTTATTAATCCATAAGTGATAATGGGAGGTACGACTCCAAAAACTATTAGTAAGAATAATCCAGGAACGAAGAAATTATTAAATGGTCCATAATCAAGCATATCTGTTGAAAATCCAAGATTCTTCCCAGAAGGGTCTGAGATTAAACCGATACCACCAAGTATTGCGTTTATTGACAAGATGATCAAAAGAAAAATTAGGGTAATTGTTGATAATGATTTTTTCATAATTTATTGTTGGATAATTTTGATATATATATTTTTGGAATTCAATTTATTTGCTTAAGCATGTAAAAAAGTTTTATGAAAAAAATTTTACTTTTTCCCTTTTTTGTATGAGTAACTTAAGTTATAAATTGGATTTCCAACAAATTTTGAATTTGGAATAACAATTTTGGTATTATCTTCTGCTTCTAATTCTGTAAATCTAAGACTTATGTTTCTTACTTTTCCCTTTTCTTTACCAATAATTATTTTATTTCCTACAGTAAACGGTTTATCCATAATTAAGACTATTCCTCCAAATAAGTTTGAAGCAAAATCTTTTGCTGCTAGACCAATAGCAAGACCTCCAATACCTAAACCAGCAATAATAGCAGTGACATTAAATCCAAGATCACTTAAAACCATAATGGCAGCAATTACAATTATACTTGTTTTTGCTAGCGTTCTTACAAAAGGAAGTAGGTGGTCATCTAAATCTGACTCTGTTTTTTTAGTTAACGGTTCTAAATATTCAATGATTAATGCGTCAATAAAACTAATAATAACCCATGCTAGAAAAAATTCAAACAACATTTTTAAAAATCTACCATAACCAAATTGAATACTTTCAGGAAGAGTTAAGATTTTTGAAGCAACAAACAGTCCTATGATAAAAGTAAAAAATAATATTGGTTTTCCAATGCTTAATATAATTATGTCATCAAGTTTATTCTTTGTTTTTTTAAAATACTTTTTTAATACAAAAGTTATAAAATAGTTTAGTATTTTTGCAACCACCAAAAAAACTATTACAATTCCTAAAAATAATAAATATTGATAAACAGTATTTCCAAAATATTCTCCAGTAAACAAATCAATCATGTAAAACCACCTTAGTGAAGTGTCAATTAGTTATTGTATATATATGTTATTATTAATTTAATTTTTAATCATAAAAATAAATTCAATTCTTAAGCATATTCACAATAATGTTTTTAAATACATTTGAACTGAGTATATTTAATGTGAATATATTTGCTAATAAAAAATTAAATGATATATCAAAAAAGATAATATATCTATTATTAGGAGCAATACTGATTTCTTTTTTTGGTATTAAGATCTCAGTTGTACTTTTTATGTTTATTTCACTTGTAATTAATGCTATTCTTGTAAAATATCAATTGGTCAAACGAATGTATACTGATTTTGAATTATCTACATTTTCAATTACTTTAATTACATTAGTAACTAACATTAAAATTGGATTAATATTTGCACTTTTTCCAAAATTTATTGCTGCTGTTCACACAAAAAGTTTTAGCCTTGATACTTTCTTTGTAACTACAACATACTAAACTACTGTGATTGTTGCTTTTTATCTAAATACTTTAGATTTAGACATCTTGTTAATTGGCATATTTGTTACTGTTTTAGATGCAATATTTATTTGGATAAAGAGAAAGTATTTGGAACAAACCCCTCTTCAGATGAATTTAATTTGGGGTACTTCTAGATTTCTGTTTAATATAATTGTGTTCGCATCTATTGGTGAATTTATTTGGTTTTTGCTAAAACTTTAAAAAAAATCACTAAATTATTGGTTTTCAATTTTAAAACTTAAAACTACAAAAAAGCTCATAAGTATTGCAACAGCTAAATAAGCAAACTTTGATGGGAAAAATAGTAATACTCCAGCAATTGAAAAATTCCCAATAAAACTTCCAAGAGACTTTGTTGTTTTGAAAATTGGATAATATCTTTCTTCATTATTTTTGCAAACAAATTTAAAGAAAAAAGTATCTTGCAATGGTTCAATAAGTGCAACAAAAAAACTTGCTGTAATTAAGATTATTAATTGCCAATAAATATTTTTAATAAAAAATAAACTAAATGAAAGTCCAGCTAAACCTGAAAAACCTATGACATAAAACTGTTTGAATCCGATCTTGCTTGAGAGCTTGCCAACATTATATTCTAGTAATACCATTGGTACGATTATTGCAGCAAAAAATAGACCAACAATACTTACATCTAATCCTTGACTAATAATAAAAAGAGGTGTATAGATGTAAATCAATGGCCACCATACTTGAAGTCCCAATGCTAATAAAAATGGCAATCTTAGTTTTTTATTAGTTTTAAATTTAATCAGATTGTGCAAAATGCTTGAATGAACTTTAGCATGTATTTTTTTTTTGAAATGTAATGATGAAAAAATAATCAATCCAATTAGGAAGAATCCTGAAACAAGATAAAATACTTGAGACAATCCAAATGTGGTTAAGATAAATCCTGCTACCAGTGGACCTACAACCCATCCAACATTGGTTATTGTATACCAAAACCCTTCAGCCTTATTCAAGTCTTTATCTGGAACACTATCTCTAAATATTATATCTAGACAGTTGATTCTAAAAATAGTGAGTATTGTTAGAATTATTGCCATAATGATAAACACAACTATGTTTTTAAACAATGCAATCATAATAAATATTATAATTGAAGTTAACAAAGTTAGAAATAATATTTTGTTTTGATCATATTTTTCCATTATAGGTGTAGCAAAAAAAGTTGCCAGTATGGAAACAATAACTAATGACGATGAAATAAATCCTATGGCAGAATCATTTAACCCTAAATTATTCATGTACAATGCCCATACAGTATCAATGCATGCAAGACCTAACGCAAGGAATAATTTAACAATTGCAAGTTCAGAAGTCTTTGTAGGCAAACTTCTATGTAAATGAATCATGACTTAATTAGAGTGGTGGTGTATATAAATTTTGTTTATACATAAGAGAGAAAAATAATGGGGTGGGAGAGTGTAATCCTTAGATTCATTGGGTAACGTTATGTAAATATTGAGTGGTAAAGTATTGGTTTAATATATGATGGTTGATTTTTTTTACATTGAGTAAAACCAAGTTTTTATAAATGAACCTGACTTAATCTTTATTTAAGGGATACATTTGCAATGTGATGTTTTCTAGCCGCAAAAAAAATTTGTACACATATGGGTAATTATTATGGACGTTTTGCAATTTATAAATTCAAATTATTTTGGAAATACAGGGATGCAGTATATAATTGCATTAGGTGTATTAATAACATCAATCATTGTTATAAAACTAATAAAATCAATATTATTTCATAGATTAAAAAAATTAGCTAAAAAAACAAAAAATGATATTGATGATTTAGTAATTGAAATTATTGATGGACTTAACTGGCCATTTATTTTTGGTGTGTCTCTATATATTGCTTTGAAATTTTTACAATATAATAATCTGACTAAAGTAATTCTAGATAAATTTTTCTTGATATTGATTGTTTTTTATTCAGTGAAAGTTATTAATGAGATTGTGAGTTATCTAACACATAAACAAGTTAATAAAAGAGATGATGATGATGATTCATTAGTAAATGTGCTCAGTAATATATTGAAAGGATTTGTTTGGATAGTCGCGTTTCTTTTAGTATTATCAAACATGGGAGTAAATGTTACTTCTTTGCTCGCAGGACTAGGTGTTGGTGGTATTGCAATTGCATTTGCTTTACAAAGAATATTAGAGGATATATTTAGTTCTTTTAGTATATATTTTGATAAACCTTTTGAGGTAGGAGATTTTATTATCGTTGGAGATGAGCTTGGTACTGTTGAAAAGATTGGTCTTAAAACTACAAGAATTAAACATCTTAAAGGTCAAGAGCTTGTTGTTTCAAATAGAGAACTAACAAGTACCAAAATTCATAACTATAAAAAAATGAAAAAGAGAAGAATTGCTTTTTCTTTTGGTGTTGAATATGGGACAACACTAGCAAAGCTAAAAAAAATCAATAAAATAGTGAAATCAATCATTGATAAAATAGATTTAGCCAAAATTGATAGAATCCATTTTAAAGAATTTGGTGATTTTTCTTTAAACTTTGAAGCTGTATACTATTTAGATAGCCGGGAGTACGGTACGTATATGGATGTTCAACAGAAAATAAATTTTCAAATGTTAAAAGAGTTTGAGAAGGAAAAGATTGAATTTGCTTTTCCAACGCAGACGATACATATTAAAGGAAACAAATCTAACTAAACACACTTAAATATTAAGAGATGTTTCAATGATTAGGATCTATTCTTAAGGTCAAATTCCTAAATTATATTATTTATAATGAGATATTGTGTATGAAATATAATATAAAAAACTTTTATTTAAATATAACCAACAAAAAAAAGAAAACTATATTATTTTTTTTTTGTTTAGTACTTATTTATTTTTTAAAAATAAAAGTTTCATTATTTATTTTTGTACTATTCTCATTAATTATTAATTCCATTTTAGCTAAAATCCAGTTTACTAATCCTATTCCAACTGATTTTGAATTATCAACATTTTCAATCACAATGGTAGTTTTAATGACTGATTTAAAATTAGGACTTATATATGCACTATTTCCTAGACTTATTGCAAGTATATATATAAAATATTTTTCCCCAGATAATTTTATTGATTTTACAACACAAGTACTTATTGTATTTGTAATTTATTACTTACAATTTTTAAATATTTTATTTCTTGGTGTAATTATCAGTCTTTTTGATGGATTATTGATTTGGATAAAAAGAAAATACTTGTTACATACACCGTTTGACGCGAATATTAGTTATCTGGTTTCAAGATTTTTATTAAACATTTTTTTGTTTTTTTCTTTTGGAGAATTTGTACTATTCCTTTTACAACTATAAATGATACGTTATATTTATCAGATTTTGTCCATTAATACATTAAAAATTAAAAACAAAACCCAGTAGCATAAAAAGATTTCAATAGGTTTATATTGGATAAAGTAAATTGAATATGAATCATTATTTTTTAATTAAATTAATGTAAGAGTTATACATACTACAATGATAAATAAAAAACAGTTAAACAATGGTTTAAAAATTCTTTATAAAAAAACAAATACAAAATCAGTTACTATTGCTGTATGCGTTAAAGCAGGATGTGTATATGAACCAGATGAACTAATGGGTGTAAGTCACTTCCTTGAACATATGTTATTTAATGGAACTACAAATAGAACACAAAGTGAAATTTTAACAACTATTGAAGATTTAGGTGGAGAAATAAACGCTTCAACATATAGTGATAAAACAATATACACTATAAAAATTTTAAATAAATATTTTGATATTGCTCTTGATGTAATTAGTGACATGATACTTAATTCTACACTCCCTCAAACTTTATTTGATAGAGAAAAAAAAATTGTACTTGACGAAATTAATATGGTTTATGATATACCTAGGGACTATCAATTTACTTTATTCAAAGAAACACTATTTAAAATTCATTCCGCTAGAAAACGAATTTTAGGTACAAAAAATACTATTACAAATCTATCAAGAGAACAATTATTGGATTATTATAAAAAGTATTACGTAGTAAATAATTTAATTGTAAGTGTAGCAGGTAATATTAAAAATGTATTTAATCTAATTAGTGAAAAATTTAGTAATGTTGAAAATAAAAAATTAGTTTTTGAAAAAACACCTAAACCACAAAATATTTATAATAAATTTGTAGAAACACGTAACATAAGTCAAAGTTACTTTGTTATGGGTTATGTTATTCCTGCAAAAAAAATAAGGATACATTCTCAATAGATATTATTAAAACATTATTAGGTAGAGGGCAATCCGGTTGGATATTTGATGAAATACGAAATAAGCGAGGTTTAGCTTATGACGTTGGAGTGCTTGTTAACTCTTCAATTGATTACGGTTTTATGTGCGTCTATGTTAATAGTCATAAAAAAAATATTAAAGAAATCAAGAAAATTATTTTTGAACAATTTGAAAGAATACAAAATCTAACTACTGATGAATTAATTAATGCTAAGAATTATATTGAAGGTGATTTTATATTATCTCATGAAGATACTGAAGATTTGGCCGAAGAAATAGCATTCTGTGAATTGTGTGGTAATTCAGATGATTTTGAAACTTATGTTCATAATATTAAACAAGTTACACTTGAAGATGTGAAAAAAACAGCTAAGAAATATTTAACAAAGGATTATTCAGAAGTAATTATTAAGCAGATTAAGTAAGTTTTTTTTTTTAACTTTACCTTCAAATATGGTTATAATCTCTTCATCTACACCTGTTATTATATAGCAATTAGTATTTCTAATTATACATTAGGTAAATCTAAGATGATATTTGACGAACTAGCAGAGAGGATACAGTGGGCTTTAACTAATGAAAAGTTCAGTGTTCCAACATCTATCCAAGAGAAAGCTATTCCTATTATTTTGCAAGGACGAGATTTAATTGGCATAGCTCAAACAGGTACTGGAAAAACTGCATCTTTTGTTTTACCTATTCTTCATTTGCTTTCAACTGAGATTAAATCAATTGAGCCAAACTCACCCTTAGTTTTAGTTTTATCTCCAACAAGAGAACTTGCCATGCAAATTGATAAAACTTTTGAGAGGTTTGGTAAACATTTAAAAATTAGGCATACAGCAATTTTTGGCGGTGTTAGTCAAGAACCTCAAATTAAAATCTTATCTAAAGGAATCCATGTATTAACTGCGACACCTGGGAGACTTCTTGATCTTATAACACACGGTAAAGTTAATTTATCTTCTGTTAAGTACATTGTTTTAGATGAAGCTCATATGATGCTTGATATGGGATTTTTAGATACAGTAAAAGAAATATATGAACAAGTGTCAAAAAAGAGACAATCATTGTTTTTCTCAGCAACAATAACTCCAGAAATTCTTAAATTGGCAAATGAATTATTAGATCATCCTAGTACTGTTGAAATTAAAGCTGAAAAAGCTTCTAACTTAATCTTTCAAAAAGTATGTTATTTATATTCTGATAAAAAAAATGCATTATTGTTAGAACTAATTAAAGAAACAGGTAAAACAATAGTTTTCTTGCGAACAAAATATAAAACCGATGATGTTGCAAAACTATTAATTAAAAATAATATTTATGCAGCTTCAATTCATAGTGATAAAAAACAAGATGTAAGAATAAAAACTATTGAAAATTTTAAATCAGGTAAAATTAAAGTTTTAGTTGCAACGGATATTGCTGCTCGTGGTATTCATATTGATAATGTGTCATGTGTAATAAACTATAATACGCCAAATTATCCTGATGTGTATGTTAATAGAATTGGTAGGACTGCAAGAGCTGGCAAATTTGGTGTTTCTTACACATTTTGTAGCTTGGAAGAACGAGAATCAATAAGAAAAATTGAAAAATATACATCTGTTCCAATGGAAGTAGTTCATCACACTTATTATGCGTCAAAGATTGAAAATGCAACTGATGAAGATATTGTTGTTTCTGTTAAAAAGAAAAATCCTCATAAATATGTTGCTAAAAGATCTAAAAATAAGAGTGAATTTTATGTTCAACCAATTAATCAAAAGAAAGCTAAAAAACCACGTGGCGTACACGTAAAAAAAGGTACTAAAAGACTTAAAAAACATAATAAAAGAAGAAAATAAAAATCATTTTTTAAAATATTTGGGTTAAAAATATTTAATATAAATCTTAAAAGTTTCATTGATAGAGGTGAAAATTAGGTATCTTGGTTTTATTGAATAGTTGTTATTTTAAATTTAGCCTTATTGTGTTTTTAATATGAAACTTTATCTAGCACCAATGAATATGTTTAGTAATCATGTTTATAGACATCTTATGCTTAAGCATGGTGTAGATTATGTTTTTTCAGAGTTGATTTTGATTAGTAAACCACAATTATTTGATAAAAAAACTAAATATTTTAAAGAAGATTTATCAAAAACTATTTTTCAAGTTGGTGTATCTAGTAATGACGAGATTGATACAGCATTATCTCTTTTATCGTTTGCACGAGAGATAAATATCAATATGGATTGTCCACAAAGTTCAATGAAAAATGTTTGCGGTGCACTTCTACATAATTTACATTTAATGGATAAGCTTACTAATTATTTTTCTAAAAAATGTAGACAAAAAAATATTTTATCAAGTGTAAAAATTAGGTTAGGTATAGCATCAGATGAGATTTACATAGAAAAATACCTTGATATTTTTGAGAAAAATAAAATTGATAAAGTGTATATACATTTGAGAACACTTAGATATTCCTATGATCAACCAGCAATTATTGAACCTATTAAAAATCTTAAAAAGTATTCTTTCCCACTTATATTAAGTGGTGATGTTGATAATTATGTTTCTGCAAAAAAATTAACTCAAATAATCGATTGTGATATTATGATTGGGCGGGCTGCATTTATGAATCCATTTTTGTTTGAACAAATTAAGAATAAAGAAAATCTTATAGATGGCCCATATAATCCAATAATAAAAGACCCTAATATTATAAGGACTAGATCCGCAGTTATGTCCAACAAAAAGAGGTCTTTTATTAAAGAATATGAAGAACTTGCAAAAAAAGAAGGTATTAAAATTAATTTAATGTATTTGAATAAAGGGATTAGTAAAATAATATGATGAGATTTTATTAAGAATCTGGGAAACTAGTGGGTGGGGAAGTTCTTATCAATGATTCAACAACTACATAATTCTTTTTTTTTATGTATTAAGTAACCTTCTCTAATTAGTAATATTGAAACAATCAAACCTGCTAATGGGTCAGCTTGCCAAAATCCAAAAAATTTGTTCATTGCAATTCCTAAAAGAACAGCAAATGAAAGAGACATACATGCTACAGTTTGTTTTGCATCGGCAATTAAGCTTTGACTTTTAAGTTTATGACCTAACTTATGTTTCTTAACATACAGTATTGGCATAATTGCTAAAGAGATTATTGTAATTACCATACCAACTATTGACGGTTCAGGTATCTCATTAAAATAAAGTTTTGATGCAGATTCATAAAATACATAAGCTGCTAATATGTAAAATGTATAACCAATTAACATGATTGCTGTTTTTTAATTTATTCTTCTTCATGTTTATCTAAGTCATGTTTATGGAATCTCTAAATCATAATTCCTCCAGAGAGTGATTCAATAAAACTATCTAATCCAAAACCAACTAGAGCTATACTTCCAGCTAATGCACCAAAAAATATTGATATTGCACCTTCTAAAATGTTATACACTACAGTAAAATAGGACAAATTTAATGCTTCTTTGTTAAGTTTTTTGTTCATTGTATACTTGATAATATGGGGGTTTATAATGGGTTTGTTTAAACAAATATAATAACACATCAGAAATAAAGAAAAGTGCGGGGGAAGGGATTTGAACCCTCGAACACACTAAGTGACAGGATATCTTACAAAGGTACAAACCCTTGCTATCAATCTTGTGTCTTAAGTCCTGCGCATTTGACCAGGCTTTGCTACCCCCGCATATAAATTTGAGTAGTATAGTCAAGAATTAAACTTAAGTTTAAAAATCTTACCAATATAATCATAAATTATTTATAGTCAAACCTCTTAAGTTTTATAGTCATGTTACGATTTATTGAGAATCTATTAGATACATATAAGTATGTTTTGAAGTTTCATCCAGTCAAATATTTAGGGATATTAGTAATGATTTGTGGACCATTGTATTTGATTTACAGACATATTTTTTTGATGGATGGTCTTGCGTTTATGGCTATGGGTTCAGGAGGATTACTCTTGTTAGGTGGATTTATTTGGCAATTAGGATGGGATCCATACGCATAAGACTTCTTGGAAACTTTTAAATAGTCAAATCATAAAATATAATGTATGAACGCAGATAGTATTCCTCTGGTAACTAGTGGGATATTGTCGTTAATGTTTTTCTTATTTTTACTAATTAAAAAAACAGATTTTAAAGCTAAATTGTTTGCAATATTTTGTTTTGGTCTTTTTATTCACGGAATTTCAAGTTTTTTAGTAAGTTATAAGGGACTAGAGAATGCTGCATTATTTTTAAATAAACTAGGACTTTTTGGACTGATAATTGCATTATTATTTTTCTTTCATTTTAGTTTAGAATTCACAAAAAACTCAAAAAAAAGGCTTTTGCAACTGTGGTATTTCATTTCATTTATATTTGGAGTTTTATGTTTTACTGATGCATTTGTTGCAGGATTAAAAGTAGTTCCTGGTGGGTTTTCTGGGATTGGAGGATGGGCCTATCCAGTATTTGGTATGTTTGTAGTTTTAACATTTGGAATTGTTACATTTTTATTTATAAACTATTTAGCAAAAACTAAGTCAGAAGTTGAAAAAAATAAGACTAAATATTTGCTAGCATTATTGCCAATATTAGTAATAGCAGGGATTATTGATTTACTGAGGAAATCTCAGATACTTTATTTGACTAATATATTAGTCACTGAGTATGCAATTATTTTTTTCATGATAGGGGTTTTGTATACTATTATGAAGTATAAATTACTTGATATTCAGATAATAATGCATAAGAGTGCATTATATTCAATTATTGCATTTGTAACATTATTATTCTTTGAACTACTTAAGTTATTTCTTGAAGAGTATTTTTCAGGTTATTTTTTTGGAGAACATGCGTCAAAAGTGTCTGTGTTAGCACTAACATTCTTCTTTGAGCCAATTAAAAAACGAACAGAGAAATTGTTTGATAGGTTGTTTGTTAAAAGTTAATAGAACTTTTTTGATCATTGCCAGCCAATAAAGACACTTGAAATAGGTCTTGCTTCTGGGGGGAGGGAGTATGGATCTAATTCAAAATTATGATTGTATGGAGATATATTTAAGTTTTTACCATCAACTACTAAAGTACTACTTCCTCCAGGATCAAAACCCATTGCATGGACAATGTTATGTTTTAATAAGATTTGCGCTATGTTATTATGAGTAGCGCCAACTGATTCTCTTATTCTACCGTTAATAACTAAAACAAATAAATCTCCCTTATTATCAAATCCAATGGCAATTTTTGGACCTCTCATATCAATAAAGTCAATTCTTGCAGCTTGAGTTTTGATAGAATTATTTGTGGTCCATCCTTCTTTTTTCATATCAATTGCAATTTTTCCATTTTTTAATAACATTGGTCCTGCTTCAATTGCATGCATTGTTTTTTCAAATTCAATAATAATAATTGAAATGTCTGATCTAATTTTCCAGTTATTTGGAGATTTGTTTTTAGGAAAAGAAATAGTTAGGCCGATTGGTATAATGCTTACGTTTTCTCCTTTTTTTGTTTTAATAATTTCCTTAATAGTATTTCCTGCTAAACGATAGATTATTCTCCCATCACCTTTTATAATATTTTCTTTATACAAAAGATCGTAATAGCAAGGATTATTTCCAGGTTTTTTTTGATTGTATTGTTTCTTTGTTAATTTGAAAGTTTGATTATTATGTGAAATAGTAATTCCTTTGGAACAATTTACTCGTTTAATCTCTAATTTTCCTGAAGATTGAAATAATATAGCAGGTTTATTATATAGAGGTGGAGAAATTACTTTATTATTAGAAATTACTAATCCTAGAGGACTGCCAATATATGTTTTTGAAAGTCCAAGTTTTCCCACGAGTTCAGCATTAAGAATATATCCACCATTCCATACAATCCGTGCTTTGCCATTATGTCGACGTTCAAAGTTTTTTATGAAATGTTGAGCCCTGTGAGGTTTATGATTTGTAAACGAAGCATGAAATTTCCATGGTTTTTTTGATTCTGTTAAATCCGCCTTAGCAAGTACTCCAGACCAAGGAAGACCGTCAGAATATACTCCTCTTACATAAGAATATTCTACATCACTTTTTTCTTTTTTCTTTTTTCTGTAGAAATTATTTAATACATTCAAGATAGGAGATCCTTTTATTTCAGCATCTTCTCGAAGAATATTTAGTATTTTTTTCTCTCCATGTTCTTTACACAGTTTTTTGAATAATTTACTGTGAAGAGCGGCTGAGAACTCTACCGATGTCTGAATGGGGGTAGGGTATGCAATTGTTGGTCTTAATCCAGGAGGAACCCATTCGACAAATCCTGAATTAATTGGAATTCCCATTATTTTTGACGTGAGTATATCTTTTACTTTTCCAATATGAAAAGTTTCTAGATCAACAATATCTGTCATCATTGCTGAATTTTCTCCAAATGTTATCATAAATCCATTATTTTTTTTAACATGGCAAAGAGTATTCAATGCTTTTTTTCCTAACTGTCTAAAGTCTATTCCAACAGAAACTTGTTCGCTTGAAACAATTTTACAAATATTGTTTTTATATAGAAGTTTTAGCTCATTGTTGTCTCCAGACAATATGTATTCACGTAATTTGTCAGCTGTGAAGTAATTGCCAAGAGGTTTTTTTTGTTTAATAATGAATATAGTTGCTAATTCTTTTTTTTGTAGTTCTTTTTGAGTTATTGGTTGTTCAAGACTTAAACCAAGTCGTTTTCTTACAGTATGTACAATAAAAAGATCTAATTCATGTCGAATATGTTTGCCAGGGAAGTAAGCGATAGGAACATTGCTGCGAAGTTTTTTAATTAGTCTAGAGCTATGATCAATTTGTAAATTTTGGCTATCTGCTAATTGAGAAAATGCATTCCTTATATCAGTTAAGTGATGTGGACGTCTTTCATATTTTATTTTTAGTGGTAGCGGTTTTATAATAGAATTAAAGAGGAGATTAATAACTCCAGTTAGTTCTTGGTGAGTAAATTTTCTATAAGGGTATAAATCCTTATTTCTGTGTCTATATGAGAACGAATGATCAATTCGTACAGAAATAAATCCTTTCTTGTAATAAAATATATTGTTAACACAATTGTAGAAAGTATGTATTTTTTCTTTTGAGATATTCTGTGTTTTAGTATAACTGTTAATTAGGTATTTGGCAAATCTAAATGCTCTTCCTTTTGTTTGTTGTTCTTCAACTCTAAAATAGCTTGGATCAATAAGAGATTTAAGATAGATCATAAAATCCATTTTTCCATATCCTGGAAGATATTGACGGTTTTTTTTGTGAAGAATGTCTTTTAGTTCTGGACTGGATCTTGTTAATTTTCGTTCGTATTTAGTCATATGTGAAATTGTTGTTTCAATTTCATGATATTGAGAACTTAGCTGAGAGTATAATTTGTTTAAGATTAATTCCATATCATTTTGTAATTTTTTCATACTATATCTTGTTTTTACTACTTCTCTATTATGATTTGCATCATCAAGATATTCATGTGGATGAAGTATTCTGTTAACTATTTCATTTACTATAGGAGGGTTGATTACATCATTAGAAAATTCAATTACTCGTAATCGATCTTCACTTGATAAGTGTTCTCCTATTACTTCTGCATACACTTGTGTAGGGTGATATCTTCGAGTAAAAATTGGACATCGACTTGCTGCTGACTCAATAATAGGGAGTCCTCTTGACTCAACAGTACTTGGAAGACAAATTAAATTAGCAATATTATATATGTCTGAAATATGAATTGGATCTGTAAATTTATGTTTGTAATGTGGTTTTTGACTTTCTGAAAAGGTAAATGCTAAAAAAATTCGGTCTCTTAACTTTGAAGGAATTGTCTTGAACAATTCAGAGAATTCTGATAGGAGTTTTTTAAAATATGATGTATGCCCCCCTGAAATAGGTCCCAAAACAAGTAATGTAAGGGTAAGTTTATTATTATTTTTAAAGAATTGAACAAATTCTGGGTGATGAAATAATTTAGTTATTAAATTAAAGTTGACTTCAATTTTTTTTCTTTCAATAATTCTTGTTGGTTGAAGAAATATGATATTATTTTCTATAAAATTAATTTTACTATCTTTATATCCTGTTATGAAAGGTTTTGGCGTTTTATCAAAAGTATTATTTAGTAATTGGTCAATAGGTGTCACATGAAGTTTTTTTTTATATTGACCCAATATTTTTGACATTTGGTAAAATGTTTCAATTTTTCTTCTCTCAGTTTTATTTTTAAATTCATCTAAATCAATAGCTGTACCTATTTCAGTTACATTTGCAGGGTTATGACCTAAATTAGTAATCAAAGATTTTGATTGAGTTTTATTAATATTTACAGACATCCATGATCTTGATTCCCATGGAAAAATTACATTAATAATTGAGAAAAATTCACCTATGTCAGAATTAGTAAAAAAAAAGTCTCGTGGACCAGGTTTTAACTTTTGTTTTTTAATGTCCATCTCTTTATTTCCGCCTTCCCAATAAAAATCATGATTGTTACAAATCACAGGTATTTTCAAATATTCAGATAGAATGACACATGCTAATGCTAATGAAACATTTCCTGGATTTGAATTTACATTTAGCAAATATAAAAGTTGAATATTGTTTGTATCAATATAGTTACCAAGTTTTTTACATATGGTGATTGTTTCATTCCAAAATTCTTTTATTAGTTCATTATATACGGTGCTTCCTCGAGAAAATTTTTTATGAAAAAAATCATCAAATAAGTTCCATTTATCAAACCCATTTATTTCATTTAGTTGAAATTTTTTT
>Ga0233431_1003953_pt1 | contig 16803 bp, 14 predicted proteins | sample SI_118_April2016_FD_179867 | JGI IMG/M metagenome (GOLD analysis project Ga0233431, IMG submission 179867) | Seawater microbial communities from Saanich Inlet, British Columbia, Canada - SI_118_April2016_200_MG | ecosystem: Environmental > Aquatic > Marine > Inlet | place: Canada: British... | reverse complement strand
CGAGCTGCACATGCCGACCGACGAAGCAGCCGCGGCGGCCGAATAAGCCGCAGCCGCGACAGCTAAAAACACAGACGCCCGGCGGTTTTTCCGCCGGGCGTTCTGCGTTTCGGGACGCTGAAAAAATAAACCAGTAAAAATTGTATAAAAACATCATATACAATGTTGTCAAATGCCGCCAATGCGCTAATACGTCATTCTCTGTTTTAGTAAAGCAACCAGGAAAATTGAGCCGGAACAATGGCACACACGGGCGGGGTTCTCGGATCCCCCGGGTCTTCTGAAAAGACCGACAAATCCGACCAAATTAATCAAAACATCTCATCAATACCGACCGGCCCCGAGGGGTCCGTGTCCATCGCACTTACGGGAAGCGGTGGCTCGGGCGTCATGACTGCGGGACAGATGTTACTGGATGCTTCGGCCGGGGCGGGATACCAGGGCATGATGACGCGCTCGCTCGGCCCGCAGATCAGGGGCGGCGAGGCAGCGGCCTTTTTGCGCCTGTCTGCGCACGAGGTGACGTGCCCCGGCGATGGAATCGATATCCTGATTTCCTTCGACTGGGCGAGCACCGAACGGTTCTCGGCGGAAATCGATCTTGGCCCGGATAGTTTGGTCCTGTTCGACCCGGCCGCAGGGGACGCCCCGGAAATGATCCTCAATACGGGCGCTCAGTTGATTGACCTTCCGTTCAAGGAAATGATTGCCGAGATTGAGGGCGGCCGGCCCAATATGCTGGCTCTCGGCGTTGTTGCGGGCCTGATCGGCCTGCCGGAGGATGCCGTTCTTGCCATCGTCGAAAAGGCCCTGAAGCGTAAAGGTCCCAAGGCGCTGGAGGCAAGTTCCGCCGGAATTCGCGCTGGATTCGGGGCCTCGGCGGCCATGCCCGCCACATACCGCCTGGGCGTCGGCGAAAAGGCCGGGAGCCGTTGGAATATTAGCGGAAATGAAGCCGTTGGTCTGGGCGCGTTGCGTGGCGGGATCAGGTTTGTCGCCGCGTATCCGATCACGCCGGCCACCGAAATTCTGGAATGGCTCGCGCCCAACCTTGAACATCTGGGCGGCGAACTGGTTCAGGCCGAGGATGAGCTGGCCTCGATCAATATGGCCATTGGCGGGTCGTTTGGCGGCATTCCCACCCTGACCGCCACCTCGGGGCCGGGACTGGCGTTGATGCTCGAATCCATCGGCCTGTCGGTGGCGTCCGAAACGCCGGTGGTGGTCGTCAACGTTCAACGTGGCGGCCCGTCCACGGGCATTCCCACGAAGTCCGAACAAAGCGATCTCAACATCGCCCTTTTCGGCCTTCACGGCGACGCACCGCATATCGTGACCGCGGCCAATTCGGTTTCCGATTGCGCGTTTACCGCCCAGTGGAGCGTCTATCTGGCGGAAGCCACGCAAAGCCCGGCCATCGTGCTGACGGATCAGCTTATGGGTCAGACGCGGGCCGTGGTGGATGAACCGGCCGATTCCGGGCACGTGGCGGCGCGCGAAACCGCCCCGGCAGGCCTTAAGGATTACCGGCGCTACGCGGTGACGGAAAGCGGCATTTCGCCAATGGCGATACCGGGGACCGCCGGGGGCGAGTACGTGGCCGACGGGCTGGAGCATTCGCCTATTGGCCGTCCGTCCAGTCAGGCCGAGGATCATCTGGCTCAGCTTGAGAAACGTCAACGCAAGCTGAACCAGTTCGATTACGAAAATCACTGGGCCGACATCGAAGGCGATGGCGATACAGCCGTTATCACCTGGGGCTCATGCACCGGTCCGGTGCGCGAGGCCTGTGCCCGCGCCCGAGCGGCCGGAATCGGCGTTCGCATGATTTCCCTTCGCCTGCTGGCCCCCATGCAAACCGGGAAATTCAACAAGGCCATGAAAGGCGTCAAACGGGCGTTGGTGGTGGAGCAAAGCCATTCGCAACAGTTCTACCGGTACATTCGCGCCTATTTCGACCTGCCGTCAAAGGTGCAGGTGTGCGCCAAGCCCGGCCCGTTGCCGGTGCGCCCGGCCGAAATCTTCGAACAACTCAAAAAGTGGAGTTAGGGCCATGCAGGCTCAGGATATTGCAAAACCCCCCGTCGCCCAGGCCCCCGTCGCCTTGTCGCCCAAGGATTACAAGTCCGATTACAAGCCGATCTGGTGTCCCGGATGCGGCGACTATTCGGTACTGAGTTCCATCACCCGGGCGCTTTCGGAACTGGGCATAAGGCGCGAAAATGCGGCGGTGATTTCGGGGATCGGCTGCTCGTCGCGCATTCCCGCCTATACCAGCCTGTACGGGTTTCACGGGGTTCACGGCCGGGCGCTGGCGCTGGCCACCGGGCTTAAACTCGCACGGCCCGAATTGACCGTTTTGGTGACCGGAGGCGATGGCGACGGTTTTTCCATCGGCGGCAATCACTTCCTGCACGCCTGTCGGCGAAATGCCGATCTGACTTACGTGGTCATGGACAATCAGGTTTACGGCATGACCAAGGGTCAGGCCTCGCCGACCACGGCGTCGCAGTGGGAAGGCAGCAAACTGACGCCCCACGGCACCGGGGTCAGCCCGTTCCAGCCCATGGCGGTGGCCCTGGCCGCAGGCGCCAATTTCCTGGCGCGCGGAATTTCCAGCGATCCGAAGGGCGTTGCCCAGTTGATCGTCGATGCGATCCGCCATCCTGGGTTCTCGTTCGTGCAGGTGTTAAGCCAATGCGTCACCTATCGGCCCGAACAGCAGGAATGGCGCACCATCGCGCGGCCCTCGCAAAAAGAACCGACGTCCAATATCGCGCGGGCGGGACGCCGCATTCTGGATGATGACGGCTTCACCACCGGCGTCTTCTACGTGGGAAACCGGCCGGCCTATGTGCCGCCCGGCGAAACGGACAAGACAATGGCAGGCATCGAACGGCGTTTCGCAGTTTAGCGTTTCGTAAGGCGCAGGTTTGCTGATAGAAGAACCGGCGTGGAAATGCCGCAACCATCAAGGATTCGAAATGCCGGGCCTGTCCGAACGTGATCTGGATATCGTGCGGCGTGCGCCGTTGTTTTCGGGTGTTTCCGAGACGGTTCTTGCCGAATTGCTGAAGGACGCGCGGGTCGGCGAATATCGCCGTGGCCAGCTTCTTTTTTTGCGCGGCGACCCGGCCGAGCACTTCTTCCTTCTGCTTGACGGCTGGGTGAAAATTTTTCTGGATACCCCAGCGGGCGAGCAAACGGTGCTGGAGGTCATGAAATCGGGCGAAACCATCGCCGAAGCCGCAATCTTCCTGGGCATGGCCTTTCCGGCCAGCGCCGAACTGGCCGACGACGCGAGATTGCTGGAAATTCCAGCCAAGCCGTTTCTGGACAAGCTGCGCGAGGATGGCGATCTGGCGCTGACCATGCTGGGCGCGCTTTCCAAGCGCCTTCATTTTTTAATTCAGCATATCGAGAAGGTTCAAACCTTTTCGACCCCGCAACGTCTGGGCGAATTCCTGCTTGGATTGGCCGACGCCAAGGAAGGCGAGACGGTGTTGCGGCTTCCCTACGACAAGTCGCTGGTCGCCGCGCGCCTTGGCATGAAGCCGGAAAGCCTTTCGCGCGCCCTGGCCAAGTTGCGTGACATCGGCGTCGAAACCAAGGGCGGGGAAATCCGCATTGCAGACATCGAACGTCTTCGCAATTTCTGTGACGGCGAGGAATAGCCACGCCGGTCGAAAGTGCGTTAGCCGGATTTGCCGTCCGGGCGCGGCCCCATCAAAATCGGCGCGAACACCACCGTGAATAAAGCGAAAGCGGCGATCCACATTGCCGCCGGTACGATCACCCAGATCAGAAAATCGTCGGAGGCGACGGGTCCGAATATCCGCACCAGCGCAGCGGTCGCGACCAGCACATAGGCTGCAACCATCGACCTCGGCGCATGAAGAGGGCGGCCCGTATGACCCAAACCGGCCCGTGTCATGACTGCAAGGACCGAGGTGCCGACGGCGCCGATGGTAAAGGCGTGAAGGGCGGCGTCAGCAGGCAGCCATCCAGCGAGGTCGGAAGCCGCCTTGCAGGCGAACCCGATGGGCACCCATGCGTGGCCCAGATGCAAAACCCAGATGATCGGGGCGTCCAGGGTGCGCAAACTTTGCCAGTGGCGCATTCGCAACGCCAGTCCAATGGAGGCGGCCAAGGCCAGTGCGCCCGAAAGCACGGGCGGCGCGCCCGCGAGATCGGCGACGAGAGCAGCGACCATGGTGATGATTGCGCTTTTTTCCACCCTGGCGTCGGTGCGCACTTCAATATCGGGATCGGTTTGTTTCAGGGCGTTTGCTGTGAAACGCGGCGCGATGCGTCCGCCGATCAGGGCGACCATGACCACGAAGACGTAAATCCCGAGCCGCAACCCCCAACTCGCAGTGTCCTCGGTCCAGTCCAGGGCTTCGGCGTGGAAAAATGCGTTGGCGGTCAGGCCGATGGTCAACAGACCCGGAAACATGAAATTCCGTACCTGTCCAGATTTGATGATCGGCCCCGCGATGGCTGCGATCAATGCCGGAATGAAAGCCAAATCGATGATGGCGACGGCCAAGGGCGCAAGGTTTGCACCCATCCAAAAGGCCAGCCGGCCGGCCAGCCAGAAGGCCACCAGAAGGCCCAAAGGGGCGCCTGTTACGACGCGCGTGCCGGTCCAGGCGGGAACGGCAGTCAGTAGGAATCCGGCCGCTGCGGCCATTGTGAAGCCGAACAGCATTTCGTGGGCGTGCCACAGGCTGGGCGCCATGTCCGACGGAAGCGCCATGCCCCACGCAAAAACAGCCGCCCAGACAGCGATTGAAAGGGCGGCGTAGGCCCCAGCCAACAGAAAAAACGGTCGAAATCCGTAGGATAACAGGACTGTCCCAGGCGTTGATTTGGCTGTTTCGGCGTCTTGCATTTGAAAAATCCCGGCGGGGCGTTAATATATGAAGAGGAAGACTTCTACTGGTTGCGTTGCACTTTCACCTTGATGCCGGTCAACCTGTTGTATGGGGGGTGCTGTGACGGTTCGGGCATATTTGGTAGTGGCTGGTTTGTTGGTTGGCGGGAATTCGGTCGCGCAGGCGGCGGACTACAAACCCGGTGATTCCATTTGGGATTGCCCGAATTGCCCGGAAATGATGGTCGTGCCTGCCGGCTCCTTCATCATGGGTGCCGATAAAGGGCATAAGTATGAAAAACCGGCCCACGAGGTCACCATCCCCAAGGCGTTCGCCATCGGTCGTTTCGAAATTACCTTCGATCAATGGCTGGTCTGTGTTGAAGAGGGCGGCTGCGCCAAGGATCCGGACGATCACAAATGGGGCAAGGGCATTCACCCGATCATGAACGTCAGTTGGTCCGAAGCGGTCGGTTATACCGAGTGGTTGTCGAAGAAAACCGGGCAGGTTTACCGCCTACCCAGCGAGGCCGAGTGGGAATACGCCGCGCGCGGCGGCACCACGACCGCCTACTCATGGGGTGACGATCCCGGAAAAGACCGGGCCAATTGCCGAAATTGCGGGGACGAGATCCCGCACCGGACCTTCCCGGTCGGCAGTTTTGAGCCCAATCCTTTTGGCCTCTACGACGTTCACGGAAATGTCTGGGAATGGGCAGCCGATTGCTGGAACCCGACCCATGCGGATGCGCCGACCGACGGTTCGGCGCGCTTGAGCGGCAACTGCATGTTTCGGGCGACTCGCAGCGGTTCGTGGTATTACGTCAACACCAACCTGCGTTCGGCCTATCGGGCGAAGTATCCGGCCAAGGCATTTAGCTACGGCATCGGGTTTCGGGTTCTGCGCGAACTTCCTTAGAGCATGTCTCCGAAGGTTCGGTCTGGGGTCCTGCCGTTTTCTTTATTTGGATACCAAAGCCCGGGCCAACTGGCTCAGCGCATCCTGATGGCGCTCATTGGAAATCTGCGAAAAATTTCGGGCCAGTTCCAGACACATGCGCTGGCGGTCGTTGGGTGACGCTTCCTTCCCGAGGTCTTCGAGATTCTCGAAGAAAAACTCGATGGGAACCTTCAGGACCTGGGCGATCTGGTACAACCGTCCAGCCGAAATACGGTTGATGCCGCGCTCGTATTTGTGGGCTTGCTGATAGGTGACGCCGATCATATCGGCCATTTGTTGTTGGCTGAGGCCCAGCATAATCCGGCGTTCGCGAATGCGTGCGCCGACATGGCGGTCCGTATCGGTGGCCCGGCTGGTAACCGCACCCATGTTTTTGGACTTCCCGCGTTCTTGCTTGCGATGAGGCACTGGCGTTTCCTCCCAGAGCAAATTCTTCCGATTTTCGCACAACGCCGTATTTGATCTCCCAAACGATTGCTGCCGCCAGACAGGCGAAGGATCGTAACCCGTGTGACCATATCTTCCCGTTTTTGTAGGGAAGTGCCCGAACTATACCACCTTTTGCCGCGAGAGGTCGCGCACAAATTGGCGTATGTGCGCGGAAGGGTTGTCGGCCATTGCCGGTTTCCATGGTTGTCAAATACACAAAAAGCAGGTGAAAACAATAAGATAAGTCGAATATGGTCGACAGGTATCACGATATATTACTAAAACGGGTTGTTCTTTTCATGTAAACAATCATAAAATGACATCTAGGGGCACCAAGGTTGCGGCTGGACCGCGCTTCCCTATCGGCTAATCCCGTTGTCTGAGTTATCCCGGTGCTGATGTTGTTGCGGTTGGACCGCGTTTCCCTATCGGCTAAACCAGATACATCGACAGCGCCCTGATTTCAGGGCGTTTTTTTTGTATTGATGACGAAGCCCGTCATTTGGGCGGACCGGGATCGCGCACCCGGCCCGTCACATCCACCGAAACCTTGCGTGCGCGTGCCTTTTTCAGGGTGGCATAGGATGCGATCAGCCATCGGAAGGGGTCTTTGTCGTTTGGGGTTTTGTGGCGAATGTCCAAGTTGCCGCCTTCGTCATGCGGAGCCAGGCGAATGCGGTTGTTGCTGGGTTCCAGACGATAGACCCGCATGACGGTTTCTCTGCCGGCAACGGCTAATTTCACCGCGTCTCCCTTGTGGATCCTCATGATAAGGCGTGCCGCGGGAAAATCGGTTTGCCACTTGGTTTTGTGTTTGGGTTGGTTGGCGTGAAACACACTCACGCCTTCGCCGCGCCATTTGCGGTCGGGGGATTCGAAAATATCCACATGATGGTTGTCGCCGGGAATATAGGCTTTGTAGGCTCGCCCGTCCGTCCCGACGATTGCGACGACATCGGTTTCTTTTTTCAGGATGCGAACCCTACGCACGTTTTCTTTTTCTGAAAAGTCGGCCAGCGCTTTTTCTTTTTTCACCCCTGCGGCCTCGCCTTCAAAAACGAAGTTGCGCACTTTTTGGCGAAGATCGCGGTCGCGGATGGCCTCGATTTCTTTGTCTGTCAAAGAGACCAGGGGCTTGCGCCGAACCAGATTACAGCCATTTTCTGCATCGGCGTTGCGCACCAGACCGTAGGCGGTTTCCTCGTGCAACTTTCCCTCAATTCCGTGATCGAGCCGGTGGGAAACGGTCATTTCACGCAGTGCGTTACGCAATTCGTCGCGGAAACCTTCCCACGGTTCGGGCATCTTCTCAATCAGGCGGGCGCGGCTTCCCTCGGCGGCCGTGGCGATGCGTTGCAACATGCCTTGATCGGTCAGGGCGGCGATCGCCGCGTCGATGGCGTGATGGCGATGGTCGAAACGGTTCTTCAAATTGGCGTCGGAGAGAAGGCTGTTCAGTCCCCACTTGCCGCGCAGCATGGCGGTCAGTCGCCCCGGAATGGCACCCACGCGCTCGGCCGGGCAGATATAAGACAGATACCGGCGTGTGATACGGGCCAGATAGGCGGTGTCGGTCAATTGCCGATCCAGAAAACTCCGCTCGCCCTCAAAACGCGCCATGGCGTCGGCGGCGAACCGCCAGCGCTTGTTTTTGGGAAGTCCCTGCGCGCGCTCAAGAACATGGGACCAACCGTTTTCGTCATGGCCGAACGCTTCATGGGGCGAGCGATTTCCCTTTTGACGATTGAAGACGCGCAGCGAAACAGTTTTGTTGGCGGCGCTGTTATCAAGCGTGCGCGAAAACGGCAGGATATGCTCGATCTCAACCTCGTCGGTATAAAGCATATCAAGGCTGATCTGCCTGCCGCCATAGGGGCAGCGACGATCAAGTGGATCATCCGGGTTCAGCTCTTCCCACAAGCGCATTCGCAGCCGATTTTCGCCACTGTCGCGCTGGCCGATCCGGGACATTTTTTCGCGCCGCTCATCGTTTCTTTTCTGGTTCAACACTTGCTTTCGATTGATTTCGTCCTTTTCCTTTTTGCCCAGCTTCAACTCGCGGGCCAGTTCAACGACGATGCCATCGGGCGGGCCATGATCCCGGATGATGGCGTTGACCAACGCGCGCAATTGTCCAAGGCCGATATGTACTGTTGGGTTGGCGATGCGGCCCCAACGGATTTCATCTCCGTGGTCAGGATCGCCGCTGCCCGATACATGACCGGCCAGTGCTTCGCCGTAATAGGGCAATTCGCCCAACAGATTCTCGGGTCGCCGGTCGGAATGATGATAGCCCGCTCGCCTCGCCGCCTCGGCATAGCTGATAGGGATCGCCAGCACCTCGCCGGTGGCCGGGCAAACGTCCTCGGTCGAACTTTCACGCATTGCGGCAACGACGCCGATAAGGGCGCGGCGCCCCAGGCGGCAGTGATTTTGCGGCAAAGGTGCATTGGCGACGGCCATCGCCGTCTCTTCACCAAGTCTACATTCGTCCATCAGCCAGCCGACGAGTTCGGCTTCGTCCTCTGTGTCGACAAGGCGTTCAACGATTTCGCTCTGGCGCCGACGGGACAACTCCCGCCAGCCGGGGCCGAAACGGCTTTTGTTGGCCAACACATGGGCGGTTTGATCACCCAACAACCTTCCGCGTTTGTCGCCTTCCAGATTGAAACCGATGTCGCCGACAGGCCCGATGATTTTGCGAATGACATTGAAACTTATGGTTCCCTTGCGCGAAAGCTGGCTAGCGATCCGGTCGCGCTCTTGGATATTAAGCGGGCGCGTAGACTGGTCGGGAAATTCAATACGAAGGTTGGAAAGTTTATGCAAGATGCGAAATTCCTGGGCGAGCGGAAGCGCCCACGGTGCCCGAAGGCCCCCCAAATCTCGGCTGTCGACCGCCGGGTCCATGGCGCATTTTCCGGGGATGGCCGGTTTTAACGGGCGTTGGCGAAAAATAACTCTCCGCAGGGCTTCACGAGCTTCGTCGTTCAACTGGGCATGAAAATCCGCCTGTGCCCGCCAAAGGATGTCGAACTCTCTTTCCAGCATGGCGCGTTGGGGGAAATAATCATACGCGGCCTTTGCGCCAACGCCGCTCAAACGCGCGCGAACGGGTTTGCGCCCGGCATGAAGCCGATAAAGGAATTCACCCAGCGTGCGGGCCTTTTCGGCCTTCATGGCTTCAGCCAGTCTTCCGCCGCCACGTTTGATCTTCCCGGCGTCGCCGCCGCCTGGATCGGTTTTGCGGTTGGATTTGAAGCCCCGGCGCTGGCTCAGATGAAACAGCGCCCGGCCCAATTCGTAAAGTTCGAGCCGGTGGTCCAGACCGCGCGCGCGAATTTCGTATGGATCGAGCTTCTCCAGCGATTTTCGTGCCGTCTTTTCCGTGGGCATCAGGCCGAAAAGAACAGGCGCCGCCATAAAGTCTCTGCGGCGCAACAGATAGCGGTCGCGCCGTCGCCGGGCCGATCGCGCACCACGCCGGTCGGCGGCCAGGGACGCGCCGCTTTGTGCATCGCGCCCGTCATGGAAAAGACGCACGCCGATGTCGCGAACGGCGCACGGTGCGCCGTCGGCACCCAAATCCAAAAGGCACCAGCCGATAGAATTGGTGCCCATATCGACGCCCAGGCGATACGTCATGCACCTTTCTCCCGTAACCTTGATTGCGGTTTCAGTCTATGGTAGTGTATTTGTTGGATGAGGCAATGCTTTCTATTTTAGCCGATAGGGAATCGCGGCCCATCCGTTAACAAGGCTTTATGCCACAAAATAATGAGGCGGGCTCCGGCCCGCCTCATTTTCAGAGATATTTCGAATCGTGTCTCCAGGCGGTTCAACGACTCATAGACACCGATTTTCTGGTTCTTGCACTCTCGTAAATAGAGAGAATTATTTCCACCGCCTTGCGGGCTTCTTCGCCGCCGGGGGTCGAATCGGGCCCCCCTTGCAGCGTGCTCAGGAAGCTTCGGAATTGTTCGATGTGGCCATGAACGCCGATGGCTGTCGGGTCGGCCGCGCCGCCGCCCGAGGTCGTGGCGTTGATGAATTTTTTCTGGATTTCGCGGTCGGCGTCGGTTTCATCGGCAAAGGCCCAGGTGGTCAAGCTTTCTTCCTCCAGCACTGCTGACCCATGTGTTCCCGAAATCTCGATGCGCTTGAGAAAGCCCGGATGAACTGCCGTCGATCCCTCGATAACCCCCAGCGCGCCGTTGGCGAAACGCAGCGCCGCCACCCCCGTATCCTCGACCTCGATACGTTCGTGACCCAGTGTTTCGGTGAAGGCGAAAACACTGTCCACCGGTCCCATGACCCATTGCAACAAATCAATGGCGTGGATGGATTGGTTCATCAGCGCGCCGCCGCCATCCAGCGCCCAGGTTCCGCGCCAGCCGCCATTGTCATAGTACTGCTGGCTGCGAAACCATTTCACGTAGGCGTCGCCCAGCGTCAGTTTGCCAAAGCGCCCGTCGTCTACCGCTTTTTTCAACAGTTGCGGTGCTTCGTGAAACCGCGACTGGAATACGCCGGTGATCTCGACGCCCTTTTTGGCGGCGGCCTCGATAATGGCGTCGCAGCGCTCCAGGGTGATTTCCAGCGGTTTCTCTATGATCAGGTGCTTGCCCGCTTCGATGGCCGCGAGAGCGGGGTCCAGATGACTGCCCGACGGCGTGCAAATGGTCACCACGTCCATATCCGGCTGATCCAGAAACGAACGTAAATCAGTGAACGCGGCGCAGCCGTGAAGAGCGGCGAATTTCTCCGCCGATGGCGCGTGGTTGTCCATCACGCCTGCCAGTGTGCAGCCCTCAAGGGCGGCGATCGCCTTGGCATGGAACCCGCCGATGACGCCGGCGCCGATGACGCCGATTGCATGTGCCATTTTCTTGCTTCCCCCGGTTGGTTGATAGCCCTTATTCGGGCTTGGTTTCCTTCATGGACGTGCGTTCCGACATGTCCTCGTACCATGAAGCCAGCGCGGGACGATTGCTGCGCCAGTCGTCTGAATCGAAGCGCAAGTCCAGGTATCCCAGCGCGCACCCGGTGGCGATTTCCCCAATGCCTAACGGCCCTTCGGGGTCGGGCAACCCCTCGTTTTCGGCCTCAAGTTCGAGCAGATCGAGCGCGCGGACGACTTTTCGTTTCTGGCTTTCCGCCCATTCCTCGGATTGCAGGTTTTCAGGGCGCATGCCCTCGTAACGACGCAACACCAAGGCGTCCATGATGCCGTCGGCCAGCGCATGGCGACGAAGGGCCGCCCAGCGCGCCGGTCCTTCGGGCGGAAAAACCTTATTTCCGTCATGCAGGCTGTCCAGATATTCGCAGATGACCCGCGAATCGAAAAGCACGGTGCCGTCGTCGAAAATCAGGGTCGGGATCTTGCTCAGCGGATTGTCCTCGGCCAGATGGTCCTCGTCGCCCTGGGGCGACATGGGGGTTTTTTCAATCAGTCCCTCCAGACCCGTTTCAATGGCCGTTACCATAACCTTGCGCACGTAGGGTGAGGTCGCCAGATACCTGAGAAGCATTTGTTATTCTCCGTTAGATCTTAAAATCGGTCCTTGCGGCGTCTGATTTCGGCGAAGACTTCAACTGCGTCGCGCCCTTCCATTCCTGTCGCCCGTTGCAGATCCGGCGCGTCGGCCCGCAGGAACGGATTGGCCGCGCATTCATCGGCCAGGGTGGACGGAACGGTGGGCTTTCCGGCCTCGCGCAGGGTCAACACCTCGTCGGCCCGCTTTTTTAAGGCCGGGTTGTTGGGGTCGATGCTCAGAGCGAAATCGGCGTTGGAATTGGTGTATTCGTGAGCGCAGAAGATCCGTGTTTCACCGGGAAGGCCGCGAAGTCGTGAAAGGCTTTCCCACATTTGATCGGCGGTGCCTTCGAACAGGCGGCCGCAGCCCAGCGAAAACAAGGTGTCGCCGCAAAAAAGAGCCTGCGAATTCTCGAACCAATAGGCGACGTGCCCGGACGTATGTCCCGGAACTTCAAACACGCGAGCCGTCTTGCCGCCCAACTCAACGAGATCGCCGTTGCCGACCTCGACATCAATTCCCGGAATTCTGCCAGCGTCCGCGCCCGCGCCGACGATGGTGCAGCCCGTCGCCTGTTTGACCTCGAGGTTGCCGCCGATGTGGTCCATGTGATGATGCGTGCAAAAAATGTGGGTCAGCTTCCACCCCAGCCGGTCCAGGGTTTGCAAGACGGGTTCCGCGACCGCCGGATCGACTGCGGCGCAGCTTCCCGTATCGGGATCGCGGACCAGATAGACGTAGTTATCCGAAAGAACCGGTACCTGATGAACTTCAAGATTGCTCATGACCCAAACCTCCCCCGCTGCAGATGCTCGCGTTCTGCAGATGCTAACACCATCGCCCGGCCATCGCCACCCGTGGCGGTGTCGTGTTACACTTTGCCGCCATGAGCCTTGATGCCGTTGATCTTAGGGATTTTTACGCGACCGGTCTGGGACAGATCGCGGCGCGAATGATTCGTCGGCGCATTCGATCCGTTTGGCCGGACCTGAGCGGGCAAAGCGTGCTTGGCCTCGGGTATGCAACGCCGTATCTGAACTATTCACGCGACGGCGCGGCCCATGCGATGGCGGCCATGCCCGCCGCCCAGGGTGTGCTTCATTGGCCATCGGACGGCCCTGGACTGACGACACTGGTTGACGAGGCCGAATTGCCGTTCCCCGATTTGTCCATCGACCGGATGATTTTGGTTCATGCGCTGGAAACGACCGAGCAGGTCCGCCCGATGATGCGCGAGGTCTGGCGTGTTCTCTCGGGAAGCGGCCGTCTTTTGGTGGTGGTTCCCAACCGGCGGGGGATTTGGGCGCGGCTGGACCGCACGCCGTTTGGTCACGGCCAGCCGTATTCGTCGGGCCAGCTGTCGAGGCTGCTGCGTGAAACCATGTTCACGCCGGTCAAATCCCATGCGGCGTTATTCGTGCCGCCAACGCGCTCGCGCATGGTACTGGCTTCAGCTCCCGCGTGGGAGCAGCTTGGAATTCGCGGGAAGGCACCGTTTGCCGGCGTCGTTATGGTCGAAGCGACCAAGCAGATTTACGCCGGTCACACCGTGCCGCGTCGCCGCCGGTCCTACGTCGCAATTCCGCAAGGGCCGAACGGGGCTTAGCCGGTTTTTCTGAGGATGTAGAAGACGTAGCCGTAGCTGTCGCCGAAGCGCTCATACATGTCGATTTCGACCAACGTTTCGTCGATGGTTTCGGCCATTTCGGCGCTGGCGCCGTTTCTTGTTTCCGCCATACGTTCTTTCAGCGGCCCGTAATATTCGTCCATCCAGTCCGAGGCGGGAAGAGTGAAGCGGTCCAGCGGTTCGTACCCTAGCGCTTCGGCAGTGGCTTCGTTGGCTTGGGTTGTCGCCATGACGGGATAGGCTTCCGCCCAATATTCCTTGGCTTCATGGGGCGGATTGTCGGTCAGCCATGTCGCTTCGGAAAAGGCGATAATCGCGCCCGGTTTCAGGAAGGGCCGCCATAAACGCAAGGCGGCTTCCACACCGATAATATAGACGGTGCCTTCCGACCAAATCAGATCGAATGTTTCGTGATCGAAATCCAGCGCGTCCATGGAAAGATCGCGCGTCTCGACCAGATGGCCTAGGTCTTCCGTCCGGGCCGCATCCCGGCAGGCATCAAGGAACGGCGGGTAGACGTCAATGGCTGTCGTTTTACCCTGAAGTTCGCGGGCCAGAACGATCGTTTGCTGCCCCGGTCCGCAACCAATGTCGAGAATGCGGGGTGCAGCAGGTAAGGCCGGAAGCCGCTTGATCGCCGCAAGCGTCGAATCGTCGGAGCCGGGACCTCCGCGCGGAAGGCCTTCGTGCAACTTGAAAAGGGATTCGATGTCCATTGGAAGAGCCTGATTTTCTTGAATGTCAACGCCGCAAAACGAAAACCGCCTGCACGCCGAACAGATTGGCCAGCAGCGGCCCTGAATTGATACGCCGGGCGTTCCCCCGTTCGTTTAGCGAGATGCTGCGTTCAATGATGGTTTCGGTTTCCCGGCACATCTCCACGAAATCCTTGATCGTGCACAGGTGGATGTTCGGCGTGTCGTACCACTGGTAGGGAAGGGCGTCGCTTACCGGCATTCTTCCCGTTAGCGCAAGGTGGGATCGCGCCCGCCAATGGCCGAAATTGGGAAACGAGACGATGGCGCGCTTGCCGATGCGCACAAGATGCTTGACCACCGTGCGCGGCGCCACCATGGCCTGAAGCGTCTGGCTCAGAACCACGTAGTCGAAGGCGTTGTCGGGATAGGTGGCGAGATCGGTGTCGGCGTCGCCCTGGATCACCGGCAACCCGGCGCTGACACAGGCGTTCACACCTTCGGTGCTTAGTTCGATCCCGCGCCCGTCCACCTGTTTGAAATTGACCAGATAGTCCAGCAGCGTTCCGTCTTCGCAGCCGATATCAAGGACCCGCGAATTGGGTTCGATCATGTCGGCGATAAGCTGCAGATCAACGCGGATGGCCTTGCGCTGGTTCTCGGTCATCATCGCGCGTTCCCCCCGTGCCCGTTGCGCGGCAAGCCGTAGTGATCGGCCGCGCCGTTAAGGAAACCACGGAAAACCCGGTGGAACTCGGGAACGTTCAGCAGGAAGGAATCATGGCCGAAGCTGGTTTGGAATTCCGCGAAGCTGACGTTCGCCGCCACCGCATTCAGGGAATTGACGATGACGCGGCTTTCCGCCGTCGGGTACAGCCAGTCGCTGTCGAACGAAATTACGCAGAACCGTACCGGCGTATCGCGAAAAGCGTCGGCCACGCTGCCGCCGTGGCTTTCGGCCATATCGAAATAGTCGGCCGCGCGGGTGATGTACAAATAGGAATTGGCGTCGAAGCGATCGACGAAGGTGCTGCCCTGATGGCGCAAATAGCTTTCCACCTGGAAGTCGGCTTCAAAGCCGTAGGTGATCGCCTCGCGGTCCTGTAAACGCCGCCCGAATTTGGATTGCAGCGCCAATTCCGAAAGATAGGTGACATGCGCCGCCATGCGCGCGATGGACAAACCGCGCTCGGGATTGCGGCCCTCGGTCTGGTAGTCGCCCCCACACCAGTCAGGATCGGCCATGATGGCCTGACGGCCGACCTCGTGGAAGGCAATGTTCTGAGCCGAGTGATGGACTGTGGTTGCGATGGGTGCGGCAGCGAACACCCGCTCCGGATACGACGCCGCCCATTCCAGCACCTGCATTCCGCCGATGGATCCGCCGGCCACGGCGAACAACCGCTCGATCTCAAGATGATCCAGCAGCATCACCTGCGCGCGGACCATGTCGGCGATGGTAATCACCGGAAATTTGATCGCCCACGGGCTGCCCGTTTCCGGGTTGATTTCCCGCGGGCCGATGGTGCCCATGCAGCCGCCCAGGATGTTCGAGCAGATGACGAAATAGCGATCCGTATCAATGGGTTTGCCCGGTCCGACCATCAGGTCCCACCAGCCCGGTTTTCCCGTTATGGGGTGGGGTTCGGCGACGAACTGATCGCCGGTCAGGGCGTGGCAGATCATGATGGCGTTGGTTTTGTTCGCATTCAGCTTGCCGTAGGTCTGATACGCGACCGTGAAATTCGACAGCCCGGTCCCGCAATCAAGGCGCAGAGGTTCGTCCCGGCCCAACACCACGCGGTGCCCAGGGAACGTGTCCGCATCCCATTTGCGGAAAGATTTTTCGTCGCTCTTTGTCATCGTTTGGTTCGAACAATCGTTTCGTGACACCCATCAAGTCCTACGGGTACTAGGATACATGGGTCCCGACATCAACGTTTTCTTTGATTTTGCAGGGGCGGACCGCTATCACTGTCCGGCTCTTAGAGCGGGGCGGGCAATTACCTGTAACAATATACCGGGACTCGATTGAATGAGTGCGGCAAAAACCCTTGATGCGTTGCGACGCGAGATTGACCAGATCGACACCGAGATCCACGAGCTGATCCGGCGGCGGACGAAGGTCGTGGAAACCGTGCGCGATTTGAAAAAGGGGCAACCCATAAAAATTCGCCCGGCCCGCGAGGATGAAATCCTTTACCGATTGGTGGCCGAGCATTCGGGAAACTTTCCCAAGCGCGAGTTGACGCGCATCTGGCGCGAACTGATCGTCGCCACGCTTTCCTTTGAAGGGCCGTTTTCGGTCGCCGTTTACGGAAATGACGATGACGACGGATGCCGCGATCTGGCGCGGGATTTTTATGGCAGCTATTCACCGATGACCGTTTTTCCGTCGGCGCGGCGCGTTATCGAGACCGTTCAAAGTCATGGCGCGACGCTGGGCGTCCTGCCGTTGCCCCGCCCCGACGACAAAGAACCCTGGTGGCCGCATCTGGTTGGCCAGAACGAGGATGCCCCGCGCGTTATCGCAAGGCTACCGTTCGCCGGTCCGGGTAACGGTCGCGACGCCAACGCCGAAGCCATCGTTATATGTCTGGTTGATCGCGAGGAAACCGGGCGGGACCGCTCGTGGCTGCTTATCGAAGCCGAAGACCAGCCCGGCCTGACGCCGGTGG
>Ga0233431_1003952_pt1 | contig 16804 bp, 14 predicted proteins | sample SI_118_April2016_FD_179867 | JGI IMG/M metagenome (GOLD analysis project Ga0233431, IMG submission 179867) | Seawater microbial communities from Saanich Inlet, British Columbia, Canada - SI_118_April2016_200_MG | ecosystem: Environmental > Aquatic > Marine > Inlet | place: Canada: British... | reverse complement strand
TCAATGGAAGGAATCAGCTTACTCATACTGAAGTACTCTTTGAAGGAACGTTGACTTGTTCAGTCGTTTATCCTCGTGAGATTGTTCGGCTTGCCATTAAGGAAAATGCTGCAGCTGTTCTGGTAGGACACAATCATCCTAGTGGCAATAAGATGGAATCTTCTGATGATCGTGCGATAACTACGAAGATAAAGAAGGCTCTTAAGACCGTTGATATCAATTTTCACGACCACATCATTGTGGTACCAGGAGGGAATTATACATCTTTTGCTGATAAAGGATTAATGTAATAAAAGAAAGGAAAAAAATTAATATGCCAGTTTATACTTTTGCCTGTTCGAAATGTGGACTGGCAGTAAATAAAGTTTCACAGATTCATGACAATCCACCAGAATGTCCGTATTGTCGGCTAGAAATGGATAGACAGATAAAGTCCTGTGGTTTTGTCTTGAAAGGGAAAGGATTTTTTGTGAATGATTACACACGTTATAAACCAAAACAAAGGAGTAAAATATGCGAATAGGTTTTCAGTTGGCGGATGCTGAAGAAGTAGAACCGGAAATAGGGATCGCTGATCCTGATGATGCAGGACCACCATTTCATGAGGGTCTTTTCGATTTCTTGTTGGAGCATTGGATCCGGTTTGCAACAGTTTATGGGTCATACGCAGCGGTCAGGGATATGATTCGAAGCATCTTCTGAGAAGGGAAAAGGACTGGTTAAAACTGGTTCTTTTCTTTAGATTAAAATTCAGTATTTCTATTCACACAGAATTATTTACACTCCTCTATAATTCTTCAGATGTCAATATTTTTAATAATTGATAATATCTTTTTACCCAGAGAGCCAAAGTCCTGATTATTAAGCCTAAACCCAAGAATAAAACTGATGAAATAATAAATATTGAAAACCATGTTGCACCATTTTGTCTAATAAATACTAATGTATAAATATAAATAGGAGAAAAAGTGATCATTCGACCCCACCACACATTCACACCGCTAATCAATGATATGCCATTGGAATGATCAATATATGCAGATAGTAATACTGGTGTATACATTTTTTTAGATTTATTAACTATGGTGAATTCATCATTATAGATTTTTACATTATAAGAATGATTATAATATTCTTTCTCACCATTTTTTAAATTGTAAAGGTTTTTAAATAACAATCTTTTGTCAACATCTTGGATGATTGGTAATTTTTTCTTGAACAGAAAGCTGAATTTATATTTGATGGGGGAATTCATAAATTCAATTATTTATTATATTTTAATTTTCTTACTTCTATAATTACGATTGTGTTCATAAGTTATTAGTAACATTTGCATTATTAGAATTATGGACTGTATTATTATGAATTGATAGGTTCTTTCATAAAAAATCGTAAGTCCTTGAAAATATTGTGATCCAAAAACAAATAGATCATTACATAAAGCATAAAATAACTTATAGAAAGTCCTAACTAAAACAATGAAGGAAAATATGAATATTCCAATAAACACATTAAAATGAACTGCTTTATTATAAATAATTAGAAATATAATAATGATTAAACAAATAAATTGGCAAATGTACCCATAGTAAAAAACAGAATCCATTTTTATTTCTCCAAATCTATATCGTTATTAATATCTAGCAGCTGAAATAACCGGCGTGAAAATGTTCACAGCAAGTCATATCCAATTTTGGTTGTTCTTGTTTAATATTGATAGTTTTAAAATTCATGCTCTGCTTCTGCGTCAGCCACTGGAAATGCTCCTGCTGTTCAACCACCTCAATTCCCAAAGCCATGGACAGGTTTTTGGGAGAATGAAACTGATTCCAATCCCGTTCCTCAACGAATTGTGAAATTTCGGACATCAAGTTCTTCGTGTTGGTCATATATCCTTCTTAAATTTAATTTAAGTTTAATTATCAAAGTTAAACGAAAATCACTCAACGTTTCACGAAAGTTAATATTTTCAATACGATCTAGAAATGACTGATCACCTTTCAAAGGAAAAACGCTCATGGAATATGAGTCGAATCCTATCAAAAAACACAAAACCTGAAACGATTGTCCGCTCTACCCTACATAGGATGGGATTTAGGTTCAGGATAGGTGTAAAAGAGTTGCCAGGCCGGCCGGATATCGTACTTTCAAAGTACAATACAATTATTTTTGTGCATGGTTGTTTCTGGCATCGGCACAAAGGATGCAAAAGGTGCACTACTCCGTCTTCAAATCCAGCATATTGGTTTAATAAATTTCAAAAAAATGTTCAAAGAGATAAGTTAGTAGTGAAAGAACTTCAAGAAATTGGATGGCGGGTAATCATCATCTGGGAGTGTGAAGTGAAGGGTGACATTGAGGATATCAGTAACTTAATTAGAGCAAGAATTCAAATCAAATGAGTGATATTACGGTTAAACTAGGTGAGTTGTTCTGTGGCCCCGGAGGAATTGCTGTGGGTGCTACATTGACAAAAATAAATGGCTTTAAAATAGAACATACATGGGCTACAGACTACCATTCTGATACTTGTGACACGTACAGGAAGAATATTTTTCCAAATAATCCCGAAAAAGTAGTCTGTCATGACATTAGAAGTCTTAATATGGATGTTCTTGGAAAAATATCTGAAGTAGATGCTCTTGCTTTTGGCTTCCCTTGCAATGATTTTAGCCTTGTTGGTGAACAAAAAGGGGTAGAAGGTGAGTTTGGTCCACTTTATACTTATTGTGTTAAAGCCATAAATAGGTTTAAACCAAAATGGTTTTTAGCAGAAAATGTCGGTGGATTAAGAAGTTCAAACAATGGGAAAGCATTTGATTCTATCCTAAATGAATTTAGAGATTGTGGCTATACACTTTATCCCCATCTCTATAAGTTTGAAAAATATGGTGTGCCACAAGCTCGTCACAGAATAATTATTATTGGAATAAGACACGACCTTGAGATTGAATTTAAGGTTCCTGCATCAACCGGTATTACTAAAACTGCGAAATCTGCATTGGCTAACATCCCAAAGGGTGCTACAAATCAAGTTATGACTAAGCAATCTAGGATAGTTGTTGAAAGATTAATGAATATAGAACCAGGACAAAATGCGTTTAATGCAGATTTACCAGAGCATTTGAAACTGAATGTTAAGGGTGCAAAAATCAGTCAAATTTACAAACGTCTTGATCCTGATAGACCCGCCTATACAGTTACTGGTAGTGGTGGAGGTGGCACTCATATGTACCATTGGAAGGAACCTAGAGCGCTTACTAACAGAGAAAGAGCACGTCTTCAAACTTTTCCTGACGATTTTGAGTTTTGTGGTTCGAAAGAAAGTGTCAGAAGACAGATTGGTATGGCAGTTCCTGCGGATGGTATAAGACAAATATTTGAAGCATTACTCATGTCATTCGCAGGAGTTTCATATCCAAGTGAAGAGCCTTCATTTGGAATACTTAGGTATGATCCCGAGTATAAATTAGCAGAGGGTGAAAAACTAAAGTTAGTTGAAGAAGTTGCAATATATGAGAAGGAGATATCGTGAGTTTACAGATTATCTCAAACAGTTTATCGGAAGAAATCCTGACAAGTCCCATTCGTAGAAGAGAAGCAGATAGTTTGCATATTCTGTCTGGATTTGCATCATCCAATGCTGCGTCTAGACACCTTCGATCACTTAGTGAAATATCAGATAATTTTAATTTACAGCTTACAATTGGAATGGCCAGAAATGGGGCAATAACTCAAAATTCCCATCTTGCATTTCGGAGACTTACACAGGAGTTTTATTGCACAAAGTTTTCATGCAACTATATGCCTGTAACATCACCAATCCACTCTAAAATTTATGTTTGGTTAAGAGAACAAACTCCTGTTAGGGCTTGGATCTGTTCTGCCAACTACACCCAAGCAGCACTATACACGTTTCGACAACAAGAAGTAGCTTCATCGTGCAATCCCAATCAAGCATTAGAAATCGTACAGCAAGCTTATAATTCAGGCGTTTCATGTACGTCTGACTCTGCACAGGCTTGTGTGGCTGACAGAGTCCCGTCAATAGCTGGAAATGTCATCCAACGGGGTGACCTAGTACTAGAAACCGTTTCATGGTCCTTATTATCTGACACAAGGGAAGATGGCTTGCGATATGGTATAAATTGGGGACACAGAGGAACACGAAATCGGAATGAAGCATATATTCCTATACCATCCCAGGTTTATAACACCTCCTTTTTTCCTGATCGCCCAATCAACTTTACCGTCCGTACCGATGATGGATTTGTTTTTACTTGTGTACGAGAGCAAGATAATGGAAAAGCAATCACTACCCCAATAAATAACAGTGATATAGGATTATGGCTTAGGAGAAGAATTGGTCTAAACTCTGGAGATTTAATCACCTCGGACAATCTCCAGTCTGCTAATGTTGCAATTGTCTCATTCTCAAAAATAAGTGAAGATGAATATTTATTAGAAATGAAAGGCGAGTAATGGTCGTTTTCTTGGCAAAAATTACAAATCGAGAAAATGTAGATTATATCTTAAGTAAACAGGAGTTTACGCATTTAGATATCTATAATTTTGAAACAGAAATTAAGGTTGGTTCACCGATTTTCTTAGTATTCAGCGGAGATAAATCAAAGATTAATTGGGAACAAGGAGTTGTTGGGTTTGGACACATCAGTCGTACGCCATACGATAAGGGTTACAATAGTTCAAATCGTCGGTATTTTAAAATCGACATTAAACCTGAATTTGTACTTGAACATCCACTATCTCCAAAATTCACGAAGCTTCACCCAAAATTTCAAAATGAATTATATGATGTACCATATGTTGGAGCAAACCATTTTCCTAACCAAGCAATAGCAAAAACATCTGGAAAGAATGCAGAAGCACTATTTCATTTATTTGAAGATGTCGAACCAGGTTCTACATCTTCTTTCGACTTCGATTTTCTTAGAAAAAAAAATAGTGCGACTATTAAGGATGAATTCCGTGACTTTTTATCAACGAAAAATAAAGCTTCTACTGTATCTAGCTATATAAACGCCTTGGACAAGATACCGGAGTTTTTACATGGTATTAATGTAAACTGTCCGTTTGTTTGGGATGAGGATGTAGACATACGATTACTTGAAGAAGTCGCAAGTTTTGTTAAAAGTGAATCCTTAAAGGAAAATGGTGGAAGACTAAGTTCATATGTGCCTAAAAGCCACTGGAATAATGGTTGGTTCTATTCTGGAGTCAACAACTTCATTAAGTTTCTGGATAATTTTGCAACGGATAAGATTTCTAAGCCTGTATCAAGAAACTCAGTTACGAATCTCCCCAAACCATTCATACTCCTTTCAGGTATTTCCGGTACAGGCAAAACTCGATTTGTACGAGAACAGGCAAATATGGCGGCAAAACTGTTTAATCTATCTGAAGGGAACAACTATTGTCTCGTTCCCGTCCGTCCTGATTGGCACGAACCGTCAGATCTTCTGGGATACATCTCCCGCATTAACGGAACTCGATATATATCAACAGATTTTTTAAAGTTTACGTTGAAGGCTATTTGTGCTGCCGTCGAAAGTTGTGATGGTACAGAAATACAATGGAAATCTACTGATAAAATCCCCCCCTTTTGGCTTTGTCTGGATGAAATGAACCTAGCACCAGTTGAGCAGTATTTTGCTGATTTTCTGTCAATTTTGGAAACACAGAACCGGTCTGAACATGGTTATACCTCTGATCCCATATTAAAACCCGGTTTATTAAAGCAACTTGCTCTATCAGAGATTGAACCGGAAAAGAATTCGTTGGTTGCACTTTGGGATGAATTGTTTGATGGTACTGATTTTGATAATCAGGAGGTATTATGTGAGTATTTTAAAATTCACGGTATACCCTTACCAATAAATTTGATTGTTGCCGGGACAGTCAATATGGATGAAACAACACACGGTTTCTCCCGTAAAGTGATTGACAGGGCATTGACAATAGATTTTCAGGAGTTTTATCCCAATGATTATGATACTTTTTTCCGTGGTCAGCTTGAGCCAAAACTGCTATGGTTTCCACAGAGGACAAACTCAGATGAAATGGACCTGCCGGCGGTCGACAAAAATAATGAGAAATCTAAGTCAACGGAATTTTTAAAAACTGTTAATTCAATTCTGAAGAATACCCCATTCGAACTAGGTTATCGGGCTCTGAATGAGCTACTATTATCAGTTACATGCTTTAATCCGAAGACTAATGAGGAATTACAGGCAGTCTGGGACGACTATCTTATGCAGAAAATACTGCCGAGAATAGAAGGGGACAGTCAGAAACTTAAATTCCTTGATGGAAATGATTCGGGTTCACCTTCAAGCAGATATCTCTCAGATGCTGAACGAGAGTTCGGCAAAGGAAGTCTGCTTCACAATCTATATAATGTTCTTGAATCGGAATTACTTAAAGATATTTGGGGTGATAAACAGAATTTGCATAAACGTCCTGATCTCCTCAGGGAAACTGAAGAACCAATAGAATGTCGCTCAAAAAAGAAACTGCTGTGGATGTTGAGACGCTTGAAGGCAAATCATTTTACAGATTTCTGGGTTTAAATGTCTGCTGATGAATTACTAACATGCGGATCCCTAACCGTCAGAAGCAGACAGGCATCTGAACGATCCACTGTTGCTGCTTCAAACCGGGTAATTCTTAATAAGGCTGTTTATCGGACTAATGGCATTCCCTCCCCTGAACTGAAATTAAATGGAAATTTGATTAAACTGAGCCCTGTTGAAGACTTTCAGCATGCCTTTACAACTGAATCCAACTGCCCTGCAGTTTTCTTTGATCAGACATCCTACATGTTTTCAATACAGTTTCCAAAGGAAACAGTCTCAGCCTGGGTATTCAGTCCATTGGCAAAATGGTACATCAACTCTGACTGGGACGCGGAATCTAATAAACTTTTAATTCCTATTAACTTCGGCAATGATCTTGGAGATTTTGAGCTATGTTGGGAATGGAAAAGCAAAGATGGAGAGATAAATACCTCTTCTTTTTCAGGTCAAGTATTCTCTACAAAATTGGATATTTATGACCATTTCAGAATTATGCTCGATGAAGTCCAGGAGCGATTTGACTGGATACGGTTGGATATCCTGAAGCAGACAAGCTGGGGGTGGGCTTACGATGCGGGATCGTCGAAAAATTACAAAACCTGGCTGCTTATCTTTCAGGAGGTCAGGTTATCCATGGAAGAAAAACTGCAAAAGCTGATTTTTCAGCATCGTAAACGGCTGATCTCTGAGTCAAGAAAGCTCAAAGCAGAACGGATTAATAAAATTAATCCGAAATTTGAAGAAAAGATTGGTGAAGGGATTCTTCAACAGCCGAACAGGTTGTATTCTGTTCAAAGAAAAGTACTGGATTCAGATACTCCGGAGAACAGATATATTAAACATATTCTTTCTCAAACAATTGAACAACTGAATGATGTATTAAAGAAAATTGAGTCTAATGATGAAATCTCAGATATCTTCAAGACTCGACTTGGCGACTGGGCAGGTGAGTGGGGTAATCTTCAACAGCATCGTTTCTGGAGAGGGATTGGTAATTTTCACGGGCTGAGACATGAGTCTAAGATCTTATCACAGGACCCACTTTATGCAGGAATTCGTCGATCCTGGTATCTTCTACAGAACGGCTTAAAATTTCTTAATAATGATCTGCACGGAGGAATTCAGAATGCTGCCCAGCTTTATGAGATATGGTGTTTAATCAAAGTTGATCAAATTATCAGGGAAGTCGGATGGATTAGTGTCGAAGACCAACCTATATTTTTTAATAATGAAGAAAATAGTTTTGATAATAAAGGGAATATTCTGCCGTCCGGTAGTGTAAAATTCAATTTTACAAAACCCTCTTCAAGCGATGTAAAATTATCCTTGCTATTTCAACCAACTGCTGGCTGTACTCCTGCTAAAAATGGACTATGGGATGGTATTACTGCAGTTCCTGTTACACAGAGACCCGACATTGTGTTGCGCCTGCACCGGGATGACCTTCCTCAAAAACCGATATATACTTGGATATTTGATGCAAAGTACCGACTTAACGGAAATGATGCGCCTGATGATGCAATTAATCAAATGCACCAGTATCGTGATGCCATATTATGGGCGGGTGATACCGCTGGCGTAGGTCACTTAATCCGGGAGAGTGTAGGCGCATTTGCTCTTTATCCGGGTATAGAAGATGAAATAAATATAGAATCCAAACAGATCGTATCAATACAAAAGACAAATATTGGTGCCTTTCCTTTGAGACCAAATCCTGAGATGAAGATACCAATTCTTCTAAAAGATAGAATTTCAAAATTTATTGATGTCAGTAAGGATTATGGGAGAGTGAGGGAAAAGCAGGCTGAGTATTTCAAATCTGTCCCCATTGTAAAATCAATTACAAAAAACATATTTGCAAAATGCATAACAAAACCTAAAGACGGAATGAATACCAAGGAGTATTGGAATGATTGTCGCCTTTATCGCCTGCCGGATAAAATTGTTCAAACGGAAATGCTTGACCTGAAAAATTGGACTTATATCATTCCTGCATCAAGGAAAAAACAGTTTGGAAACTTTCCCATACTCACTGTTAAAAAATTAACTCGTAAAGATGTCAAAGCTGCCTATTTTGAAAAAGGAATCCCAATGTATGAAAGAAAAGAGAGGGAGTCAGAAGATTACTGGTTATTCACATTAGGAAAACCACTTGAAAATATGCCTAATCTTGCTGATATAGAAAAGAATAGAATTGTTCAAGTTAGTGAATTTGATTTCTAATAGATAAATTTGGATCATAATTCCATGGCCAAATATGATATGAATTTAATTATTTAGATAATAATAAGAAAATTGCTATAATAAAACTAAAAGAAATATTCTAACATTGGTAATACTTAAAGAATGAAGAATGTAATCAATAAATTGAAAGAGCACAAAAACCATATTGATTTAACTAAACGATTTGATTACAACTTTGATATCTCAGATCCAATATTTAATTCTTTAGAAACTGAATCTTTCTCAAACGAACAAACACCATTTGCCCAAAACGTTCGACTTAAGTGGATTATTAGAGAGAAATACCTGAAAACTTCTGACACCACTCGACTTGATTTCTGGATTATAAATGATTGGGGTGGAATCAGAGGGTTTAGGCCAACAGATAAAAACAAGAAAAAGATTAAAATATTTAGAAAACAACTTCTAAAAGGTAAATTATCTAAAGATTCATTTAGTACTATTTCTTCTTTATCAAAAATATCTTCGTTTGTTGACCCTGACAACTTCGTCATATATGATTCAAGAGTAATTTATACCCTAAATTGGCTCATTTTGACTTCTGAAAATCATGAAACACTTAAAGAACAATATTACCCAATGCCAAATGGAAGGAATAGAATAATATCAGATTTTGATATGAATACTATTATTCACCTTTCTCATATATCAGAATATAGTCGAGGGAACGATTTATTTATTACTCAAGAAAAGGCATATTTCAATTTTTGCAATTTTGTTAAATCAGCTACAACAGAAGTGTTTGGTGAAAGCTCAAATCCTTATGAACTTGAAATACTTCTTTTCACATTGGCTGACCGAAAAATTTTTGAAGAATTAAAAGAAAAAACAAAAATAACTACATCCAACAATGTGTATATCCAAAAGGGCAATTAGTGATAATTTGAAAGGCGTGTGCATTATACATGCAACACCAAAACAAAGTTTTGAAGTATAAGAAAAAGAAATTGAAAAGTAAAAAAGTAAGTTTTGGCTCAACGCAAACCCGAAAGTGAAGTGCTTCTAACCTGCCCTACTGTCCATACAAAGAACGTTCTATGCGATGAGGATTAAAACAGTTGTTAATTAATGGGTAGATTAAGAATAATAAAAATGAATAATAAATAGATGTTTTTTATAACCGAACCTGATATAAACTTCCGTATTAAAGGCTCTAGAGACCCTCTAGGTTTTCAGCCTATATGGCAAAAGCTAGGGAGGAAGGTAATTAAGGATTTATCAACTGTTTCTGGAGACATTATAGATTTTCAGCTAATGTCGTTTGCGTGGTATTTCTGGGAGGATCGGCCCGATAAAGAATTTATGGCTTTCTTTTATAGGTTCGAACAAGCCTGTGCATATGCACGAGAGCTTTACTTCGAAAAGAGTAGCTATAACGGAAAAGATTTCGTAAGTAAACGGAAGAATGATTCTAGCTTTCGTTTATCCACATCAAACGCAGATACTATATTAAGTAATCAAAAGACGTATGGGGTGTTTGGTAAATACAACCGTCCGTTTACTGAAATGAGGATTAAGTACCAAGATGATTTTAAATCGGTTATGGAATCCGCTGTTAAAGAGAAAACGGACTCAATAAAACTCCTAGAATTAATAGATGAACTAATTTCCAAAGAGGTTGTAAATATTACTAAAGATGAACTGAAGCCAATTGCTGATTTACTAGAGCAATTATCTGATGTAGAGAAGCGATTTTATGAACCACTCATTCTAGAAACACCAACACATAAATGTCAGAATGAACTCTATCATTTATTTAAAGACCATCCAGAATTAAGAGAGAGGTCATTTCAATTGTACCCGTTTATTGAGTTGGTATTAGAACAGAAAATAAGTGATGCATTAAAAGGATGCATGGTAGAGATTAAAAATACGGAAAGTATTCTTTATTCCTACGCAAATTTATTTCGTCATTTACAGAGCAGACCTGTATGGCAGTTCTCTGAAATAAATCAAGACGAAATATTTAATTACTTTCCTAAAAAGCAAGATTATCAATTCGAATATTCTGCTGTTTCAATTTTAAATGAAGAATTAGATTCATTAGTAGAAGACAAGTCAAGAATAGCTATAGCAGCCGTTGCTCGAAATGAAAAGGTGAGTAAAAGACGAAATAATTCGGCTTGGATAAAACAGGAACAAGGAAAACTGGTACGTTACTATTCGGATGGGGGTAGAAAAATATCCATATTAGATGTAAACAATGCTTACGAAAACAATTATTTTATTCCTACTTACATCAGTTTATTCAATCAAATAGATCCTCTTAAATGAAGTCAGGAATATTAATAGAAGAGCTCAAAGAGAGAATGGCTGGTCAGAAAGTAATAGCAGCCCTTTTTTACTCTTTTAATTTCGATGCTCGTTTTTTTGAAAATTATATTTTACCTCAGTTTCTATCTGATGTATCATTTTCAAATAATGAGATTCAAAATGCAATTCTTTGGAAGAAGTATCAAAATGAACTTCCGCCTATAACCGTGTTTTGCGATTTTCATGCTAAGGGTGCTATTGGCCCTAGTTTAGCTTACCAAGTTGTGCCAATTGATATCCCTTCAGATGACTCTAGACGAAACCCATGTTTTCATCCAAAGCAATCTTATATTCTGCTCGAAAATAGGAGTTTGATTGTAATTGGGGGTTCTAACAACATAACACAATCGGCTTGGTGTACCAATATTGAGTGTGTTAATTTATTTCATTTTAGTCCTTACGCTAATGGAAATGAAAGATACTACCCACGGTCGTTAAAGGATCGTTTCAAGGATTTATGCAGGAATGTCCGTAGAGATATTTTAAAAAAAGAGGATGTTACCAAATCAGAGGAGATGATTGAGAGTTTTTTTGGTTCGATTAAATATACAGGCGAGGAGGATGTCCTTTTCTTTAACAGCGGAGAGGAAATTAGAAACTATCAAGAAAAGAAAGATGGACTCCGCTCTTTTGATGTTTTTATAGAGAGACTTAAAAAAAAGTATAACGCAAGTGAGCCTTTTTTGAAAGCAGAAGTTATTTCTCCATATTATTCTACAGGATTAAGCCATTTTAACACACTAAGTGAGGTTCTTGGAACTAATCAAATTATATTTTCGGTACCTTTTGAAAACTCTGATTACGTTGCACTAGAAGAATGCAATTACAGAAATATAGAAAAACATTATGGTTGGGGGCGATGCAGTTTCGATAATGGAAAAGCATTCCGGTTTAATCATAGTAAAATTTACAGACTTCTTGGAAACGATACTATGGTTAGTATAGTTGGTTCAGTAAATTGCACAGATGCTGCATTTAGAGGAGTTGCAGATGGAGGTAATTACGAAACAGCGGTTGCTTATATTGATGAATCTACCAAATGGATAGACCAATTAGAAGCAATAGATGATAACTCATTTACATTTACAGAACCTAATGAAGAGGAAGGATTCGAAGATAATCGAATAGATGCTTTTGATCTTGAGTTTACTATCGATTGGAAAGAATTAATATTAACAGTATCAAATATGTATCCATCCAAGCAGAAAGGTCGCATCGTTTTTGAAGGTTTTTCTGATAAATATTTAAGCAATAAAAAATATACAAATATAAAACTTAATCCAGAAATGGTAGAAATTTTCACAGACAATAGTCTGATTAAATTTAAGCCAAGTGGAATAGATGGGTACTTGTATTATTATCCTACTCAAAAAGGGATAGAGCTAAAGCCTTTTAGTTCCAAATACAATTTAAATGATACCGAGTTGCTTGAGTTATGGCAGGAGTTGGACGAAGCAAATGATAAAGAATCGATGGGTCGATTGATTGAAAGATTCGTAGATCGAATAACAAATGAGTTTGAGGAGGAAAGTGATCGTGAATTGGATGCTACTAAAAGCTCTATAAACTTTATGGCATCGCATTTGTCGGGCTTATTGAAACTGAAGGAAAAGCTCTTTGTTAATATAAGCAGGAAGTCTGATAAAGATATTCAAAAAAGGCGTATTACATATTACTTATTGTCAGACAACATAGACACTTTATTAGGCTACAGAAGGTTAATAGTTAAAATGAGAAATAATGGAAGTATTAACATTGGTTTTTATTGGGTGCTACTAAAAATAATCGAATCGTATTTCTACAAGAACAAAATAGTTGCCAAAAGATTAGATTCCGAGGAACGCAAGACTTTAAAGAAAATGGCTTCATCTATCAAAAACGATATAAAATTGGTGGATAAAGACATGCTTAATCAGGGCGTTAATAGAAAGAAATTGAAATGGTTAAATAAAACTTTGCTGCATGATTTTAAGTGAACTAGAGGCTGGGAAAATAATCGATCTTAATCCCAAAGATTTTATAGATAATGATATTGCTAAACGTCAGTTTAAAGTGACTTTAACAGGGTTTAATCATTTATATCAGAGCCAGAACAATTTTCTATATATTGCTGATGAAGTAGGCTTAGGTAAGACATATATTGCTATTGGTATTGCTTCTTTGTTAAGGCATTTCTCCCCAAACAAAAAGCATTATAAAGATTGCATTATTGTTCCTAAAAAGAACTTGCAGTCAAAATGGAGAAAGGAGATTAGAAATTTTATTTCTAATAATTACAAATTGGAATGCAATATAGTAAAAACACCCTTGGGTACATCTGTTGGCTTATGTGAAGATGAAAATATTCACCCAAGGCTAGAGTATATTAATTCGCAGAACCCTTCGTATGAAATATTCCGGAATACTTCGTTTAGTATTTCTGCAAGCAGTGAGGATTGGAAAGATAAACTCACAGACCAATTACCAGCGTTTGTTTCGAATATTTTTAAATCCGCGATAAAACGGTTTGAAGGTGCTGACGGTGAAGTAATGTTACGTAGACTATATGCTTATTTACTTAATGTAATTATGCCTGAGTTCGATCTTCTAATTGTAGATGAAGCTCATAATTTCAAACATGGAATAGAAGGAGATGTATCGTATAGAAATCAAGTTGTAAGTCGATTGATGGGTGCTATCAGTGAAGATGATGTAAAAATATTTCATGAGTTCCCTGAATTAAAAGATAAAATAAAACCACTTGCAGGGAAAGTAATTCTACTTTCAGCTACTCCTTTGGATAGTGGAGTGCATGAAATAGCGAATCAACTAGATTGTTTTTTGCCAAACAATCCTTATCGTAATCTTACAACTGAAGTTAAGTCTAAACGACTTAAAGCGGAACTTGGTACTTTTATGATACGTGGTGTAATGAACATCACATTAAGCGGTGAGTCCATGAGTAGAAATCGTTATAGGTACGAGCACAGACGTGGTAATGTACTCAAGGAAATTGATGCGCCTGTACAAAATATATCAAACCCATTTGATGCAGCAATAATTGCAATCCTGCAATTAAAAACTTTGGAGCAGATTAATTCCTCCAGAAACAATTCTTTTGAGATTGGGATGCTTGCTGGTTTCGAATCCTTTAACATTGGAGAATCAACTGATAAAGAGTTTGAGGATTCCAATAAAAAAGATCAAAATAAATCAGTTGATTCTAATGTGGTTTCGAGTATTGCCAATTCTTATTACGAAGAATTTAAGCAATTTCTTCCTCATCCAAAGCAAGACAACCTTGTAACTGAAGTGTATAAAGATATGCTGAACAGCAATAAATCCTTAATTTTTGTAAGAAGGATTGCTTCGATTAACGAGCTAGAAAAACGGCTGAATCTATTATTTGAAGAAAATCAAGCAAGAAAAATTGAACGTTATAATAAACAAGGGAATAAGATTATTTCAAAATTATTAAAAGCGTTTAATTCGCGAAAGGATGCAATTGCAGAAAGCAATGTGCTTGAATTGGCATCAGTTAGATTAAAAGAATACCATATCTATGAGTTAGATATTCATATTGCATATGAAGAATGGCCAATTAAAACTGAGGAAATAAAGCAACATCTAATTGAATTATTGGACCATGTTTCAGGAACAGAGTTGGGCAATAAGCTAGATGCTCAATTAAAGAATCATCTTAGTCGTTCTACAATAAGTTCCAAATACCGTGAAATGCTTTTGAGATTAATTCAAGAGTTTTCGGATCGGAAAAATCCAGACGAACTAGCTGATGGGGAGAAAGAAGAATACACCAGATATTTTTTCCTGAATTACTTTAGTAGCAAACGATATATCGAAGGTTATCGTTTTAAAAAGAGATTGACTACTAAAGATTGGTTCAGGTATAACTATTATTATCTAACAGATATAGAGGGTATTGGGCTCATGGACAATGGACTAGGTTCAATTGTTTCCTTCGATGAAAGGGTAAGAACTGATGCTAATAGAATAGATTATATTAATGATAAGTTAGTAGAATCACTGATATTAGGAGAGATTCAATGCAAGGTAGATGAAAGTTACACAAAAAAAACTTTCTTGAATTATTTGTTTGAAGGAATATTAAAAGTTGAATTTGATAAATGGATTGACTTAAAATGGAAATCTAAAGACTTAGATTATCTTTTAGATGAGTTAATTATTCTACAGGAAATATTAAGAGGAGTATTCAGAAATGGTTCCGGTTTACTGCCATGTTTTATAGCTGATTCCCATGAAGAGGAATTTGAGCAAATTATTGTTCAAGTATTAGAAGAATCGTTTCCAGAAGTACTTCGAGAAATCAAATCAATTATAATTGATTTTGATAAAATTGTTTTAGTGAATTTTTCAGATAAATCTAAAATCAGGTACGCTATGTATAACCAGGCACCTATTGTTGGCGCCAGCGGAGAACATAGCAAAGATGTAACTAGAGTTGCAACTCAATTTAGAATGCCCGGATTCCCGTTAGTGGTAATTACCACAGACATTTTGAAGGAAGGAGAAGATTTACATACTTATTGTTCGGATATATATCATTATGGGATAGCCTGGAATCCATCAGATATGGAGCAAAGAACAGGAAGAATAGATAGAATAAATTCTAAGTGTTATTTTAAATTAATGAAGGCAAAAAAAGCAACGTTTGATAATTTACTACATGTATTTTACCCATACTTATCTGATACTCTAGAAGTAAACCAAGTGGTAAAAGTCTTTCATAAGATGAACGCCTTTATTGACACATTTTACGATATTACAATCAAAATTGATAAAGAATCAACTGCAACTGTAGATGAAATAGTGAGTCAAATCCCCCCCCAAATTAAAAATCAACTTTACTCAAAGTATGATTACGATACGTTCAATATTAAATATAACTCAGAGGAACCTTTATATTTAGCAGAAAGAACTGGAGCATCAAAGCAAGACTTAATAGATATAATGTCGGCTCTTAAAAGTTCGATTGAACGTAGTTATAGTAAGTTTGTTGTAGATCCAAAGCTTAGCATGGATGGTTTAAGAATGTCTGGCAATGTATATATTAATAATCGGAGAGGTCCTTTTAAAGTTACCTTCAAAAAGGGGAAGCCATTTAATATAATTTTTATTGTGATTGATTCAATTATTTCTAAATCTTCAGAAATTAGACGAAAAACTGAACGAGAAGATATCCAAAATATTTTGTCTTCTGATGATCTAGTATTGATTGAGGAGAATGAACTATTACTTGCAAGAGGACTGTTTATTAAAGAAACACCCGCATTCAAATTACTATTAAAGTTGAAAAATATAATTCGAATTGCAGATGAGATTGAGGGAAGATTTACCAATGGAGACTTGTCCTATAACATTTGATGTCCAGTTTCAATTAAGAATATTTGATGAGTAGGAAAAAACGAAATGAATAAAATAAGTAGGGGGTATAATAGCTACTTCTGGATGCTACATTACTTTACGTGGAGTGAAATAACAAAATAATATCGGAAAAAATATGATTTATGACAACATTGAAGATTGTAAACCTATTAAATAGTTGGGGAACCTGTGAGTAAAAAAATCCTGTATATTGACATGGATAATGTTCTGGTTGATTTTCAATCCGGCATTGATCAATATAATACAGA
>Ga0233431_1003950_pt1 | contig 16812 bp, 23 predicted proteins | sample SI_118_April2016_FD_179867 | JGI IMG/M metagenome (GOLD analysis project Ga0233431, IMG submission 179867) | Seawater microbial communities from Saanich Inlet, British Columbia, Canada - SI_118_April2016_200_MG | ecosystem: Environmental > Aquatic > Marine > Inlet | place: Canada: British... | reverse complement strand
CTTATAATTAGTATAGTATAGTAGTAGTAGGATACTAATCTTATCTTCCAATTCATCCCGAACAGAAATCTTTAGTTGGTTTACCATATCAGAACTACCGTCCATTTGTACGTCGTAATCCCATATGATTCAAACGTAATTGTTTTTTCTTTGCGTATTCGTTCCAGAAGTCCCAAGCAGATTCCTTACGTAAGTGTATGATCTGACCAGAAATAAGTCGTAAATCTCTAATCGAAATACTACCAAATGTTTTCAATAGATCAAAAACTGTCTGGTTTATTAACCTCTCCTGTCTTTGATTTAGTACCCTTTTTATTTTTTCCATTTTTATCATGAAAGATAAAAGCAGAGAATCCTCTGCTATGCTTGTAAAGATCAATAGAAGTAACTGCTTTGTTCTTTGTGATATATTGATTGACTAGGTCTTTCAGCTTTGGCTTTTGATCAAATTCTTTTATTTCTAACATTTTGGATAATATACTTTTGAAGTACCTTGTATTCTCAATTCTACTTTTCCTTTGCGTAAAAGTCTAGTCAACCATTTTGTAGCAGTCATTCTATTTACTCTTGCTTGACGTGATAGTTCAGAAATATTTATTCCATACTTCTGGTTTTTTACTAACACTTCGGCTATTTTTTCGCATGCTTTCATGTTATACACAATACCAACAAAGCTTATATCATATTGTGCGGTTATCTCTTTGAAAATGCAAAGAGAAGCTAATGCTCGATATATTACGCAGAAGACAGGGACTTTATGGAAGAAAGAATATATCAAGATCTTAGTTAGTTTCTATGACAATATCAATGCTACATTGACTTACCGAGATATAGCTAAAATTTGTAAGCGTTCAGATGACAGTCATTTTTTGAAATCATGTCGGGAGTTGGTTGGTTCATATCTTTGGGAAGTTAAACCAAATCACTTCAAGCTTACTCCGACTGCAAAGAACTTGTTTAAGACTCGTGGGCGAGTATATGAGCCAGTTTCTGTACCTTTTTTTGAGTTCTTTTTAACTAAATTAGAGAATGGAGAAAAGATATAGTTATTCGATTTCAACGATGTATATACATTAATCTCTGAGATGCTTGTTTCGTCATGTCCTTACTATTTTTTGGCCATGTTATACTTTCATAATCTCACCTTCAACAACTTTTATGCTTTCTTCATGCGTAAGATTTTCTTTGCCTTGAAGTTTGTTGAACGCTTGAAGTATTGCTAAAGCATATTCTACTTTCTCACTTTTTTGTTTGTCTTCAGCATCATGAATAACTTTGTCATTCATTGCTAGACCACATTTTACGCAATAGTCTGCTACAAAGTTGTTCTCAAAATCACAACGTCCACATTTACGCGCGCTTTTTTCTTCTTTGATCTTCTTTCCAAGTAACATTTCTAGCACATCATCACTTGATAAGTGTGCATATACTTCTTCCATTCTAATTGAATGTCCGAGTAATTTTCTAACAACTGGCGCAGGTTTTGATTTATATAAGTGAGTTGCTAGAGTATGTCTAAAGATATATGGATATATTCGCTTTTTTATGCCTGCTTTTTTCCCCAATAATGAAAGAATATTAGACATACTTCGTTGGTTTATTGGTTTTCCATTAACTCCAATCCATACAGGATATACTTGGTCGGTTTTTAGTGGATGATTATTAAGCCACGCCACCATTAATCCATAGCTTTTAATTAGAAATATATCTCGTTTTCCCGAGCGATTGGATGTTTTTCCACCAACTCTTAATTTAATATGCGTATCATTTACGTAAATATCTCTATTTGTAAGTTGTAATACTTCACCAATCCTTGCGCCAGTCTCTGCTAAAACACTCACTAGCGCCTTATATTGTACGTTATTTGTTGCAAGAAGTAGTTTACGTATCTCATCAGCAGTCAGTAAGTCTTCAACATTTAGCTTACTTGGTGGTCTTTTGCTTTCAATCCAACGAACGCAATCAGGTAATTTGTCTGTCTTGTCTAATTTGTATAACCAACGCCAATATGCTTTTACTATATTCCTAAACGTTTCGATAGTCCATGCGGAATAGTTTTTGAGATTAAGTTCAGCAAATGCTTTTTCAATATCTTTACGTTCAGCTTTGTCAAAATCAACGTTCAAGTACTTCCCGAAGATACGTAAGTGTTTGATGTAAATCATTAACCTATGCGCGCTTAAACCTTTAGCTTCACCATAAGCAACGAATTCTAATATTAATTCTTGGTTTCGTTTAGATATGTCTTTGTGTCGTTTTAGACATTTTTTAGCTCGATTTAACTTATATTTTATTTTATAGACTTCTTCCTTGATATCTAGTTTCATATTACGTTTACTCCTAGGGGCTTTTAATACCTGATACCTAAGTAATACAAAAGTCATAAAAATAAGGATCCCGTCCCCTGGACTTTCGTGACCTTGTGCGACAGCACCGTTTGGGCTGTGACACTTTTCTAAATGGTCATCTCGAACCAGGAACCTCACGGGGTCAGCAAGCGCTGTTCTCTGGATATTTCCAGGGATCATACTACAGCCATGCGCTCTGCCAATTGAGCTAGGACGGGTTAATTAGAATGGCTAAACTTGAATTAAAAAGCTTTCTAGAAAACTAATCGAGGACTCGATTTGGGACTCGTGCATCTCTGAAGGTAGTAAGCGCTTCTTTCAGCTCTCCACTTGATTTTATCAAATGCATATATGGAGTCATTAAATCTGCTAGCATCATAAGTTCTCTAGTGCACGGTGCTGCTGGTTCGATTCTTATAATTCCTGCAGGGTCTGTTTTCCAATGATATACCTCTTTTTGTAGCATTGGTATTTTCCCACCAAATTGTTGCAAGACAGCATATTGAGAAAATGGGCTAATAACTGCTAGAGCAACAGGATGCTTTTTTTCCCAAGTAACTTCAGCTTTAATTAGTTGTTCTAATTGTGCTACTGCATCTCTAGCGATAGTTGCCTTAAGCGGCGTCAAGAGCGGTAGATTTGTTAGAAACTTGCCTTTGATTAAAAATCTATTTTCCCACATAACGTCTTCAACACTACCAATGTTAAACTCTCCGTGACTCCGTCGATCAAAGAATGTTCCTTGAAGCCCCGTAAAATTTGTACCTTGTTCTGCACGTTCTTTAAGAGTTAAGTATCTTGTTTCTGCGCGTATATCTAGACCATCTATCTCCGTACCTTTCGCAGCCATAGCAGCGTCTTTTGGGGTCATATTTCTAACTTTTACTGCGTAACTTTCGTCGCCAGGTAGGTCATCTTTCATAATAAGTAGTGAAATTAGTATTTAAAAAATAATCGATAATGTATAATCTATGCTCGAATTATCTTGGAGAAGATTTGGATCTTTTTCTTACCTGTCTTTTGATTAACATTGGCTGCAGGAATACCTATCTTGCCATCAACTTCTAATTTTGATTTCATCTTGTAAGACAACATTCGTTCTTCTTTTGGCTGTAGCTCCTCAAACTTCCAAGTAAGAGCTAGTTTATCTTTTTGTTTTCTGATTGCTGTTGGTGACATTGTACCAAATTCTCTTGAAACAACTAACGGTACAGGTACATAATCTTCTAAAGTAATGTTTTTCTGTTTCTTTCCAGTTTTGTTTTTCAGAGCTAGCTGGATGCCAATAAATTTATCTTTACCTTTCTTATGCACAGTAACAGATTTTACTAATTTATATGGGGTTGAGTAGTAAACTCCGAGCATTGCTAAAGCAAGAGCTAGTAGAATAAATGCTACCATTAATGGTAAGTAGGATATTGTATAATTGTATGTTCTTTGTTCTCCAACAGGAACTGAGTAAGTCCAGCTAATTGTTGCTGAATTATCTTCAGATGTAATTACTGCATCTGTTTCAGTAGATATAAAAAATTGATCTAGTTGAGATATCTCAACAGGCCAATCACCAATTGCTTCAGCAGTACCTTTGTTTATTATTGTAACTGAGTAGCCTTTTTCTAAGAAAGCTTCTGACCAGTATTCTTGTACTTCGATCTCTTCAATTAGTTTTATTTTAGCTTCAACAACAGGGCTATCTTCTAAAACATCTACATGAAGGTACTTATAATCAATTTGTTGGTTTTCTTCTGTAAATTTGAAAAATACACTATAGACACCAGACTTGATCATCTTTGGTGGTGCAATGTAAATGTCAACTGTTTTTGATTCTGCAGGGTTTAGTGTAAGCATATATGGTTTAATTGTTATGTCCCAATCATTTTGTGGAGTTGGTATATTAAGTTTCATGATTTCATCTTTGTTGTTTGTAAACTCGACCTGATAATATGCGGTACCGTCGCTAGGAATTTTAGAGTCAATTGATTGGACATCAACTAAAAGTTCTGGAACAGCATATGTAGAAAACATCATTGCGCTAACTGAAATTAGTAAGACAAACGATAACAATATTAGCTTACTTGCTTTGCGCATAAGATTAAAGTAGGCGCTAGAATATAAGTGTTTTGACTTTTCGATTGGTTTAAAAGAGTTTGTTTTAGTATATTTGATGAGTGATAGTACTAAGCAACGCGTTATTGTTAAAAAAAGCGTTGATATATTGTACCATGCGCGAGGTTATCCACCGAGTTATATATTTTTGAAATTAGTTAAAACTGATTATTATGATGGACATATGAGAGCACCTTCGCCAGAACGCAGAGCTCGGTATGCTAACGCTACAAGAAAGTTATTAGAAGTGCGACTCGGTACAGATACGTCGGATCTTGAAGTTGTTCACAATTGGTCAGCGTGGCAAGAAGTTTTAACTCAACCAAGAATCAGTGCAATGCGTGCGATACCGTTACACAAACATTGCAACTTGAAACCAATAACTTTGCAATGTGGGGACTCTATTGAGGCTTTTTTTCCAGATCATTTCTTAGAGATTGGTGTTGAAGCACATGATCAAGATGGCGCTGTTTTGCTTTTTGACACATATAGTTTACATAAGGGTGAAAAATTTATTGAATTATTGAAGTTAGCGCTAGATGATCCTATATACAACCCGCAATAGTAATCTTTAAATACCAATCATCGAACCTACATCTATTGAGGTATGTTACCTCTTGGAGAAAAAATGGAAAGACCATTAGACGCATTAAATCAAGCAAAGAATAAACGAGTTATTATTGAACTGAAGAACAAAAGGCAAGTTCTTGGAACACTTAAAGCATTTGATATACATATCAATGTTGTTCTAGACGATGCTGAAGAACGCGGAGAAGACGGCAAGATTGCTGCTAAGCTCGGAAGAGTTTTTATCCGTGGAGATATGATTTTGTTCGTAAGTCCAGCTTAAAATTATAAGCCGGATTACAGCTATGAATTTCATTTAGCTAGTAAGTTTTTACGTAAACCTTATAAACAATATAATTAGGTAAATAGTATGTCAAAAGGAACACCAGCAATGGGCCGCAAGAGCGGTAAGAAAACGCACATTAGATGTAGACGATGTGGTGGACATAGTTATCATGCTCAGAAAGAAACTTGCGCAAAGTGTGGCTTTGGTGATACTAAAAAGATGCGTAAGTATAATTGGCTAGAAAAGATAATGTCTTCTGGAAGACGAAAACGTTGATTTTTTTAACCTTTCTATTTAAGTAATACATGAGTGAAAATTGTTGCGCAGAGTGCGGAGGTCGGCTTACTAAGGACGACAGGGAATTTACTTCTTGCGAATCCTGTGGTTTAGAATCTGAAGAACCTATTTTTCTTGAAGGTCAAGAAGATAAAAGAAATTTTAGTGCTGATGTAGGCAATAGTAGAAGTCAAACTAACGCTGAAACACACGACTTACATAATAAGGGACTTGGAACTGATATTACAGGTAACAAAGATTTTTATGGACGTAATCTTAATTATAACCAACGTATGCGTGCTAATCGTTTAAGACTGTGGCAAAGCAGAACGCTTTTTCGAGATTCTACTGCAAAACTTACAAAAGATCGTTTTCAAGATATTTCAAAGTGGGGTGGGAAGTTCCCAGAGGATGTTGTTAAGAAAGCTAAATACTTATATACATTAATTCGAGATAAACATTTAATTCGAGGTCGTAATAGTATAACTGTTGCAGCAGATTCTCTGTATTCTGCGTGCTGTCTTTTAGGAGTTCCTACGACTTTTTCAGAGATATCAGACCTTGCTGGAGTTCCAATTAAGGAATTAAGACGTAATCATCGAACTATGGGAAGATTTATTCCAAAGTTTGTAACTACTCCCGTCAGTGAAACGGATTACTTAACGAAAGTCCATAAAACATTGGAGCGGTTGTGTTCGGATTTACAAGTAAATTTTGAAAATCGTAAGGGGCTTCATGCGTTATTAGATCGTTATTATATTTTAAATCAAGCTAGGAATTGTCCGGTTTTAAGTCGTAGTCCTAAAAGTGTTATACCTGCATTAGTATATGATTTTCTTCGCGGTACTGAAGGCAAGCGGACTCAGAAGGAAATTATTAAATATGCAGGAATAACTGAAGTTACATTGAGAAACAATCTACGGTTATTAGAACAGCATTTTTTTGTATAATTATATATCAAAACAAAGCCAGCTAATTAACTTTTCTATAAGAAAAGCTTATAAATCTGATTTTTGTGTTTAAGTTAGCATGGCAAAAACGGGTGAGTATCCCAAATTGTGGAATTAACTTTCTAGCTATGCACTTTGATTAAGTAACCGACTTAATCAGAAATACGATGGGCTCGTAGCTCAGCCTGGTTAGAGCACAAGGCTTTTACTTTACCTTTGAAAAAAGGTTGGAAGATACCTTGGTGTCGTGGGTTCAAAATGCTGCGGTACAGCATACATACCGTGATTCGACTAACGTCGAAGAGCATTGAAATTCCTGCCGGGCCCATTATTTTTATTCATTCCAGCGAACTTCTAAGCTTCTCCAGCCTTTTGATTTTGGTTTATAGAATTTAAAGACAAAGAAGTGTAGATGTGGTTTGATAGATACGCCAGTATGCCCACTTAATCCAATAACTTTTCCTGCTTTGACGGTCTGACCAACTTCAACTTTGATACTACCAAACTTCAAGTGACTATATTGAGAATATTCTCCATTTGAGTGTTTAATAACTACAAAATTGCCGTCTTGATCTACATCTTCACCTGTTTTGTCAAGATCTTCAATTGAAATGGTTCTTTTGACAGTGTTGTGTATATGAACAATTTCACCGTCTGAAGCTGCGTTAATTGGTGTTCCAATATCACAAAGAAAGTCAACTGCCCAAGTTAAGTCATATACCGCGCCATTTGGCGAGTTGTAGACAATGTGTGCGGGAGAGTCTGACATCTGATGCAGTATGTGTTTCTTCGCCATTGGTATTAAGTAAGTATTTTTGCTTTTCATATTATTTGTATCATTACATGTATTTTAAATTATGTATTATATTGTTAAGCCTTGTAATTCTTTTGCGTTAGTACTTGGTAGAACCTTGGTGCTATTTCTGTCCTAACTAATTGTCCATGTCCGTTACAGCGCCATAATCTTTCATTATTATGTCTATCCACTTCTTCTATATTTTTTCTCTGTGCTTGAAGAAGTTCTGCAAGTTCTATTGTTTTTTTTGTCATTTTTATTCTCCTATTTTGATAATCTTTGCTTAGCTTTATCAACACCTCTACTAATGTATGAATCAATATTGGTATATAGTGGTAGAATCAATAGAGCTGTTCTTGCTGAATCTGGCAAGAAATCTAAACATTCTGTGTCTGAGAGTAAAGCTGAAAAGTATAATGCCTTCGAAAATAACGTTCCACCAACACCAACAATAGCACCCATTTCTTCTGTGTCAGTGCCACTAAAGTTATAATTTGTATCGTTCCATTTAGGAAGTCTATATATTACTTCTAATGTTGCTTTTATTCCACCTGCTACACCTTTTGCAAATTTTCCTAATTCTGAGTCGGGATTAGTTGCCATTTCTTTAAGTATGCCTGATGTTGTTATTTTTTCGTCTAAATTTTCAGTTGTCATTTTGTTATCACTTGTTTTGGTTGATTTGTTTCAACTTACTTATTAGTGGCAAATAGCAACTTTTATAAGTATGGCACAACTTAAGTTGTTGTATTAAGATGGCTATAAAGGAGAATGATTTACAGATCTTGGGGTTGAATAAATATGAAGCAGAGGTATACAAATCGTTAGTTCGACTTGGAAAATCTAGTTCAGTTCAAATATCGCAAGATAGTGATGTTCCATATGGACGCGTTTATGATATTCTAAATTCACTAGTAAATAAGAAGCTAGTTAAAATAATTCCTGAAAAATCAAAGAAATTTGCACCTGCAGACCCAAGGATCCTCGATGAGTTGCTAAAGAAAAAATTCGAAGAGCTTCAAGGAATCAAACAGAAGGTTGAGAAGCTGAAGGAAGATTACTCGCAAAAAGACGAAGAAACTGTCTGGGTTGTAAAAGGTAAGCGAAATTTTTATCGAGCAATTGGTTCGCTTCCAGAAGACAAGAATCAATTAGCAATTAGGTATACTGCAGAACTGAATCCAAAATGGATTCGAAACATGAAAAAGATAAATTCTAAAAATTTAGTTAGAGTTGATTCTGAAACAATTGATAATATAAGCGCGTGGAAAAAGCACCACCCAAAACTGGAATTGAGAAAAATCAAAAACACGGGAGTCGCAATAGATATACGCGATAATTATTGCTGGGTTGCATTAATCAAATCAAATACACTTTTAGTGATTAAAGACAAAGCATTTATTGATTTGATGAAAACACTATTTTTAAATACCTACAAGAACGCTCCTAAGATTTGATGTTACAAAAGAACGATATTATTGTTACAATTGAACAGAAAGGTTTATTAATATGTAACAATTTAATTACTTATGCGAGTTAAAGACCATGTAGCAAATATACAAGAAAGTTTAGGGGAAATCGAAGAAGCAGTTGAGCAAGGATTAGAAAAAAAGCAAAGAAGCTTAGGGTTTCATATTTCAGTTTGTTCTACAGAAATGGTTGAAGTTATGCTTCATAAATTAAAAATACTTAAAGAAGAACGGATTTTAAAACATAATGATTTCTCTTCAATTAGGCGAGCAAATGATATACTAAAATTTGAATTTCCACGTAAGAAAGAAATTATTAATCTATTGGTTGAAATAGAAAAGAAACGGAATATATTATGTTATGGTAAACGTAAACCAAAAAAAGACCTAGAAGAGTTTTTGGAATTATTTAATAAATTAAAGGCAGATGTTGGTGATGAACTAAATGAAATTTGAGCAGTCTCGTTTAATTTCTTATGCAAGTAGTTTTGTATCTTATTTAATTAAAAAAGTAGAATTAAAGGATTTGGAAAATATTAAAGCTATTTACTTATTTGGTTCTGTTACTCGTGGAGATATTAAAAAAACAAGTGATGTAGATATATTTATAGAAACAAATTTTGAGATTAAGAACCTAGATAAAATAAAAGCCTCTTATTTTAAGACAATATGGTTCAAAAACTGGGAAAAATTAGGCATTACTAATGAGATTAATTTAATCTCAGGTAAACTTGGTGATTGGAAATTAAAATCATCAATCGAAGCAAGTGGAATTATTTTGTTTGGGCATCACACCCCCTCTAAATTTGAAAAGTGGGAGTTAATTAACTGGATTGCTCCAAAAGACGCAAAAAAAAGAGTAGAATTACAGAGAAAAATATTTGGGTATTGGGGTAAAAGTAAGAGATATATCGGTTTAATCGAGAAAGAGGGCTGGAAGCGAATAAATTCCAGTGCAATAATTGTTAAGCGCTCTGACCAAGTTTTAGATGTTTTGCATAAACTTAAAGTACAATACAAGATCAGTGATATTTACTTAAGAATTTAGTTTTAAATATACATAATTTCAAATCATATGATTTATAAAGTTTGTAATTTAGTGAGCGTTATGTCACTTGAAGGCGTTATAGTTCGGGAAGTCAATTGGGATAAACATAATGATGTAGGAACTCCACAAGATTGTGCTGATGTTATGACTTACTTTAATCAGGGTCTTCAAGATAAGGCAAAGTTTTTTCCATATGTTGCACGTTTAAGTAAGATCACTGATGTAGAAATTCAGAACCGTTGGGCAGCAATTAAAGACCAAGCTATAACTTATGTTGCAGAAAAAGAAGGTAAAGTAGTTTGTTCTGCTACACTTTTCCTGCCAGATCAGCCAAATCTGATAAGTTGGGAAACTTATGGGCATATCAGTTTAACTGATGATCCTGAATATCGAAATCAAGGAATCTCAACAGCAGTTCTGGAGCAGCTTTTCAAGTATTGTGCTAAGCAAGAAGTTCCACTTAAGCTCCATACTTCAAAAGAAAATAATGGTATTCGCCATATGTTGGAACAGTTTGGTTTTAGAGAAACATCCATTATTAAGAACTACGATCGGTATACTGACTTGGTCGAAGGTAGTGGGGATGCTGTCGAATATGTCCTCTCTACAGAAGATTTAAAACATCTGTTTAACTAAATGTTAGATGAGAATATTGGCAATTGGTGATTTTCATGGGAAGATTCCATATAAGCTAAAAAAGAAAATAGAGCACCTAGCATTTGACGCGATTATTTCTCCTGGCGATTTTAGTAGTTTTAGAGAACGTAAGTTATTTTTTAAATATATTTATGGGAAAAAAGATAATGTTGAATTAGTAGATATTATTGGTGACAAAAAATACTTAGATATTATTAATCAAAATGAATCGGATGCAGAAAAAGTTATTTCTTATCTAAGTGCCTTTGGAAAACCGATGTTTGTAGTTACTGGTAATACTGATTATGCTGGACAAATGGATATTGGTCAGATGTCTGATAAAATGCCCAAAGCACATGATAGAAAGCGGACTTTAAAGTTCTTAAAAAAACTTAAAATTTCAGTTCTTGATTTTTCAAAAAGTAAATTTGATGGATTTGAATTAATTGGATACCCGAGAAGTTCTTATCCAGGTATTTTAACAAAAAAAATGCTCAAGAAAAAAGCACATTATGGGACGAAGGAGCGGATTGCTAAACAGAAAAAAGATTATATCGCACATAAAAAAAAGGTGGAGATGCTTATTAAAAGTCCAGAAAAAACAATCTTATTATCACATAATGTTCCATATAGAACTAAGCTAGATAAGATTGGGGTGCATGCGCATAAGTTAGCCAGAAACCAGCACTATGGTTCAGCATTAGTTAAGGAGTTGATTAAGAAATACCAACCAAGACTTGTTATTGCAGGTCATATGCATGAGAATCCTGGTAAGATCCGAATTGGAAAAACCGTTGTTGTCAATCCTGGCGCTGCTATAGATGGAAGAGCAGCCATAATAACTTTGACAGATAAGCAAGTTAAAGTTAAGTTCCTAAAAGCTTAACTTGGAGTCTTTTACATCTAAGCCAGCTTAGCAGTCTAATCTTTTCTAAAAGAAAAGCTTATAAATCTAAATTTGTATACTTAATTATGTTAGGTGAGTATCTTAAGGTACAGTAGAAGAATTTTAAACCTAGCTAGAAGTTTCTTAAATCGTTTAAGTGGTGATTATCTTAAGCTTAGTCACAACTATCCCAAGCAGTAGAAATTTCTTTTACGGGCCATTAGCTCAGATTCTGTTAGATATATTTAGCAGAAGAGCAATCTGTGTAGAGCGTCTGACTCTTAGAGCGTCAGCTAGAGCTATCAGAAGGACAGGGGTTCGAATCCCTTATGGCCCAGTTGGGCTCGTAGCTCAGCCTGGTAGAGCATCTGGCTTTTATTGGTTAGCGTTAGCTACAAGAAACCAGATTGTCGTGAGTTCAAATCTTGCCGGGCCCATTGCCGAAAGGCACGAGGTAAATTAAATGACAAATGAAAACAGAGAAAATGGAACCGTAGAAGGTGTACAAACGCAGGGTGATTATCCCAAGTAACGCAAGAGTTAGATTACAAACTATCTCTAACCACACAGCGTTAGCCCGAGATTTCTGTAGTATAGCTGCAGATAACAATGAAGGGAGTGAATAGAGATGGGAAAAAATCAATGGTACAATGATCATGGGGAAGCTCGTGGAATTGATGTGATTAATACATATCATTCGTATGAGAATCGTTTCATGGATAGAGCAGCCAGACCTGGCGGACCGTGTGCTAGACTCTTTTCAAGTGTTGAAACTATGCAAGAAATGCTTGGAGATGATTTAACGGAGGTTGTTAGTGAAAGTATGGTTATTCGGGGAGATGTTGACTTAGCACGAATAAAAAGAGCTACGAGTAGATTTAATGAACTAAATAGGCCATTACGTGCAATAGTTTGGATTGAAAGTCTTGAAACTACTGAAAGTACGCAGTTAACTTTACGCGGATATAATCGAGCTAGACACAACTCTGGGCGATGTGAGATAGAACAGGTAGAGATAATATGACAGAACAAAGTGTACGTATCAATAGTAATTTGCGAATTGGAATACTTAGGCATATTGCTCAAGGAAATGGTGAAACTAGATTGATGGAAACTGCTAATGAACGAGGACATACAATAGAATTAATTAATCCCTTTAGTGTAACTTTGGATTTAAATCCGACTTCGGAGTATGATGTTATAATTTCTAGAGCAGAGATTAATGCATTTACTTCGGAAGAAATGGACGCATATCTTAGAGTAATTGAATATTACCGAAATCAGGGTGTGCCAGTTATTAATTCTGGAGAAGCAATACTTAATGCGCAAGATAAATTTAGAACGCACGCGCTAGCTGCTCAACGTAATATACGAACTCCAAGTACGTTTTTAGCATATGGATTAACTGATGTACGATCGCTAATTACAAGTAATCGTATGACTTTTCCATGTGTGTTAAAGAATCCCTATGGTGGTCGTGGTGAAGGTATATTTTTAGCAAGAAACCATAACCAACTAAGTAATGCAATAAGACGTAACTTCAATAACTTAAACCCCGTACTTGTACAAGAGTTTATTGCGTCAGAGTCCAATGATGCGGGAGGTCAACGAGATATGCGTATTTGGGTTTGTCGGAATCCTTCGACTAATCGTGCACAATTTATTGGTGGTATTTATCGGAATGCTCGACATGGAACATTTCTAACAAATATTAGCCAACAAGGTTATCGTACGCCAATTGAACAATATCCCGAAGATATTCAGAGAGTTTCTGAAGAAGCACTGGAAGCAATCGGGGCAGATGTAGCTGGAATCGACTTAATGCGAGATCGTCAAGGGAATATCTATCTACTTGAGATAAATATTTGTTTTGATATTGGAGTGGGCGCAGAAAAATTGATTGGTGAAAATATCTGGGAGTATGTAATTGATCTAGTTGAAGCTAGAGTAAGAACATAAAGATTAAATAAAATGGAGAAGAAATATGAAAATGAATATTAAGGAAAGCAAATATTGGGCAGATCAGATTGCTCGTAAAGTTGTAGCAGAGTTTCCAAACGAAAAGCGATACACTGTAGCGTCAGGTATCACTCCTTCAGGTACAGTACATATTGGTAACTTTCGTGAAATTATAACTACTGAATTAATTTCTAGAGCTCTTAAAGATCTTGGGAAAAACGTACGATTCATCTATTCATGGGATGAGTATGATCGTATTAGGAAGATACCAAAGAACATACCAAATCCAAAAGAATATGAAAAATACTTGTTTATGCCAGGCATAGATGCTCCAGATCCATGGAAATGTCATAATTCCTACATTGAGCATTTTGAAAAAGAGATCGAAGCTGAACTTCCAAAAGTAGGGATAAAACCTACGTTTATACATCAAGCTAAAATGTTCAGAGCAAGCAAGTATGCTGAAAGCATTAAGTTTGTATTAGAGCGTAGGTTTGAGATTAGAAACATACTAAACAAGTATCGGCGAGAGCCGCTTGCAGCTAATTGGTATCCCCTTTTCATATATTGTGAAAAGTGCAAAAAAGATACAACAAAAGTTCTTGATTGGGATAATGGATATGTTCTAAAGTATGATTGTAAGTGTGGTTTTACTGGAGAAACTGATCTGCGAAAACAAGGAAATGCAGTTCTTCCATGGAGAGTTGACTGGCCAATGCGCTGGGATTATGAGAATGTGAATTGCGAAGGTGGCGGAAAAGACCATTCTACTGAAGGTGGTTCATACACAACTGCAAAAGAGATTATTAAATTATTTGGTAGAAAAGCGCCAACTTATTTTATGTATGATTTCATAACGGTTAAAGGACTTTCAGGAAAGATGTCTAGTTCTAAGGGTGATGCAGTAACATTGGGAGCTACATTGAAAATTTATTTACCTGAGATTGTTAGATATATTTTTGCAGGATCTAAACCCTTAACTGAATTTAAGATTAGTTTTGATGAAGATGTATTCAAAGTATATGATGACTTCTATAAATGTGAGAGGATCTATTTTGGAAATGAAAAAGTAAATGATCGAGAGCAAGCACATTGGAGCAGAGTTTATGAGATGTCTGCAGTTGACAAACCACCAAAGAAAATGCCAATCCAGCCAGCATTCAAACACTGTGTTGGTTTGATTAATGTATATCAAACTCCATATGTAGCATTGGCTTCAGTGTTATCTAGCCAGAAATTAACAAAAGCAGATCAGTCACGTTATTTGATGATGTTAGAGCGAGCAAGAAACTGGATTGACAATTATGCTCCAGATCAGTATCGGTTTAAATTGCAAGAAGAGCCAAGCTCGGCTGGACTTTCAGCCAACCAAGTAGCAGCCTTAGCAGATTTAGTTAAAGCTTTGGAAACTCAGAAAGACTTGACCAAAATATTTGGAGAAATTGCTAAAACACATGACCTTGGAATGAAGGACTTTTTTAGCGCAGTCTATCAAGTTCTAGTTGGCAAAGAAAGAGGACCTCGATTAGCACCCTTTATTGAAGCAGTTGGTAGAAGAAAGATTGCTAAGGTTATTGAAGCTGGATTGAAGAATACTAAAAAGCAAGCCACTACGAAGCGAAATAATCGTTCTAGTTACAAACCAATTAATGACGATTTTGAAATCCAAAAAGAAGTTTTGGAGAAGTTCCCTGGATTGAAATGCGGCATTGCGGTGATTCGAGGAGTTAAGGTCCAGAAGAGCATACCTGCACTTGAGAAGCTAAAGAAAGAAACTGTTAAGCAGATGATCAAAGAATTCAAGGATGTTGATTTGAGAGAAGTCCCTATCTTGAAAGAGTATCGTAGAATCTATAAGGCAATGGGTGTAGATCCAACTAAGAAAAAACCAAGTCCATTGGCATTACTAACTCGTATAAAAAAAGGACAGGATCTATATACAGTCAATACACTTGTAGATGTCTATAACTTGGCTGTTATGAAAACGCAAGTTTCAATGGGTGCATTTGACCTAAAGAATTTGAGTTTCCCAACATACTTACGTTTTGCAAAAGAAGGAGAACAGTTTACTCCATTGATGGCAGATAAAGCTAGTTCTATTCGTAAAGGGGAGCTAATATATGCAGATAAGAAAGGACTTGTTTTTTGTAGAGATTTAAACTATCGAGATTCTGATTTTACAAAGATCACTGACAAAACTAAAGATACAATACTGTATGTTGATGGAACTTCTATAACGTCTGAAGATGAGTTAAAAGCAGCCACAGAGTTAGCGATTAAATGGATTTTAAAATACTGTGGTGGAAAGCTAGAAAAAGTTGAATATACTTTTTAAGTAAAAAAATAAAGTAGCTAGTGTATAACTAGCTACTCCCTGTATGTTTTGTATTTCTATGGGACGTGCTCCATAGTTTTATTTGTTCTTTCTTGGAATACTCTTTCTAGTGCCAAATCTTCTGCAACTTTACGTGGTGTTAGTTGTTGGTCTCCACTAGTAACTCTATCAAACACAGCTTTTGTTTGGATTGGTACCGTATTCAATACGCGTTCTAGTGCGTCATCAGCAGATAAGCCTTCTACATCACTGACACAACCAATTAGTCCACCCGAGTTTATCAAAAAGTCTGGAATACTAATAATTCCTTTTTTGTAGTACAGGAAGTTTTCAGCTTCAACTGATACTGGATTGTTAGCACCTTCAATAATCAACTTTGTGTTAAGCGTTCCAACGTTGTCCATATTAACTGTATTTTGTGTTGCTGCTGGAGCAAAGATATCACTTTCTAACTTATGTAAGTTTAGTGGATCTGCATCAAATGTAGCACTTGAATCTAGTTTTTCATAAACTTGCAAAAAGCTAGAAGAACCATATGTGTCTTTTGCTATAGATAATTCATGCAAATCAAGTCCAGATCCATTATAGACCATTCCATTTGCATCACTAACTCCGACAATTGTCGCACCTTTTTTCTGTAGTAGTTCTGCAAAAGGTCTACCTACGTTTCCAAAGCCTTCAATACTTATTTTTGCACCTTTTAAATCAAAGTCAACGATTCCATGTTCCATAAATTGTTCAAGACCTGCCACCATTCCTTGGGCTGTAAATCCGAGCTTGTCTATTGGAATGCCTCCTTTTTCTGGAGATCTTCCAGAAGCTACACCTGTAATTGCGTAGATTAAATCCATATCGCTTTCACTTGTACCCATATCGGGTCCAGGGATATACACGGGCTTTGATGTAGGGTCGTTTGGGTCTTCATGAGCAAATCTACTCAGCACTTTTTCTGCAAATTGTGTCATAATTTCTTTTCTAAATTCTGGGTGAGCGTCGGTTTTTTGTCTGTCGTAAATAATAGTCGTTTTTGCACCACCATAATTGATTCCTGCTAGAGCACATTTCAAAGTCATTCGTCGAGCTAGCATGAAATCTTTTTCAACACTACCACTATCATTAATTCGCACACCACCGATTGTTGGTCCTAAGT
>Ga0233431_1003949_pt1 | contig 16812 bp, 11 predicted proteins | sample SI_118_April2016_FD_179867 | JGI IMG/M metagenome (GOLD analysis project Ga0233431, IMG submission 179867) | Seawater microbial communities from Saanich Inlet, British Columbia, Canada - SI_118_April2016_200_MG | ecosystem: Environmental > Aquatic > Marine > Inlet | place: Canada: British... | reverse complement strand
AATAAAATTCGGTAAAATTTAAAATTGAATAAAAAAATTAACTAAAACTCATCAATGTTAATATATTTGAGCATGAAAATTGTAGAAACGTTTATGAAAAAAAAGTTTATGAATTAATCAGGTTAGATGTTCATTCTATATTTGCAGAAAATGGATTTAAAAGCCATATTTCTTTGGATTTTGCCGAATTCACAAATGAAATAATTGATTATGGTTATATAGTATTTGATACAGTTTGTGCAATTGGAATAATTCCCGATACAAGTTGGATAAATAAAGAACAAAAATCTATGGATGAAAGTGATTGGAACACAATTGTGAGTGATAATGGATATTATCAATATATTGCAATTGATACTCTTGAAAAATGCAATATCCAAATTAAGTCTGCATCAAGAGATTATGGTAGATTTATTAAATTAATTAAATCAAATGGAAATGAATTTGTAATTGATTTGTGGAAAATAAAAGATGCTTGGGGATTGATTTTATTTAATGAAATTGATAATCCCGTTTTATGGAGTAGTACAGATATAGAAAATGAATTAAGTGAAATATATAACAAATAAACGCCGTACAACTACTAAGAATATAAAAAGCGTACAACTAATGAGGTCTGATGAAAAATTGGGATTGAACTAAACCCATGCCAGCGCGTTAAATTTGATAGGTTTTTCCTAAATGCAATTCTAATAAGTTTGAAATTTTGTAGAAAGACAGAATTGCTAATTTCGTTTACTTATTATTTTGAAAAAATGAGTTGCCAATTCTAAAACAAAAAAAGCAGTTTATATTTTTTATCAAACTAATTGATATTCAAAAATATGAACTGCTTTTTCTGAATTTAGTGTTCTCTATTGACTTTATTTTACAACACTAAATCTTTTAGCATCAAAAAAATCGTTTGTTCTAATTCTATAAAAATATGAGCCGGATTGATATTTTGTAGCATCTACTTCAATTTTATGAATTCCGGCATTTAGCTTTTTAGAAATTAGTACTTCACACAATTCACCTACCAAATTGTAAGTTTCAATTTCAACGAAAGTTGCATTTGGTATATTGAAACTAATTTCAGATATTTTGTTAAACGGATTTGGTGTATTTTGGCACAATTCAGGAATCGATAATTGGCTATTCGTAATTGATAATTTCTTAGCTATTGAAATTTTATTGGTTTTATAAAATTCGTTGCCTTCGAGCCAATTTTTTATTTCTAAATAAGTTTCTACTTCATTACTCCAAATTCTAAGCACGAATTTTTCACCTTCATTCAATCCATCATTTTCAGCAGTATGCTCATCGTTTCCCCAAATTGCAATTGCCAAATTTTCTCCAACATAAACTGATGAACCTATAAGTTTTTCGCCAACATTGCTATCGGAGCAGAAGATTCCAATTTCTGAACCAATTAGTGGTTCTGTTTCCCATGATGTTTTTGGAATTCCAAGAGTCATATTAGATCCTGTATTTTTTACATTTTTATAGAAATATTTTTCATTTTGAATAATATTTGATTTAGAAAAACTTGCTGTATTTGGTGCATATAGTAATGTATCTGCATTAAACATTTTCAACAAATAACCTTCGCCAGGAACCATATTTCCGATTCCATTGACACCGTATTGAGGCCAATAAACAAAGCCTAATTCATTTTTTACTATTTCCAAATTGTTTACAACATCACTCATCATGGTAGCAATAGATGCAGCCGATTGGCGTAGATATGAAATAATTTGCCAGCCTGTATTCATAGTAATCGGATAATTTTCAGGCTGAACAGCTGTACCTTCAATTTCTAAAATAGAATTTGTTGTTACTTTTATCTGATAGCCTTCCTCCACGTTTAAAACTCCTATACTGTTGATAGAATATAGAGGCCAATAAACTTGTCCGATTGAATTTTTCACAATTGTTACGTTTTGCAAAATTGCAGACATAATATCGCTCATCATACTATTTGTCGGTTCAATATATGTAGAGAAAATATTCCAGCCTTCGAAAATATCAATAGATTGAGTTTCGCTTAATGATACATTTAACGCTTGAAGTCCACTAATTCCGTTTGGTTGGAACAATCCTTCATTTGGAAAACCACTCGTATTGTAAACTGCCATTGCAGAATATTCCATACTTTCCGAAGCATCCCAGATTTTCCATTTAAATTCTTCTCCAGTCTGAAAACCATCATTAGAAAAATCGGCTCCCCAAGCTGTGAGAGAGTTGGTTATTTCTTCCCACATAATAAAACCTCCACAAGCCAAAGTTCCGAGAGAATCGTAAAAAACACCAATATAATCTCCATATGAAATTGGCATTCCATCAATATTTATGTTTGCTGAAACTGGCACAAGTATAGAGTGATTTGTTCCGGTAATATTATACGACCAAGTCGGACTTGGCAAAGTTTCTATAAATACATTAATATTATCCGTAGCTGTGCAAGCATCAGTGTTTACAACAGTTACACTGTAGGTTCCTGTGGATGAAACTGTAAGAGTTTGTTGCGTACTTCCATCATTCCAAAGATAAGAAATAAAGCCAAATCCCGCATCAATTGTAGCAGTTTGTCCCGTAGGTAAATTAATATCAGCACCTAAGTTTACTACTGGCAAAGCACTCACAGAAACAACAATATCATCTATTGCAATTTCACCGGCAGCATCGGTTACAGTCAGAGAATAAGTGGTTTGCGTGCTTGGGCTAACAGAAATTGATGATGAATTTCCACCCGTGCTCCAATTGTATGAAAATGGTGGTGTTCCATTCTGTACATTTGCATTAATATTTGCAACATTTCCGTCACAAATATTAATATCCGGACCTAATACAACTACTGGTGTTGATAAATCCGGCAAAATATTTACCATATAGTCATGAGCTTCGCCATATTGATAATTATCGCAAGGATCAGAACATAAGGTACTCCATGATATTCGGGCTCTCATTCTATGTGAGCCCGGATTTGCATTTGCTGGAATAGTTGCAAAAGTACTGTATAATGTACTTGCTGTACCAAGTGAAAAATTCGTAACAACTTGTTCGCTAGCATCAAAACTTGCATCATCGTTGAAATCTATCCAAATAGTTAGTTTTTGATTCGAGTAGTTTGTCGAAATTTGTAATACATACATAGAATCTTGTGCTAAATCGGTTGACATAGAGGTAAAATCGCCATAGCCTCCTGTACTGCAACCGGAATTCATATGGTTGATAGTGTTCAAAATAAAATCGTCTATCTCGTCGCCTGCAGAACAACCATTGGTATAGCTTGGGGTACAGTAGCTCGCCATTATAAGAGAAATAGGATTTTGCCAACTGTATAGTCCTGAAGTTATGGTATAATCGAAATCGATAGAAGCAGTCTGTGGCATAGTAGCCGAAGCAGAAACAACAAAACTTGCATTACTGTTTGCTCCTTCAGCCAGATTTCCTATAGGATAATTTTGAATATTTATTGTTATATCACTATTTGCAGTAGAAAGAAATCCGTTGACATTAGTAGCAGTAGCATGGCCGGAATTAATATTTTCAATGCTTATGGTTACAGTTTCTCCCGGATCAATCAATCCGTTTCCATTTCCGTTTGCATCATCTACGGTTACAGTTCCAACTGTTAATTCCGGTGCATTTATCAAAACTGCCATGGACGAATTCCAGGTGTTTGAATTATTGTCGGTGATAGTAGCTCCAATGAAAACCTGATGCTGATCGGGAGCATTGTTTGCTATATCTAAACCAAAAGCATTGTTTTGAGTTGAGTTTACACCGGCGGCAATATTTCCGAATGCCTCATTTGCATCGGTTATTGTTACGAAAGTATCGACAGAAGTAATCGAAACTGAAACCCCATTTGCATTGCTTACGCCAATATTTTCCAAAGTTGTATTTAATGAGATGCTTTCACCGAATTCAGCCTCACCATTATTGTTACCTAGCGGATCGTTTATAGAAAAACTACTAATAGATAGGTATGGACCGGTCATACTAATTATTGCTACTTCATTTATATACGGAATATAGTTAAAAGCTGTAACAACAATATCGACTGTATCAATTGAGCTTAAAGCCGAAAGACTAATATTGGCAACACCATTTGCAACTATGCCGGTTCCAATAATCTGACTATTTAGAGTTAAAGAAACCAAGGCATCCTCAACACTGCAATTCACCTGAAATGAAGTAGCGCCAATGTTTACAGTTTGGTTGTGTGTTACTAACATTTGCAAAGGATTTGCAGTTCTTACCATCAAAGAAGGATCGCCAAAACAAGTCCAGGTATCTGTCATATTTGCTCCGCCAGAGCCATATTCATCGTTCATTTGCATACAACCATTCATCGATAACCCACCGAAAGTTCTTTTAATGTTGTTGGTATAACTTTCTGTTAAGATATCCACCATTTCATCTTGCCCACACATTGGTGGATTCCAACTTTGGTTTATGGTTGACATTAATGTTGCAATTGCACCACTGGGCTCGTCGTTATGTGTTGCTCTTAGCCATGTTTCTGCAAAACAAGTACTATTCACAAAATCTCCATTTACACATGCCACCGACCAAATGAATGGTAGCATTCCTGTATTAGTCAAACTATTGATATTCGAATTTGAAAAGCCAGAAGAGCTGAATGAAGTTGTACTTCCATGACCGGTATATAGAATTATTCCAGAACCGGAATTTATTTCATTTGATACCATCGTAGGACTTGGATTTCCTGAAGCATCCAAACCACCTTGGCTGCCATCAAACATTTCGGCACAACTATTATAAGTATAAGAGATTAAATCTGATTTCATATTTAAAATATGCTGATAGTCATATTCGTTGTCGTCTCCAGGACCTTGAGAAGAAGCTATTCCGATTCCATTAGTTAGCCAATTACCAGCTGTTGGATTCTTCTCATAATCAAGAGTTCTTGCAACCTGAGTATTAACATCCTGCGCACTTTCTGCTGAAAATCGTCCTACAAAAACCTCCGGATACGAATCGTTTCCTGAAATGTAGCCATAAGAATTATCGGAGTCGCCGCTTGAAGCACTGTATGTTGGAACTTGTGCAGCATCGCCCACAAGCAGCAAATAGGTGAGCCCGTTTGTATTGTAATAATTTGCTACATAGGTTTTTATTGCTGATGCGGTTCCGATAGTTGCAACATCAACAATTTCTACATTTCGGCCGGCAGAAATTTTCCAATCTACGAATGCTTGCATTGCTGAAATGTATTGTCCATAGGAAATTATTAGCATATTTCCATTTTCAGAAACAGGTGTATATTTTACACTATTATAGTTTAAAAAAAGATTTTGATAAATATTAGTGTGCTCGTAGCTTGACGGTTTTTTTTCGTTTTCACTTAACAATTGATTTTTTCCATTTTCAGCAATTTCTTCAACTTCAACAACAATTTCGTAATATACCCTAAGTAGCTTTGTTACAGGATTATACTGAAATGGATAAAAAACAATAGTTGAGGCTCTATAATCTCTCAAAACGAAAGGATCTCTCAAATCGGCAACATTGCCAGGAAAAAATTCATTTTCATTGTATTGTTGGCCATATATATAAGGCATACTTGCCGGATCAATATCTCTTGTAAAATCTCCTTTCGAGGGAGCAATTTCTACATTTTCGAAATCCTGATATTTTGAAAATATAACTTTTACTCCCATCTCAGATTTGTCGGGAATAATTATTGAACTTGTAAATTTCAATAAATCAGGAGCTTCTGAAATTAATAAAGGTGTTGCACCTTCAACTTTTAGAATCGAGGCATTTCCTCTTTTTGTTTTCACCTCATCAAGATCGAAACTTCCGAAAGTTAATTTAACTACCGACTTATCAATTGTTGAAGAAACCAATTCAATCACTGGCTCTTCGATATTTGTTTTTGAATTAGTAATTTTCTGTATAGCAAAAAGATTACTAAAAAATAATACACTTAAAAATAATGGAATAATTCTTCTCATAGTTTTATTAATTTAAAATTCATACTCAAAATCTTTTTAACGCAAAGTTAAGCAACTTGTTTATTTTTTCTTTCAGACTATCATTTATTGAAAAAGGTTGAAGAGTTTTAATATTTATATTAAGATTTAATTGAAATATTTAACTTATGATTAACACAGAGGTTAATCATAGTTTTAATAATTTTGCCGATTGTTGAAGGAGGATTTGTTTGTTGGATAAATATATTCATTAAAATATTTAACCTCAGATTGTTTGAAATTATATATGGAATTATGAAAATTGCTATTATTATTGTTTTAGATACTTATCCTTATTAATAATATGCCAAAAGTTAATAAAAATATATTGATTTTTACTGCTGGTTTACTTTGGTCAAGTATAGGTATTTTTCTAATTTACAGAGCCTCAACTTGGTTTTGTTTATTAAATGTAGTAGAACTTGCCTTATCAATAATTGGCGGAATATTTTTGGGAATTGCTATCTCCTTTTTCAAATTTTCGAAACTTGCTCAGGAAAACATAAATAGAATAAATCTTTATGATAAAAAAGTGTGTTTCTGGGCATTTCAAAAATGGCAAACTTATTTTTTAATCATTTTCATGATTTCTCTCGGCATTTTTATGCGAAAAACTTCTTTTGTTCCAAAATATCTTCTCACACCAACTTATATTGGAATAGGATTCGCTTTATTTCTTGCAAGTTTCAAGTATCATACATTTCTTTATAAAAACCGCACGAAAGATTGTTTTTTAAAAGTAAAAAAGATTAATCTGATTTTGTTTACAGCTATTATTTGGTTTTGGGCAGGATTTATATTATGGTACCGAGCATACACATGGCTTCATTTAGTTACTGATACACAATTCTCAATTTCTGTAATTATTGCAATAATTATTGCAGTAATTAAAGTGTATTTTATATTTCGAAAATTAACTCTAAACAATATTCAACGAATATCAAATTTCGAGCAAGAGTGCATAAGCATTTTTAAATTTCATTTAATAAAAGACCAAATATTAATTGTAGTAATGATATTGTCCGGCTATTTATTAAGAAATCTATCATTCGTTCCAAAATACGTTTTAATGCCAATTTATATGGGGATTGGTTTTGCAATGTTTTATTCATCATTATTATACATACTACACATTACAAATTATTTTAAGCAAAAAAAAATATGAGAAAATTTATTCTTCTGCTAAGCATCATATCTTCAATAAGCATATCATATTCTCAGGTTGGTGGATTATCAGCATCTAAATTAGGTACTCTTTGCGCAGATGTTGTTCCTGTGCAGACTATAGAATTTGAACCATTTTTTGAGTTTTCATCAACTTCCAATATTTTTGACAATAATGGTGAGAAAAAAGCTCTCTTTTCGACAAAAGACAGTATTCAATTTTTTTCATCAATGGGTTTTAGGTTTAGTTATGGTTTATTCAAGAATTTTGAAATTGGTGTTTCCTTGCCGGTTGATGTAAGTACAATAAGTTTTGGTGCAAAGTACAAATTGCCTTTCGAGAGGAAATTTTCCGCTGGATTATTAGCCGGATATAATACAATAATCGGAAATTCGGTATATCAGAAAAAAAAATCTATTTATGCTGAAACACCTGCTATGATTGCCGGAATAATTACTACTTATGAATTTTCTGATAAATTTAGCTTCGACTTTAATGCACAATTTCATAAGCATATTTATACCATAATTGGAGGTCATAATTATGGATATTCCTTAAGTTCTGATTTTGGTTATTATATAATCGAAGATGTAAATTTTATTATAGGTGCGAATTATTCTCAAAATAAGTTTGACGATATAGGGAATGATTCATATTTGCTTACTATTAATCCCGGAATAGCCATAGAAAAAGCCAAAAATTTTATTTTAGTACTAAATACTCCACTCAGCCTTTTAGGCAAAAATGAATACAAAACAAGTGGTTTCGGTTTAGCTTTAACTATCATGTTAGATTAGAAACACTAAAGAATTACAAAACAAATGCAGAAAATTTTATTAGTTGATAAAAGTAACAAACCAATTGGCGTAGAGGAAAAAATGAGAGTTCATAAAATTGGTCTTTTACATCGGGCATTTTCAATTTTAATATTCAATAATCAAGGTGAAACACTAATTCAAAAAAGAGCTGCCAATAAATATCACTCTCGAGGTCTGTGGTCGAATACTTGTTGTAGTCATCAGTCTGCAGGTTCGTCTTTGCTGGAGCAAATTCATATTAGATTAGAAGAAGAAATGGGATTTGATTGTGAATTGAAATGGTGCTATGATTTTTCATATAATCATACACTTTCGAATAATCTTATTGAAAATGAATATGATATGATTTATGTTGGAAAATATAATGCAAATCCAGTAATTAGTGGTTCTAAGAAAACAGGCAATTTTTATAAAACAATTTATTTTTGATGATATTTCTATTTTCTTTCATGCAGTAAATGCTTTTGTATTAAACAAATGAAAAAAATAGAAATATCCCAAAAAGAGATGTTTTTAATTTTGAACTGTTTTCTTAGAGGCACTAATTAATAGAGAAGAAGTTTCTGATTACAAATGGATTTCTATTGAAGACTTAAAAACAGCCATCTCTGAAAATCCTAAAAAATATTCATATTGGTTTCAAATAATAATTAATAATAGGAATTTTTGTAATCTGAACAAATAAAACCTTTTTTCATATCTACTTTACGACTTTAGATTCCGCCCTTTTGGTGCTATTTGGATTTATCGAAACACTATAGGTGTTTAATCAATAACCAAGTCTGTAAGGTTTGGAGATAAAAGCATGAAATGCCTTTAATATCCGAAGGTACGTAATCATTATTCAAGAAAACACTTAGCCATTTTTAAACTCGTAAAGTAGAACTAAATAATTCCTTTTTAATCTTTGTGCCACTTTGTGCTTCTCTGAGCAACTTTGTGTAATAGCTGTCTCACAAAGAACCACAAAAGCCCCGAAAGCTATTGGGGCTAATTTTCACAGAGAAAGCTTATTATTAACTTCAAGTATCCGACACTGAATAGTTACAACAAATGAAAATTTGAGTTGATGCTCAGAAGGAAATCTCTCAGGGATGGGATTATAGGAAAAATGACAAAAATAGTTTGCTGACTAATAGAATTCTTTTATTTTTGCAATTGTATAATTAACATTTAATTAATGTATAGCAAAGTCAACAAATATTAGGACATGAATCCCTGCAATCGTCCCTTCGCTATCAAACACATGCTTTTTTGCCAGCACACACTTTAGTGCAAATTGACAGACTGGAACTAAAATGAAAGTAGTATTTTAGATGAATTAATTTAATAATTGAGAGAAAAACCAAAATATGAGTCTATTTCAAAAATCGGTAGAAAAGAAATACTTAAACGACCTTGATTCGACTTTAATCGACAAGAAATACGCTGATTTTCAAGACTATTTTGGTAATCCTGAGAGACAGGAAAACATTAGAAACTCCAAAGAAGAACAATTTCAGGAAGGATTTTTACGGGAACTGTTTGTAAATATTTTGGGTTACACTTTAAATCCTGAACCCAATTTTAACCTGACTACTGAATTAAAAAACATTTCGAATAGTAAAAAAGCTGATGGTGCAATTTTAAAAGGAAAAGAAGCAACCGCAATTATTGAATTAAAGGGAACGAATACAACCGATTTAGATAAGATTGAAACTCAGGCATTCGGTTATAAGAACCATCATCCGAAATGTATTTATGTAATTACGTCAAACTTCGAGAAGCTACGTTTTTACATACAAAATGCAGTTGACCATATTGATTTTGATTTATTCAAACTAACAAAAGACCAGTTTGCCCTTATGTGGCTTTGTTTGGCAAAAGACAATTTGCTAAACGATTTGCCACTAAAAATCAAAGATTCATCGGTATTGCAGGAAAAGACCATTACTAAAAAATTATATGCCGATTATTCGAAGTTTAGGAACGATTTATTTGAAAATATTAAACAAAATAATCCTGAAAAAGACAAACTTCTTGTATTTAAAAAGGTTCAAAAGCTATTGGACCGTTTCCTGTTTATTTTCTTTGCCGAAGACAGACAATTATTACCTCCAAATTCAATTAGCGAAATTATTAAACAATGGAAGCAACAAGCAGATTGGGGAGATGATGTGCGTTTGTATGACAGGTATACAAAGTATTTCCATTTATTGAATACTGGATGGAAAGGTAAAAAACATGAGATATTTGCCTACAACGGTGGATTATTTGCTCCTGATGATGTATTGGATAGTTTGAAAATTGATGATGATGTATTAGACCAAAACACCTTAACTCTAAGCGGCTATAATTTTAATCCTGAGCTAATAGATAATAGTAAACATGAAAATGTAATTGATGTAAATATTCTCGGACATATTTTTGAGCATTCGTTGAGTGAGATTGAGAATGTGCAAGCTGAAATAGCCGCGACATCGGAGCATGCTCCGATGTCGAAACAGGAAACTGTTTCGAAGCGCAAAAAAGACGGTATTTTTTACACGCCAAAATACATTACCAAATACATAGTTGAAAATACGCTTGGCAAACTTTGCAATGAAAAACGAACTGAACTACAGATTATTGACGAAGATTTTGCCAAAGGGCGAAAGAACCGTAAAAAGGACACCATAAAATCACTCATCAAGAAATTGGACGATTACCGAAGTTGGCTTTTAACTTTAACTATTCTCGACCCTGCATGTGGTTCGGGGGCTTTTTTGAATCAGGCGTTGGAATTTCTGATTATCGAACACCAAAAAATTGACGAACTCAGGGCGCAGCTTCTTGGTGGCGGATTGGTTTTTTCGGACATTACTACCGACATACTCGAAAAAAATATTTATGGCGTTGACCTAAACGAAGAATCGGTTGAAATTGCCAAACTCTCGCTTTGGTTGCGTACTGCCCAAAAAGGAAGGAAGCTAAACACACTTAGTAACAATATTAAATGTGGGAACTCACTAATTGACGACCCCAAAATTGCAGGAGATAAAGCTTTTAATTGGCAAAACGAGTTTTCAAATATATTCAAGAAAAAAGAGAAGAAGGCTTGGCATATTACAACGGCAACACATAATTCGCGATATTCGCAGCGCATGTTTGATAACTATGTAAAACTTGGAGAGCCTGTTTGGTTATCGGAGAAAGAAGAAATTATTGTTACAGAAACCATTGCAGAAATCGCAGAGAAAGATAAACTGAATATTGTTGACTACAATATTTGTGGCGACCATGCACATATACTTCTGGTGTGCGAGAAAGAAGAACTTCCGAAAATAGTGCAGAAAATAAAGGCAATGTCGGCAAGGGCGTGCAACATTGCGATGGGGCGTACTATTCCTAGGACATCGGAGCATGCTACGATCCATCCTGACAAAGATATACCGGCAACGCTGGAGCATGCTCCAGCGCATTCTGCCGGAAAAACTGTAGAAAACGGGGAGCATGCTCCCCATCGTGGAAAAACACAGTTCCATCTATGGACAAAAAAATTCAACCAAAACGAAATAACATCAACCGAACAATTTGACAATACAATTGCATACATAAAAAATAATCGTCAAAAACACCAACTCCCCGAAAACAAAGAGTTACAAACGCTAATTGATAAAATATGCTGCACCCACAATCATGCATTTCGCACTGAATACACAGGCGGTTTTGATGTGGTGATTGGAAATCCTCCGTATGTGCAATCTCATTCTATTTCAGAATCGGAGAAAGAATTTATCTACAAAGAATTTAAAACGGTAGAATATCAAATAAATACTTACGGCGTTTTTGTTGAACAATTTATTAAACTTTTAAAAATCAATTCATTTTACAGCTTGATTATTCCCAATTACTGGCTCTCAACAAAATTTGACAGATTACTCAGAAAAAATGTATTTATTGAAAACCATGCGATTGAAGTAATCAACACTTACGAAGTTTTTGAAAGTGCAACAGTTGACACATTAATTCTGACAGGACAAAAAGTAAAAAACACAAATCCAAAAACTTCATTTTATTCTATTTCGAAAAATTGTAAAACTATTGAAGAACGCCTAAATGCAATTAACCTGAGAATTTGGGAATACTCCGAAGAAAAACAATTTGCAAATGGAGATGAAGAAAATACAATCAGTTTTAATAAAGAATTGAAACTATCAGGGAATAGAACTTTAGGTGAATTCTTTTCAATGTTTCAGGGGATGAAACCCTATGAAAAGGGAAAAGGAAATCCACCGCAAACAAGGGAAATGATGAATGAAAAAGTTTATCATTCAAAAACTAAAATTGATGAAACATATTTTCCATTATTAGGAGCAAAACACATCCATCGACATTTTTTAGTACCTTTTACCGAATACATAAAATACGGCAAAAATCTTGCTGCACCTCGCAAACCAGAAATTTTCGAGGGAGAAAGGATTTTAATCAACCGTATTTTATCGAAAAATAAAATAGATGGGATTTTACTTTCTGAAACCTACATCAACAACACCGATGTTTTTAATTTAATCCCACTCGAAAAAAATGTAATTTCGATTAAAGTATTATACGCTTTAGTTGTTTCAAAACTTTGTGCTACCTATTTTAAAAGAGCCAATGTAAACTTAAACCGAAATGCTTTTCCAAAAATAAATGTAAATACATTGGAAGCTTTCCCCATTCCCGAAATTTTACCTGAAATTCAAACCCAAATTGAATTACAAATTAATACAATCATTTCAAAGACCTTAGAATTTCAAAAAAGAAAATCAAAATTTATCGAACTCGTAAAAGATAATTTGGCAATAACCATAATTTCGAAAAAAACGGATGCTTTTTACGACTTTGATTTTAAGAGTTTTCTTTCAGAATTGAAAAAACAAAAGGTTACTCTTTCGTTATCTGACCAATCTGAATGGAAAGATTTCTTTGAATCTACAAAATCAGAAATAAACCAAATCCAATCCGAGATAGAAAAAACCGACAAAGAAATTGACCAGATGGTTTATGAGTTGTATAGTTTGAGTGATGAGGAGATTAAAATTATTGAAACAGTATAACAGTATTTATGAGTTTAATAAAACGAAAAGTCGGAAGAAATGATATTTGTCCATGCGGAAGTGGATTTAAATACAAAAAATGCTGTATGAATAAGAACGAGGATTCTAAAAGTGAGGACAAAGAGTTTTCTATTCCCGAAATTCTTTCCCTTCTAAAAACCGCCCTTGAAAACTTAAATATTGTAAATAAAGAAGTATCAAATATTGCTGTAAAGAAAGTTGATTTACTGAATAATAAAACTTTGGAATGCCAATTTTATGCAAAATCAAATAATTCAATTGATGTAAAGATTGAAATTGGTACTGTCATGGGAGCATTAAATGGATTTTTTAAAGATGATTCTTTCAAAAATATGATACTTGATTATTATGCAGTCCGTGCTTTTAATAATGAAGACTCAGAATTAATGTATGTTATATCATCTAAAGATGCAGCAGCTTTGGTGGGACAAGGCAATTCAGTGGATTGGATGAAAAGTTCAATATTTCAGGAAAACACAAATGATTATAGACTAAGTGTAGCAAAGAAACAAATATCTGAGATTGAGAATGCATTAAGGGAAGTAATTGTTGACAGATTAACAAAGAAACACGGAAAAGAATGGTTTATTAATTCAGTTGGTAAAAAACTAAGCGAAAGTGTAATCGGAATTTATAGTAATCAATTTGGTGGAGAAACTAAGGATGGAGAAATTTTGATTAAATACACATTTGTTTTACAACTTAAGAAAATCATTTGTACTAACTGGAAAGATTTTTCTGATTTGTTTTCTAATAAGAATCGATTTGAAAAAGTAATAACTGAACTGAACTTGATTAGAAGAGAAGAAGCCCACAATAGAAATATTACTACTAAGGATTTAGAAAAATTAAAGGAGATATATGAGTTCATTCTAATTGGAATTACTGAAAAATATCCAGACATCCTTCCTCATTTTCTGATTGACAATTGGAAAATTCAAATAAAAGAAATCATGTTAAGCAATAAGCTTGAAATGATATATACTGATGATGAAATTCAATCAGAAACAAATAATGAATTGAAGCTTGTAAAAACTGTTTTGAATTTACAAATGCTAATTAAACACATTAATGACAAAGAATTAAAGCTTAGGAGTGTTGTTGTTCCTGTTCAAAAGCTTAATATCCATAATGAATTGATTAATGTTTTAGAAAGATATCGAATATTACATGAAGAATTAGTTGAATGTGGTAAAACGGGTGTTCTGAAAGTAGTTCAAGATAAACAAAGAGAAATTGCATTATGCAAAAAAACTATGGATGACTTTGTTGAAAAATTTCTATTACATGAATCATAAATTGATTCATTACAACTGAAAATAGTTACAATTTGAAAAGTATTTAAAATGACCAACTCAGAACTACTACTATACCAAACCGAAGACGGACAAACCAAAATTGATGTCCGATTGGAAGAAGAAACCGTTTGGCTTTCGCAGGCGCAAATGGTAGAGCTTTTTCAAACCACCAAACAGAATATTAGCCTACATATAAAAAACATATACGAGGAAGGCGAACTGGACGAAATTTCAACTGTCAAGGATTACTTGACAGTTCAAACCGAAGGCAAGCGCAAGGTTCAGCGGAATATTGCTACTTATAATCTCGATGTAGTTATTTCAGTTGGTTACAGGGTAAAGTCGCATCGTGGTACACAATTTCGGATTTGGGCAACTAAACAATTAAAAGAATATATAGTTAAAGGTTTTGTTCTTAACGATGAAAAACTAAAAGAAACAGGACACACCAACCAGTACTTCGAGGAACTGTTTGAGCGAATTCGGGATATTCGTAGTTCCGAAAAGATTTTCTACGCAAAAGTCAGGGATATTTACACTACCGCAATTGACTATGATGCGTCAACAGAAGAGAGCCAGTTGTTTTTCAAGTCGGTTCAAAACAAAATGCATTGGGCAATACATGGTCATACTGCATCGGAGATAATTTCAAAACGTGTCGATTCTGAAAAACAGAACATGGGCTTAACAACATGGAAAAATTCACCAAAAGGAAAAATCAGGAAAGCAGATGTTTCCATTGCCAAAAACTACCTGAGAGAAGATGAATTGAAAGATTTGAACTTGATTGTTGACCAGTATCTTTCGTTTGCCGAACTTCAAGCCCGAAACCGTAACCCAATGTATATGAGTGACTGGCTTAAAAAATTGCACGATTTTATGACACTCAACGACAGGGAGATTTTGGAACATGCAGGAACAATTTGGGCAAAATTGGCAAAAGAATTGGCAGAAGCGGAATACGAAAAATATCGAAAGAAAATGATTGATTTTGATGATGCGAAAGAGATTAAAGAGTTAGAAGCAGGACTAAAAAAATTGGAAAATAAAAAAGGAAAAAAATAAGATGATTCCAACCCACACCGTCCCTTCGCTTTCAGGTACATTGGCAAAACGCACAAAGCCAACGCAAAAACCAAATTTTGTCAAAGAGCCGTCCAGCCCGTCCCACTCCACCGCCATGACCATGAAACATTGCAGTAGTATTGAAACCTTTGAGATGGATGGAAGAAAACAGCCAGCATATAACACAGTGTCATATGTCATTGGGCAGAAAGTTGTATATTGAAATGTGAAAGCATTTAATAAAACTTTGTGAAAGGCAAAGTGCTGTTAGACTTGGAAAAGTATGCACGCTTGAAAACCCTTGCGAAAGTTCAATGAAGAACTCTATCGGTAAGCCGTATGAGGGAAAACTTCACGTACGGTTTGATGAAGGGGGTACTGATAGTCTAACTAATTTTATTATCTTTGTAGAAAAAAAAATTATGAATAGGCTATCAGGCTCTACTCTACTGCCACATTAAAAAATGACTGAGAAACTAAACGGAACACCAATTTCAGGAGAATATGAAGAAATCCTGTTTGACTTGCCAGGACCTTGGCGAGAACAGGTTTGGCATTACGTAAAGTTCACAACAAAAGACGGACTTGAATGGGTTGGTGGTTTCAGAGAAAAGGACAACCACAATTTCTTAGTCGCTGAATTAGAAAGTAATGGAATTGTATGTGTTGTTTCAGGTGGACACGGATACTTAGTTGACTTTGAAAGAAAACAGAAAATTAAAGACCTTGAAACGGACACAATAATCGACCTGACCACAGACCCAAATACCGAATCATTCTACATTTCTCGTTGGTGGGACTTAAAAATGGTTGATAGAGAACTTAACGAGATTGACATTCAAATTCCGATTGACTGTGATGGAATTTTCTTCAAGAAAAAAGTAGGACGAGAACTGAATTTAGAAATTGAAGAAATTGGTGCTGAATTAATCAAAAACCAAGATTACTACGTGGACTTGGACGAAAGAAAAATAAAAAAACGTGGCACAACAATGCATAAAAGTAATGGCGGAGAAAGTGCTAAAACAGAAGTTAATACTATTAATAAACGTAAGTCTTGGCTGAAAAGACTGTGGTCTTAAAACCGCCACTACTCTTATGCGAGACGTTGGTGTGCCACGATGCTGAGTTAATCCAGCAGGTGCAAATCCTGTCAGGGCAATTGGCTGTTCACCCTGAAGAAAAGCGAACAGATAAGTCTGTGAGGATGATGCTGAAGCTTCGTTCTTTCAAATAATCAAGCCGTAATGCGTTGTGCGTGAACCCGCAGTTGACTCGTCCTAAAATAGGTTTACACCAAAAAGTGTAAAAATGGATAAAAAAAGTAAAGTTATTTTAGGATTGTCATCAGGAAAAATACTTAGAAAGCCGAGCAAATATTTTTCAGATGAAGAAAAA
>Ga0233431_1003944_pt1 | contig 16823 bp, 5 predicted proteins | sample SI_118_April2016_FD_179867 | JGI IMG/M metagenome (GOLD analysis project Ga0233431, IMG submission 179867) | Seawater microbial communities from Saanich Inlet, British Columbia, Canada - SI_118_April2016_200_MG | ecosystem: Environmental > Aquatic > Marine > Inlet | place: Canada: British... | reverse complement strand
CAATTAGACCTATGGGTAAACTATACTTAATTTTAAGAAAGGATTCAAAGGGTTTATATAATTTTGAAATATCATCTAGTCATATATAAAAAAGGCAGTGAGAGAGTTCCAATTATTCAGGAGAGATTGTTCCTGATTAAAATGATTTGCATTTTATGGTGAATAGCATTACTAAACTATATATGGAAGTAGTATGCAATTTTTAAAATATGCTTAACCTACAAAATATTAAAAGAGCTAAAACAAAACTTTTAGCTTACAACCCTGAAGCTTTCAATGGAATACAAGATAGTTTTTTGGAGTATTTATATCGAATTGAAATTGATGATTTCCGACATATACAAAATTTGACGATTAATTTTCAACACCCAATTACTGTTATGAGTGGGAGCAACAAAGTTGGGAAGACAAGTATTCTACTTCTAGTTGCTTGTTCCCATGTTCATTTTAAGAAATTTGATGCTACTAAGCCTGAAACCGAAATAAGGGATCACAAATGGGCTGATGTAATCTCCTTTACAAACCATGAGACTGTTAACAATAATTATGTTTACAGATTATTATGGCGAAAAGGAAATAATAATAGACAAGGAGAAGGAAAAAGAATTGCTACAAGTAAAGCTTGGACGGGACTTGCCAAATTCAGTTCAGACCTAAATCGAATTAATGCGAAAATTAGAGATAAAGAAGTTCGACTAATTGATTTAGAGCGAGTTTTACCAGCTCGCAATTTCTCCAGCAGTTTGTTTCGTAAAATTGGGCAATTAAACGTTCAACAAAGATTATCAAATGATATTGAACGTGCTTTTGCATATGTATTTGATCTGGATCCAAATATCCAAATATTTAATATTGGGTCTCATATTAATAAAATTGCCTATTTAATTCACCCCCATAACGGGGATTCCTATTCAAGTTATAATGCCGCATCAGGCGAAGAGTCATTAATAACAATTCTATCTGATATATTTGAAGCTCCAAATAATTCTTTAATACTTATTGATGAGATTGAAGCAGGATTACACCCAACTATTCAACGTAAACTAGCTGATATTATAGAATTTATTTCTTGGCATCACAAGAAACAGTTTATTATCACTACACACTCACCCACTCTTCTTGGGGCTTTTCCACAAAAATCAAGAGTCTTTATTGATACTAAAGTGGATGGGACATACGAAGCTATTTCAAAAGTATCAAGAAATACTGCTTTTTCCAAGATGGATTCACTGATTCATCCACTAATAAATCTTTATTGTGAAGATAAAGAAGCAAAATTTATTATTAGAAATTTGCTAGTAGAAATTAATCAAACACACAAAAACTTTGATCGATTAGTTAACATAATAACATCAGGTCCTATTAATGAAGTTAGAAGTGATTATGAAAGACACAAGCGAAATTACCCTCAAATGAGAATGAAAATAGGATATGGTTGTGTGTTTGATGGTGATTATAAAAATGATCCAGAATACTCCAATTATCATGGAAATGAAAATGAATATTCATTCTTCTTATTTCCTTTTATGGCGCCGGAAAAATTTTTAGTAAATGCTTATTTGGCTTCAAGCCCAAATGAACAACTGCGGTCAGTGTATAATTTCAATGATCACCACACGTTGTTTCAAGAAATGTCGCATTTTGGTATAGCAGCTGACCGTGCACAGGCCAGAGATCTTTGTTGGGAAGCTTTCAAATTGACCCCAGAATACACCAGATTAAGAGATACATTTAAGGGATTTATTGAAAAGACGGTTCAAATCTTTTCGGAAAAGAATGATTAAGACTGCATACAGAAAAAATATAGTGCATTTGCGGGAAGTGCTACAACTAATGATTATAGGAATAAAGCAATTTTGGTTATCTGAATAGTTGGAAAGAGCTACAACAATATTAACTCATATGCTCAGAACAAACGACAATCAAGTTTAGAATTATTAAATTGAATAGCTGACAATTAAAATGTTGAAGTTATAGGACTGATTATTTCAAATAGAGAATCTCAATAATGAATTTAACAGCAGGACAAAGAATTACTACAAGAGGAGAAGACTTTCTGATAACAAATGTTGCTACCAATATAGATGGCTCATTTTTAATAGATTCAGAAGGGATTAGTGAACTTGTAAAAGGAAAGAAGTTCTGTTTTGACACCAGCATTGATAAAGATATCAAGGCTGTTGATCCAATTAACACCAAATTCATTGCGGACACAGATAATGGATACAGGAAATCGAAACTGTACATCGAAACTCATATACGTAATTCGACTATTTTTTCTGATAAAATAACAATAGCCCCAAAAGCAGCTTTCAATACCTCCGAATTTCAATTAACACCAACATTAAAAGCTTTGCAATTGCCGAGACCACGTTTATTATTTGCTGATGGTGTGGGATTAGGTAAAACAATTGAGGTAGGGATTTTTCTTTCTGAGTTGATGAAACGAGGAAAAGGAAAGCGAGTTATGGTATTGGCATTGAAATCCATTTTAGGTCAATTTCAACAAGAACTATGGAATCGTTTTGCTATTCCATTGGTGAGATTGGATAGCGAAGGAATTGCAAGGATCAAAACCCAACTTCCTGCTAATAAGAACCCCTTTGATTATTACGACAAAACAATCGTTTCAATTGATACACTAAAGAACAATGCGAAATTCAGGCATTATATAGAGAAATCACATTGGGATGTAATTATAATAGACGAATGTCATACTGTTGCTAATACTCAAAGTCAGCGAGGTGATTTGGCTCAGTTTTTAGCTAAGAAATGCCAATCACTAGTACTCACATCTGCTACACCTCATAATGGGAGAAAAGAAAGTTTTGCGAATATCATTAACATGATTGAGCCTACTGCTATTCCAAAGAGTGGTAACTATACAAAAAAAGATGTTGAGCCTTATTATGTTAGGCGTTTTAAAAATGATATTGAGGATGCTGCCGTAAGAGAAAACTTTCAGGAGCGTGAAATTGTTCGGTTACAAACAGAATTAACTCCTGAAGAAGTTGGGTTCTTAAGCTACCAGCAGAACCTAAAGATTCAAGCATTAGGAGCTTTGAAACAAGGTAAATCAAAAGACGATTTCTTGTTTTCAGTTATGATTTTCAAGGCTTTTATGTCATCACCTATTGCTGCATTGAGTTCAATTGAAAATAGACTGGAGAAAGTACAGAAACTATCAAATACTTCTGACAAATACGAAGATAGTATTGAAGTATTGAAAAAACATCAAAAATTGTTGAAGAACATTTTAGATAGTAAAGCTGATAGCAAGTACAAAAAGCTGAAACTTACATTGATGGATCTTGGCTGGTCAGGAAAAATGAAGGATGAACGATTTGTTGTTTTTTCTGAAAGATTAGCTACGTTGGATTATCTAAAAGAAAACCTCCAAAAGGATTTCGGTTTAACTGATTATGCAATTGAATCTTTTAGTGGTAGTGATAGTGACATAGTACAACAAAAGAAAATTGAAGATTTTGGCAAAGGTGATAGTAAGGTGAGAATACTTTTATGTTCAGATGCTGGGTCACAGGGAGTAAATCTACATTTCTATTGCCACAGAATGGTGAATTATGACATTCCCTGGTCATTAATAACGCTGGAGCAACGTAATGGTCGTATAGATAGATACGGTCAAAAGAATACCCCTTATATCTATTATTTAGTAGCTCATACCGAGGATGAAGCCATAAAAACGGACCTCCATATTATTAATAAGCTTACTATTAAAGAGGAAGAAGTTCATAAGACATTAGGTGATGCTGGTTCAGTTATGCGCTTGCATGATGCCAATAAGGAAGAAAAGAAAACAATAGAAGCCATTCAAGAAGGAGATGAAAGCTTTTTAGATAAAGTAGAGAACTTTGATTACAGTTCCCTTTTTGATGATTCAGAAAAGACTTCAGCTGTAATTACCGATTCCCCTTACGAAGAACCGGTGACAGTTTTTCCAAACGATTTCGATTATTACAAACAGTTATTTGGTCAATTGGAGAGTTCTAAATTGATAAGCAATGGAGAATATGAGTTTAATGATTTGGATGAATATTTGGAATTAACCAACACAAAAGAACTAAACAAAATTCTATATGATATGCCACCTGAATCTAAACCAAAGGTGGGTGAATTATTCAAGTTAACGCTGAATAAGGATTTAGTACAAGAAGCAATTGAAAATGCTAGGAAAAAGAAAGGAGATTGGGCGGAATTTCAAATCTTGTATGATCTGCATCCGGCAATCAAGTACTTTATGACGAAGCTTGAAGCCAGTGTTCCCAAAGACCAAGGTTTGGCGGCTAAAATATCTTCAAAAATACCGAAAGGAACTGCTTGGTATGTCCTGCATGGGCAGGTGTCTAACAATTTGGGACAACCTGTTATCTCTGACTTTTTCGTAGTTGGGTTTGATGGAGATAAAGTTATTAAAAGTTTAACCATTGGGGATTTTATTGAAGAGTTCAAGTTAAACAAAAACTTGTTTACTGAAGAGATCAAACAAACTGAACTACAAAACTTGCACGATAACTTACCAAAAGTCATTGACTATGCACAGCAAGTTCAAATGAAGGAAGGGCAGAATGCGTTAATGGATTCAATGCTGGATAAGGCAGTAAACTATGAGGATCATTTAAATAGATGGAAAGCAACTTCGTTGGAGCAGCTGGAACTTCATTTTGTAGAGGTTGCAGATACTGTTTTCTCAAGAAAGAAAAAGGAAAGACAAGAAGAAGAAATTCAAACGATTGCAGACAGTTCTAGCCAGTATATGAAGGACATGGTGGCTCTGGATCAGGAAGCATACATTAAAGTTATGGCCGCATTTTTTAATTAAGAACAGATGATAAAATTTATAGACAACATAGGTGATTTCTTTTCTTCAAACTACTTTGATGAAGATTTTGTAAAGAAGGTTCACGATAAATCTGGTTATAGCGTTGATGATCAAAAAGAACTCCAAAAAAAAATAACCCCACTTAAAGACAAGTACTACCGTTACAAGCAAAATATTATTGAAGGTAGACTGAGAATTAAAGACAAGATATTTGAAACACATCAATTTCATACCCAATTATTGAATGCACTGGGATATGACGGCGACCATCATCAATACAACGAGCCCTTTCATTTCAATGATAAAGAAGTTATTCCCATACGACATAAGTTATATCGTGGTGACAAATTGCTTTTGCTGATCATGGAAATGCAAACTCTGATAAAAGAAGGGGACGAAGAACCAGATGGTTTGTTTGAGCAGCGTTATCATGTGGAAGAAGAAGAACACGAATCTAAAGAGCAACGCTATCACCGTGTGCAATGGACCAGAGTATTTCAAATTTCTGAAGAGTTAAAGATTTCACCTATTATCATCAATAAGGCAATTTCGGAGTTGAGCTTACTGGATCAAAAAGAAAGACCGCAATACATTATGATATTGGCCGGTAATAAGGTCTTTTTGGTTGAAGCGGAAAAATGGTTCAGAGGTTCGTATCTGCAGTTTGATATTGAGGAACTATTTACTGAAGCTACGATTGAGCGTAAATACTATTCACTTTTCTATTTGATGCTATCTAAAGAAATGTTGGCACCCGATAGTGAGATGGTGCTCATGGATCAACTTGCTGAAGACAGCCACAAAAGTGCATATGAAGTGACGAAGGATTTAAAAGAAGGAATCATTCACGCAGTAGAGGCACTGGCTAATGAGGCACTTTATTATAGAAAAGTTATTCTAAAAGAAGAGTTTGACGAGTCGGATGGCACCTTTGAACAAGAAGTAAAGGATGACTGCCTGAGTATTGTTTACCGGCTATTGTTTGTTTTTTATGCCGAATCACGAACTGATCTGGATATTCTTCCCATATCTGATAGTGTATATCAAAAAGGCTATTCCCTGGAGATGCTGCGCGATTTGGAGCAAACGCAGTTGATAACCGACAACAGTAGAAACGGATATTTCTTTCACGAATCATTAAAGCAGTTGTTTCATTTAATGAGTAGCGGTTATCGTGAAAACGAAAATCAAAATATTAAACTAAAGAATGGGAAAGTTGTATCGACTCTAAAAAATAAGAGTTTTAGAATACGTCACATTGATTCCCCCATGTTTGATGACAATAAACTGCATCAACTGAAAGAGGTTAAGTTTAGAAACTATGTTTGGCAGGATGTTATATGTCAATTGTCATTATCCAGAAAGCAAAACAATAAAGCAAGAGGAAGAATTTCTTACGCTAATTTGGGAATTAACCAATTGGGAAGTGTTTACGAAAGCTTACTGGCTTATCGTGGTTTTTATGCCGAAGAAGATTATATCGAAGTACATCGTAAAAAGAAACCGAATGAAGGAACTCTTCTTGTTCAAAGAAAGCGCAGAGATGACTTCCATGAAGACGAAGTTTTGAAGGATGACACAGGTAATGAAGTTAAAATTGATAAAGGGGCATTTGTTTATCGATTGAATGGGCGTGACCGACAAAAATCAGCTTCTTATTATACGCCTGAAGTACTGACCCGATGCACCGTAAAGTATACCCTCAAATCGATTTTGGAAAAAGTAGAAAATGGTGAAATGAAAGCATTGGATTTGCTGGATTTAAAATTATTGGAACCGGCTATGGGTGCGGCCGCTTTTCATAATGAGTTGATCAACCAATTGGCCGAATCTTATTTAAACTATCGCCAAAAAGAAAAGAAACAAAAAATATCTCCAGAAAAATATCGTGAGGAATTACAAAAAGTCAAGGCATATATAGCTACCAACAATGCTTACGGAGTCGATTTAAACCCTACGGCTATCGAGTTAGGGAAGTTGTCCTTATGGTTGAATGTGATCCACAAGGACATGGAAACACCCTTCTTCGCCAATCGTTTGGCGGTGGGAAATGCTGTGGTTGGCGCCTGGTTTAAGGTGTACACCGAAGCACAGCTCAAAAAGAAATGGTGGGAAAAAGCGCCCAAGCTATTACAATTAGGACCTGGGGGTAAAAAACGAGCAAAAAATGAGATCTACCATTTCTTGCTGCTAGACAAAGGAATGGTTCCCAGTGCAGGAATTAAATTGTTAAAAGATGAATTTCCAACCCACGCAGCGAGAGTGTCCTCATGGCGTCGCGAAGCCATTAAACCAATAACTGGTATAGAGTTGAGGCAATTACAAAAGATATGTGATTCTATTGATGAGCAGTTGCGTGAATATTACACTTTCCAAAAGCGATTAAATGCCCAAACCAAGAACAAGCTAGATATTTGGGGAGGATTTCAAAATAAAGAACAAATTGGATTAAACTTGCGTTCTTATGATGATAAAGAACAACTCAACGACCAACGTAACCGTCAATCTGCTCCGTACTACAAATTAAAAATGGTGATGGACTACTGGTGTAGTTTGTGGTTTTGGGATGTACGAAATGCCGCGCATTTACCTTCCCGCCACCAGTATATTAATGATATAACCAGTATTTTAAACATTGATTTAACCAAACATTCTAAAGCAGAAAAAGCAGTCAGTTTTTTTTCTCAGGAAACTCAACCCTCATTATTTGAAGACCTTTCTTTTGGTGAACAAGCACAAAAGCAAATCATTGAAAAAACCCAAAAAGGTGACTTGTTTGATAAAAAAGAACGATTGCAAGAAGTTAAGAATTTAAGTACTCAACACCGCTTCTTTCACAATCAATTGGAGTTTATTGAAGTCTTTATAGAAAGAGGTGGGTTTGATGTTATTGTAGGAAATCCCCCTTGGGTAAAAATCACATTTGAAGAGAAAGACATAATCTCAGAAAAATTTCCAGAAATATTATTAAGGAAAACCACAGCACCTCAGGTGAAACTACTTAGAGAAAAATTTCTTGATAATCTTTTTCTAAAAAGTTTATACGAAATAGATGTAATTGAAACGGAAGCAGCTTCAGTTTTTATGAATTCACTTCAAAATTATCCGTTATTAATTGGCCAGCAAACTAACCTTTATAAATGCGTTCTTGAAAATGGTTTTTCTCTGCTAAATAATCAAGGTTTTCTTGGTTTGTTACACCCAGATGGTCTTTTTGAGGACCCCAAAGGTCAAGTCTTTCGTACAGAACTCTATAAAAGAATCAAATACCATTTTCAGTTTCTTAACGAATTATTTCTATTTCAGGACGTTGGAGATAGGATGCTCTTTAGTATCAATGTTTATGCCGGAATCCAATCTAAAATAGATTTCATAGTAATTAATAATCTTTTTCATCCAAAAACTATTGATGGGTGCTTTATTCATGATGGATCGGGAATTTGCTGCGGTTTTAAAGTTAAAGATGAGGCGAAAGGAAAATTTGTTTGGAATACAAAACCACACAAAGACCGAATTATTAAATACACTAAAAAAGAATTGCAACTGTTCGCAACATTGTTTGACAGTACAGACTATTATGAGTCAGTGAAGATGGTTAACGTTCAATCTGAGAGTATTATTAAGGTTATTGAAAGAATTGCATCGTTTAAGGGAAAAGTTTCAAATACAACCAAAATTATTACAGTTGGCTGGGATGAAACAAATGCTGTTAATTATGAGATTGTAAGAAATACAAGGTACGTTGATATTGATAGTTATGAATTTATCTTTAGCGGGCCTCATTTTCATGTTGCAAATCCATTAAACAAGACACCACGTAGTGTTTGTATTGAAAAAGCCCATTATGACGTAATTGATTTGACCTCTATTGGTGCAAATTATTTTTCGAGGACAAATTATGTTCCAAATATCCCCCTTGATGATTATATCGACTCATTCAAGGGGTTTAAGATTGGAAAAGATGATCAAGGCGAATGGATATATGACAATTGGATTGATTATTATAAAGTTGGCTTTAGTAAAATGCTAAATACAAGTTCCGAACGTACTTTGCAACCTGCTATACTGCCGAGAAGGACTTCCCACATAAACGGTGTTATTTCTGTTACTTTTTATAAGGAAGATAATCTTTTAGAATTCACAGCCCTATCTTCTTCAATTGTTTTTGACTTTCTGATCAAAACTATTGGAACAGCCAACTTTACAAATTCACGAATCGTTTCGTTACCATTGGGAATAGATAAGCGATTTACTAATACTTTATTTCTCCGCACTTTACTTTTAAATTGTGTAAATATCAATTATACTAATTTATGGGAGGTGCATTTTAATAATATTTTTAGAGAGGATTCTTGGGCTAAAGATGATAAAAGACTGACGAATTTTAACAACCTATCGAACAAGTGGAACGGAGATGTTGCTGTCAGAAATGCTTTTGGTCGACGATGGACATTGGTTGAAATAGATGTAATATCTGCAATGGCCTTAGGTTTGACCCTTGATGAATTACTTTCTATCTTCAACATTACTTTCCCATTGATGCAACAATATGAGGATGAAACATATTACGATCAAAAAGGAAGTATTGTTTTTACTGTAAATCGAGGTTTAACTGGAGTTGGTCTTGATCGTAATAAATGGAACGAAGTTAAAGATCTTATGGCTGGCGAAATTATTGAACATACTATTGAGAAAAGTGAGCTCTATTATGGCAAAAAAGTAACTTATTATGCCCCTTTTGACAAATGTGATCGTGTAGAAGACTACAAAACTGCTTGGGCACATTTTGAGAAAATATTTAAAGAAAACTAGATGCTACCATTACAACAGGCATATGAGGTAAAACAATCAATAATTGAGTACTTAAGAGCAACTTTTAGCTTTAAGGAAAAAAAAGTGTCTGATGCCTTTTACAATTTTATTGGAGATCCGAAAGAAGGTATCTTCAAAGGACCTTATGTTTCCTTAAAACTACCATTTGAAACATCAGAAGGCAATGAAGAAATGCCTTTAGAAATTGTGCCCAATTTCCTGCCATACAAGCATCAATTTGAAGCCTTTAAAAGATTACATACCAAGGAGGATCATAAGCCTCAACCTACTTTATTAACTACAGGTACTGGTTCTGGTAAAACGGAGTCCTTCTTATTCCCAATATTGGATTACTGTTATAAACACAGAAACGAACGTGGTATTAAGGTAATTATCCTTTACCCTATGAATGCCTTGGCAACTGACCAGGCCAAACGTTTAGCGGAAGCCATTCATGAAGATGAGCGATTGAGAGGAATTGTAACAGCCGGTTTGTTTATTGGAGAAGGGAAAGACAAAGGCAAGTTTCCTAGGCATATGGGAGAAACCCATGTGATTGAAAACAGAGATGAGATTGTAAGTAATCCACCTGATATCTTACTTACCAACTTCAAGATGTTGGATTATGGGTTGATGCGCCACAACTTTCACTCCTTATGGTCACACAATTTCGATAATCCTGAGTTATTGAGATTCTTAGTTTTAGATGAATTGCACACATATGATGGAGCAAAGGGAACAGATGTTGCCAATCTTTTTCGTAGACTCAAGCTTAAGCTAAACACGCCTAAAGGTCATTTGTGTCCAGTGGGTACTTCCGCAACAATTGGTAAAGGACAAGATTCGGTCAAATTACTTACCGAATACGCATCAGATGTATTTGGTGAAAAGTTTACACCTGATTCAGTTATAATTGAACACAGATTGAATTCGGATCAATTTTTTACAGTTCCTGAAAATGAATTGGTTGCTTTTATCCCAGGTTTGGTTGGTTTACAACAAAACAGATTGGGCACCAATGAAAACTATGATGATTACATCATTCGCCAGAAAAAATTATGGCACTTACCTGAAAATATTGACGCTTTTAAACTATCCAAAGAATTAAAGAAACTAAAGGTATTTATAGATATCGGTAGAGCTTGTTCAGAGCGAATTATTTCAATTGCTGATTTAATTCAAAAGGTAGAAGCCATCAATCCGGAGTTTAAAAAATTACCACAATACGAAGCGGACGGAGATTTCTCTCCCAAAAATGAAGTAATTACTTCTATTCTGGCATTGGTAGCTGAAGCTAAATCAGATGAAAATGGAAGATTTCCTTTCTTGTTTCTTCAAATCCAAATATGGGTAAGAGAAATGAGTGGTTTACTCCGTGAGTTTAACGAAGAACCAAAGTTTACATGGAGAGATAAGATTGCAGGTAAAGAAGAAAATGCAGCTTTGCCTCCTTACTTCTGTAGAGAGTGTGGTGCAAGTGGATGGTTAGCAGTTAAACATGATAACAGAAATCAATTTGAGTTAGATCCTTTATTTGTTTATGAACAATACTTTACTAATCACAAAAACGTATATTTTACAAACACCTATGAGGATGCTCACTTTAGAATAGGTGAATACGATCCATCTACTACTATTACACCATATGTACATCAAGTAGATTTAAAGCACATGGATCATACAACCGATAAGCGTATGCATATGATTGCTTACAGAAAAGTAAAAGATCAAAAAAATATTCATACCTGTCCTGAATGTAATTCTGTGAATGATATGAGTATTATAGGTGCACGAATTGCAACGTTGAATTCAGTTTCAGTTAGCCAAGTAATGTCATCTGATTTAGACGAAAGAGAAGAGAAATATCGTAAGGTATTGGCTTTTACCAACGGAGTTCAAGATGCAGCGCATCAGGCAGGTTTTTTAGAAGCAAGAAACTACCGCTTTACTTTTAGAGCTTCTTTACAAAAGGTCATCAATCAAATTGGTAAGCCTATTGATTTGGAAACGCTCAAAGATGAATTTATTAATTATTGGAAATCGAATTCTGACCCATCTGGAATAAATCATTTAGAAGCATACTTCTATCGCTTTTTTCCTTCAGATTATATTGGAAAAGCACAAGTAGAAGATTACCGCAACCCATTAACAAATTCTTTCTCTAAAGGATTCGAAAATGAATTTGATACTCGTATCCATTGGGAAATTTTATCAGAGTTTGGTTACAATGCTTCCATTGGTCGAACCCTCGAAAAAACAGGATCTTCAGCGGTTAGTTTTAACAAAGAACTTTTTGAATCCACATATGATAATATGCTCGACTGGATGCAAAATAATATGTTGGAAAGTATTGATAAGGTACAATTTATAAAGTTCTTAAATGGTATTCTTCACCGTATGAGAATGCGTGGGGCAATAGATCACGTATTTCTATCTAAATTCAGAACCAAAGAACTTAAGTTATGGGATTTGAATTGGAAGCGAGATTCTCGACATTACTTAAATAGAAACTACCATCCAAAATCAAGGATTCCAAAACTGGTTTGTAATACTGCACATAGAAGAGGAGTATTGGACACCACCTTTGCTAAAACATCTAATTGGTATCACGCATATTTTACAAAAAACTTCCAAATGGCACCTGGAAACAATGCCATTATCAATGAGTTTTATGAATTGTTATTTGATCAGCTTTTGTTTAATAAATTGCTAAGCCAACAAGAAACGAAAGACGGAGAAAATTACGCTATACTTCCTGAAAACATAGTTGTCAGTAACAAAGTTGCCAATCATCAATGTGATATCTGTTCATCTACTCTGCATGTTACGGAGCTAGATGAAATTACTCAAGACACCTCATGTTTGGCTTACCGTTGTTCAGGTCATTATACGAAATCAGAAAGCGAGAAACTCAATTATTATAATCTGGTTTACAACAGGACTAATTCACCTCGAATTTATGCTGCCGAACATACTGGAGTTCTCGAACGAAAGGATAGAGAGAATACTGAATACGATTTTAAACAAAGGCCTAAGTACAACTCTTTAAACACATTGGTAGCAACATCAACACTAGAAATGGGTATTGATGTTGGATCGCTGAATACAGTTCTCAACACAAGCGTTCCTCCTTTACCATCTAACTTTTTGCAACGGGTTGGTCGTGCTGGTCGTTCATCAGGTACTGCTATAATTGAAAATTTTGCTCAGAATAAAGCACACGATTTGTTTTATTATGAAGAGCCCTTAGAAATGATGGAAGGGGATATCTCCACTCCAGGTTGTTTCTTAAATGCAAAGGATATACTAATCCGCCACTTCACTGCTTATTGTTTTGATAGCTGGACCAAAGAAAATCCAGAACAAAATCAAATTCCAGGATTGATCAAAACTTTGAATCTCCTAAAAACGAAAACAACCGATACGGCATTTTTCATTAATCAATTGTTTGATTTTGTATTTGAAAATCAGAAAGAACTGTTCGCTGACTTTGTTGCCGTTTATGACGGTCAAATTAATAATGATTTGATGGAATCGATCAAATCAAGTCTCAAACAAGGGGCATTTCAACAAAAACTGTTGGGTGTTTTTGAGGATTTAAGGAAAGAATTTTTCTTTTTGATTAAAAAGGAGAGAGAAATTGAAGAGTATATCCAAGAGAAAGGATTGGGTAAAGAGGACGATGAGCGAAAGCAATTAGAACAAGAAAAAAAGTCCTTGTGGCAATTAAAAAAATCACTGGAGCTAAGGAAAGTGATAGAACACCTCACCAACGAGGGAATTCTGCCAAATTATGCTTTCCCTGAAACAGGAGTTACCCTCAGTGCGCATGTCTATGGCTTCAAACCAGAAGGAGCAGAACAAGATCCCGTGAACAAATCTTACGAGATCGTTCGTTCGGCCGCAAGCGCACTAAAGGAATATGCACCAGACAATTTCTTTTACAGTCAAGGAAATAAATTAGAAATAACAGGATTGAATACCTATGATTGGAGTGGGCAAAATTCTAATCTAATCGACATGCGGTTTTGCTCAAATTGTGATCATTTGGAAGAGGATGTCAGGTCAGAAAAAGGAGCTTGTCCAAAATGTGAGCATGAATCTTGGAATTCCGCCTCAAATAAACACAAATTTGCTAAACTTCATTCAGTAAAATCTGTTAATTCCCGAAACAAATCTGCCCTGAACGATTCGAAAGATGAGCGAGAGCAAAAGAACTATCGTGTTTCAACTCACTTCAAATTCAATCCAAATACAATTGAGGGTACCTGGGGAATGACAAAAATTCCGTTTGGTATTGAGTATGTAAAAGACGTCGAGCTAACTCAAGTTAATTTAGGAACGGGTGTGCCTCATTCAAATCATCTGACCATAAACCAACAAGAGGAAATTGCTCGACATGGATTCTTAACATGCAAACATTGTGGAAAATCCACATCTAAGCCAAGAGAGGTTCAGCTATTTGATAACAAGAAATTTCACTATGGTTATTGCAAGCATAAAGAAAAGCAATATAATAATGTGCATGACGATATTTTCGAAGAAGTGTTTTTATATCGAAGTGTCAGAACAGAGTCGATAAAAATTCTACTTCCCGTGCAGGAATTTTTGAACGAAGCCACCCAGCAAATGTTCAAAGCCGGCCTTCAGTTAGGACTAAAGAAATACTACAAAGGAAACCCTGACCATGTGGATTTTGAGTTTTATTCTGAATATAACAAAGCCAATGATCGATTTGATCGATACCTGGTGATGTACGATACGATTCCTGGGGGCACAGGTTATCTACAAAAACTTTTCGATCCAAAAGAATTCACAATATTCCTGACCGGTGCCTACAATACCATTAAAGATTGTACTTGCCAGGATTTTGGTAAGGATGGTTGTTATAGATGCATTCTATCATACAGTAATCAGTACATAAGGGAAGATCTTAGTCGTGAAAGTGCTGAAGAATTATTTGGAAGAATTGTTCGTTCTGCAAAAGACTGGGAAGAGGTAAATCAAGGGATTTCATCCCTTACAAAGACTGGGATGATTGAGGAAAGTGAATTGGAACTTAAGTTTATCTATGCACTAAAGAAGTATGTTGAAAAGCATAAAGACACCAATTACACTTTTGAAGAATTTAAAGAAAATGGAATTAACACCTATCGATTAGGCTTGCCGATTAAAGATGGAAAAATTACATATTTAATAAGGCCACAGGTTAACTTAGGGCAAAAGGATGGTGTAGAAAAAGATACGAGAACAGACTTTTACATTAAATGCATCCAAGTTGAAAGAAAGGGTGAGATTATAGAAGATGTTGATAAGCTTATGGCCTATAAAGATGTCGCTATTTATCTTGATGGTTATACTTATCATGCCTCTAAAAAACATATGCGTTTCTACAATGATTTGGCAATTAGAGACGCTATTAGTGAGTCTGCAAATATTATCTCCTGGTCTTTAGGCTGGTCAGATGTTGTTATTTTTGAAGCAGAAAATGAAGAAAACCGAATTGATGAGCTTTTCGTAAATAAAAATCAATATGCCAAATCAATAAATATGCTAAAAAGTTTACCCGCAATCTCGGTCTTAACTGCTGGTTTATGGGAAACTAAAAACTCAATTGAACGCTTACTTTGGTATTTGCAGCATAGTAATTCATCATATAAAAATTCTGAAATTGGCCTACTAGCATTATCTTTTCAAGAGAATTTTGGAGGTAGAGCATATTCAAAGATCAACGCAGAAAAGTTTGTGGCGGGAGAGCTTAATGTAGATACGCAAAAACCAAATGGTAATTCTTATTTGTTGTCGGATTTAACTCAAACCAATAGCTTGTATAAGTTGAGAATAACCGCAAAATTAAAAGATTTTACTTCTCTTTCTAAATTAGAAGTCTGCCAGTTGGATTGTATTGATAGAGAGGAGTGGGAGCAGTTTTTGAGATTGTATTCAATAACAAATGTTTAATCAAAATTTGTCCTGTCGCTCTGGAGACTTAAAGTTTGATGATTAATTGTCATTTATTTTAAATAATCAGAACAGATATTGGTTGCTAACAAGATCAAATATTAATCCACTTCTCAACATATGGGGCATTATACTCCTCAAATCTATCTAAAAGTGTTCTGGGAGAATCTTCAACTATTAGCATTTCACGGTGTTCAATTTTAATAAATCCATCAGTCACACCACGATCAAAAAATGTTAATAATTTATCAAAATATCCATCCACATTAATAATCCCACATGGCTTTTTATTGATTCCCAATTGTGCCCAGGTAAGTAATTCGGTAATTTCCTCAATCGTACCAAATCCACCGGGAAGAGCAATGAAACCATCAGACAATTTGAACATCATTGCCTTTCTTTCATGCATGGAATCAACAATATACAATTCGGTCAGCCCCCGATGAGAAACTTTGTCTGCAAATAATTTTGGTATTACACCGATTGCTGATCCACCGGATTTTATAACAGCATCAGCAACTTTTCCCATTAAACCTACACTTGTCCCGCCAAAAACAAGTTCTAAGTTTCTTTTTGCAAGTATTTTCCCAAGCAATTCGGCCATTTCAAGATAGGCTGGGTTATTTCCTGAATTGGACCCACAATTGACACAAATTCGTTTCATAATGTTTATTTGCTTTTTTAATAAAGAGAGGTCTGCCCCTGAACGACATGAAGGATTTGCACAGGGGCAGATGAACATGCACCACTAGGGTGATGTACAGTACTAATAATGTAATGACTTTATCACAGGGTAAAATAGAATTAAAATCTATGTGATCTTGTATCATCAATTTTCTAAGACTCTGAGATATATTTTCTTAATCTGTTATTTGATGTAATTTTAGGCAGTTATTAGAGGCAAAGATTTAAAAGTTATCTGGATATTAATATTATGAAGGATTGTAATCAATGTACAAAGAGTTAGAGAAATTTAAAAATAACGATCACTTCTTCTTCGATAATACTGAGTCGCTTAGCAAAGTATGTAATGCACCCAAAACGAAAAGCGGTATCTACACTGTATTAGAGTTGAAGGATGGTAGAATAAACTTAGTTTATGTTGGGTCATCTGGGAAAATGCAAAATAATGGTAAAATCAAACATCGCAAAGGCGGTTTATTTGATAGAATTGTGAATGGTAAACAGTTTGGGAAGCCTAGGCGTACTT
>Ga0233431_1003941_pt1 | contig 16840 bp, 16 predicted proteins | sample SI_118_April2016_FD_179867 | JGI IMG/M metagenome (GOLD analysis project Ga0233431, IMG submission 179867) | Seawater microbial communities from Saanich Inlet, British Columbia, Canada - SI_118_April2016_200_MG | ecosystem: Environmental > Aquatic > Marine > Inlet | place: Canada: British... | reverse complement strand
AAATTTAGTAGCTGTCTAGGGCATTGCTTAGTTAGGTTAACTGCCGCACAGGCAGCTTAGAAAATGCGGAAACGATCAAGGACATACCCATTAAAGTTAACTGCCGCACAGGCAGCTTAGAAACAGTTATGGTAATGATTGATCCAACTTTTGAAGTTAACTGCCGCACAGGCAGCTTAGAAAACACGGTTTCATATATGGGCGCCAAGCGATATGTTAACTGCCGCACAGGCAGCTTAGAAAAAATACGCCTACAGTCCTTTAACACTATCCCTGTTAACTGCCGCACAGGCAGCTTAGAAAAGTGTCGGTCAGGTCTGGTATTAGGTATCCGTGTTAACTGCCGCACAGGCAGCTTAGAAAAGTAGATCCCATTGATAAAGTAACAGATGTACGTTAACTGCCGCACAGGCAGCTTAGAAACACCTAATTGGATGGAATTATCGCCAAATATTGTTAACTGCCGCAATCCTCCGAATTTAAGGAACTTCCCCGGATTTCGTTATATTTCTATGACATAAGTATTACAGAAGCCTGGCTGATATGCATCTCAATGGAAATGTACCAGAAATTGAGTCATTGGCAGATAGTCAACCTGGGTTGTGGTCGAAAATTATCCATCTGATCTGCCAAATTTTTATTTTACCGTTATACAGGTTCCATCGAAAAGACTACTGACCTTATGTGAGACACTCCCCAGTAACAGCCCTTTGATATCGCTCATCCCCCGGCTTCCCATGATAATAGTATCAAAATTGTTGTTTTTGGAATGATTGACAATTTTTTCAGCCGGATCACCAAACAAGACAAGACTATTGACACTGATTTTAGGTTGAATCATATCAACCAAATCCTTGAAAATCTTATTCCCCAGTTCTTTTGAATCCTTTTCATATCGGGTTCGCTCATCTTTTGGATATTCAAGTTCAATAAAACTTTGATATTTTTTTGAAATGTTTTTTCGGCAAACATTTACAATCTCGACATCAGCTTCATATTTCTCTGCCAAATCACACGCCAGTCTCATCGCTTTTATAGCATGTTCCGACCCATCTACGGGTACCAAAATTTTCTTAATCATTTTTTACCCCCAAAAAATAGTGATTAAAATTTCTTCAGTACACATTCTTTTTCTACACTTCTATTTTTACATTCAACCTATTTGGTGTCAAGAATAGGGTTTTTGGAAAAATATTTTCGGATGTCGACACCGGCATAATAAAATCTATTTTAAGGCTTAAAACCATCCTATCTGAGGCTGGTCAGAGACCAAAGACACTACCAATTGGTTATCTTATAAAAAGCTAGGTGTGCATCGCGGGTCTGTTCTGTAGGAGTATTTAACCACGGACCACACTGAATACACGGAAAAAAACAGAGATATTGAAATTCAATCACAGAAACACAAAATCTTTCCATATTTTCTGAGTATTCCGTGGTTCGATTTATAAAATAATAACCAGATAAAGGTCATCACAGGTTCATAAATGACAGCTAAAATTGCGTCGATTTCGTTTGAATCCAAGAATGCGATATGCCCCTATGGGGCTAAGACAATACCGTCTACTTTGGGGACGGATTTTATTGATTATCTAAAAGATTAATCTGGTTAATACTGTTTTAAAATACCAGATCCGGTTTTAAGCAGTTAAGCAGATTAATGGCAGCCACAGGAAGGTATTTTTTAGGTTGAACCACCAGATAGTAATCGATGACCAGTTTAAAATCTTTGACATTCAAGATATATAAGCGACCATTTTTGACTTCGTCTTTGATGGCAATTAATGGCAAAACTGATATTCCTAAATCCTGTTCAACAGCATGTTTCACGGTTTCCATCTGCCCGAATTCATTATTTAAACCAATTTTAAATTCATGTTTTTTTAACCACTTTTCAAATAAAACCCGGGTTTTTGTTCCTTCTTCACGAATTAATAGGGGATTTTTTTTAATATCAGCCAAGGTTACCTGATCTTTTTTAGCCAGATCATTGTTCGGAGAACACACAAATTTCAACGGTTCCTGATGAAAAAGTAATTTTTGAAATCGCTTGGGAAGATTTCCGGATGTCCCTAAAATCCCGAAATTCAATTTTCCTGCAATTAATAGTTTTTTAACAAAATCCGTATTCCCCACTTTAAAATCAAGAAAAATACCGGGATTGGCTAGTTTAAATTTACCCAAAATTTTAGGCAGTAAATAGGTGCTAACAGTAGAAGTGGCGCTAAAGGTAATTCTTTCTTTTGCGTACTGAAATTCTTCCATGGCCGATTTGAGATCCTTCATGGTTGATAAAACAGGTTTTGCTAATTGATATAAGCGATTTCCTTCAGCTGTTAATATGGGTTTTTTAGGTGATAGGCGGAACAAAGTTACATTAAAATGCGATTCCAATGATTTAATATGGTGTGTAATTGCCGGTTGACTTAAATGAATATCTTCTGCGGCAGCTTTATAGGATCCTTTATTAACAATGGTAACAAAAGATTTCAGTTTTTCATATAGCATCAGCCTGGAGTGTTAAAAAAGTTCTTATTACTATCGTCAATGATCATTAATAATCAGATCTACTTTACATAATTTATCAAATATTTTTTTTTTAAGTACCTATTTCTGCTACTATAAGCAGAAACATTCGTTTTTACAAGCAGGTAGCTGTTTTTTTTGATAAATAATTTTAATGATAATCATTAAATCAATTAATTTGACTGATATTTAATTTGCTTTATAATTAATTTAATTTTTTAAGCGTCAATGTTTTAATATTTTAATAAAATAGGTTTCTATGACTGAAATTAAACCAAGATTCGAATTTCGAGCCTTTGCTCAAAATTTCGGTATGGTTATTGAGAAAATGCGAAAACTTTCTCCATGTGAACAGATCCGGGAAAGTTCAGAAATTTACATTATGTCTGCAGGTAATAATGAAAATAATACAAAGATCCGCGATAACAAAATGGATATCAAAGTATTTGTAACTGAAAAAGATGGATTGCAACAATGGAATCCTAGAATGAAGGGTGAATTCCCAATGAAAGCAGAAAAAATTCGTGATGATTTATTCCCGGCTTTTGGTGTTAGTTTGCCAGACTTTGCAAGAGATGAATATACTTTGGTGCAGTACTTAGATGAAATTATTAAACCTCATCCAGAACTGTCAGCAGTCAAAGTCTTTAAAAGACGATTTGCTTTTACTGTTAATAATACAATTGTTGAATCAGCGGAATTACTGATTAACAACGCTGCTATTCAATCTGTTGCTGTTGAATCAACAGAAATTCAGGACATTCTGAAAGCAAAATCGATGATGGGGTTAAATGAGTATGAGAACGTAAACTATTTATTGGCCATCAAACGAATTATCGGTTGGGAAGATATCCCTAATTAATGAAATCAGGGTACACGTAACGCAAAAAGTACATGTCCCCAAATTTCGACTCGATTTGATAACAATATATTGAAACAATTAAAGGGGAAGACCAAATGGGAAAAGAGATCGAACGCAAATTTTTAGTTAAGAATGATGCGTGGCGTTCTGTTGAAGGAACAAAATATCGCCAGGGTTATTTAAACAGTGTTAAAGAGCGAACTGTTCGTGTCAGGACAATTGATGACAAGGGATTTTTAACCGTTAAAGGAATCACTGTCGGAGCCACCCGTCTGGAATATGAATACGAAGTTCCTGCATCTGATGCCGATGAAATGTTAACAGAATTATGTGAAAAACCACTCATTGAAAAAAAACGGTATAAAATACCTTTTGGGGGATTCACATTTGAAGTTGATGAGTTTTTTGGAGAAAATGAAGGACTGATAGTAGCAGAAGTTGAATTGGAAAGTGAAGATCAGGTATTTGATAAACCTGCATGGTTGGGAGAAGAAGTTTCAGGAGATCCCCGATACTTTAATTCCAATTTAATCAAACACCCTTTCACAAAATGGTAACAGGGTATGTTTTTTAATTTGTTATATGAATTGCATCATTTCAAGACTTTCTTTAAATTGTTATATGCATACACTTAAATACTTTACAGGAGTTATCAATGAAAACTTTTAAGATGTTATTTTTAGCATTGACATTAGTTTCAATGTTGTTGGTTGGCACTAGTTATGGCGCTTTTCCCAAAAAACCGATCAAATTGATTGTTTATACTAAACCGGGCGGGGCTATTGATGTATTTGCCAGAAAGTTTCAAAAAATTGCCAAGAAATATACAGACACAACTTTTGTAGTTGTGAATAAAACAGGTGCTGGTGGTGTTGTTGCTATGAAACATGTTCTTTCTAAAAGAGCAGATGGCTATATGTTGGCTGCTGTTACCCGTTCCAATATCGGTAAAATGGTTTCCTCTAAGAGTAATCTAAAAGTTGATCAGTTTAACTGGATGGCCATGATGGTTTCTGACCCGGAAGCCGTCATTACTAATCGAAATCAAGCCATTAATACCTGGGCCCAGATTGTAGCAGATGCTAAAGCTAAAGGTGGAAACCAATTATGGGTTGGACCGGCAGCCGGTGGAAATGATCATATTATGGCCCTCAAAACCTGGCAAAAAGCCGGCATCAAAGCCAAATGGATCCCATATGGGAGTGGTGGAAAAGCAATGGCTGCTTTAATGGGTGGTCATGGGGTCGCTTACGTTGGAAACCCTGGTGATGTCATTGGAAAACCAGATCTCAAAGTAGCTGCTATTTCAAGTAAAAACAGGCTGACAGGAAAATTTGCTAATGTTCCCACATTTACAGAATTGGGAATAAAAAATCACGACAGTGAAATTATGTGGCGTGGATTTATGACCAAAAAAGGAATTCCGGCAGAAGCACAAACTTTTTATGATAAGCTGTTTGCAAAAATGAACAGTGATTCCGATTGGCAGGGTTATATTCAAAATCTGGGTGCAAATCCTATTTTTTACAAGCAAGCAAAATTTACATCGATTGTAAAAAATGATCGGGAAGTGTTTACCAATACCTTAAAAGAAATAGGCGCTATCAAGTAATTCAATTTTTCTTACGAACTGGTGCTGTGTTACATCAAAAATGAAATCGGGGTACACGTAACGGCTTGATACTGTAATTATAAGGTTGGTATCAGAATTTGTACATGTCCCCCAATTTCAGCTAAATTGATGACACGCTTTCAAACTCGACATGACATTCCCGGTGACCAGATTGATTAATATCACTAAGTAAATTGAGACAGAACACAATGATGCCGGGAGAAGAATTATTTTTTTGGAGGAAATTTGGAGATTAATATCAGTGAAGGCCTGAATCTGGCTCTGTTTTCTTTATTGCTTATTATTATTGAAGGAAGCGCGGCCTGGTGGATTGCCAAAAATCGTCGGGATATGCTGGGGAGTTTTTTGGTTCCAGCTACCCTGATTGTTTTTTCTTTAATTCTGTGGGCCGTCTCTCGTTCTTTTCCGGATGAAGATATTGGCCCCATTGTTATCCCACAGTTATGGGGAACGTTAATAGTTGTTTTCTGTGGGTATGTCATATTAACCATTGTCAGGCGAAAAGCTGATGTTGATCCTAAAACCGGCAACCTGAAAATGTTAGCGGTGGTGGTTTTCCTACTACTGGTTTATTTTTTTGCAATGGATATTATCGGTTATTTTTTAAGTTCTTTTCTTTTCCTTGGAACCTTGATGTATGTATTAACCTACCGAAATCATAAGGTAATCTGGAGTATCAGTGCCGGATGGGTTCTATTTTCATACCTCATATTTTTTAAAATGTTGTATATTGCACTGCCCTTGGGTGTGATATATGAAACTTTTTTCGAGTAGGGAGCTAAGGATATAAAATGGATTTAATTAATAATTTATTACTGGGATTTAGCAGTTTGGCGGGTTGGCAACCAATCCTTATCATTGTAGCTGGCGTTATCCTGGGGATAATCGCAGGAGCCATGCCAGGATTATCACCCTCTACGGCAGTGGCCTTGCTGGTTCCATTCAGTTACACAATGGAACCGGGCATGGCATTGATTTTACTAACGTCAATCTATATTGCCTCTAATTATGGGGGATCAATTACGGCGGTTCTGATTAATACTCCAGGGACGCCATCAGCAGCAGTTACAACACTGGATGGATACCCCCTGACCCAAAAAGGAGAAGCAGGAAAAGGACTGGGAACGGCATTAGTCGCATCCACCATTGGCGGTGCTGTGGGAGTCTTAATCCTGATTTTATTTGCAGTACCACTGGCCAAAATCGCGCTACAATTCAGTTCTGCTGATTATTTTGCTCTGGCTTTATTCGGATTGGCAACAGTCGCATCTATGGGATCCGGAAATATCGCCAAAGCGCTCATTGCAATTTTGTTTGGGTTGTTAATCAAAACCATTGGTATTGATCCCATTTCCGGCGTATCCCGATTTACCTTCGGTATGGATGAACTTTATGATGGCTTCAATTTAATACCAGCACTCATTGGTTTATTTGCTGTCAGTGTCGTTTTTGCAAAAGTTGAAGAGTGGAAAATGGGATCTAAAGGACTTGTTGAAGTATCTAACAAACTGCCCTCATTTTCAGAATTCTGGAAAATCAAAATGACCATTCTTCGTTCTTCTGTGATTGGCACAATTATCGGTATTTTCCCTGGAGCAGGCGCTACAATCGCCTCATTTATCAGTTATGATGTCGCCAAACGCTCCAGTAAAACACCGGAACAATTCGGAAAAGGAAGCCTGGAAGGAGTCGCTGCAGCTGAAGGTGCCAATAGTAGTTCAGTCGGTGGCGCTTTAGTTCCCTTGTTAGCCTTAGGAATACCGGGCAGTGCCACAGATGCTGTTTTATTGGGTGCCTTTATGCTACATGATCTAAATCCGGGTCCTTTACTCTTTAGGGATAGTCCGGAGATCGTTTATGGTATTTTTACCAGTTTAATTCTGGCCAATATTATTATGCTGATTCTGGGACTTTATGGAAATCGGGCCTTTATCAAAGTAGTATCAGTACCTGCTAAAATTATGTATCCTATGATTTTAGCCATTGCTATCATCGGTAGCTTTGCTGTAAACGGTTCCCTCTTTGATGTGGCTGCTTGTATCGGGTTTGGAGTCATTGGGTGGTTGTTTAAACGATTTGGATACCCGGTTGCGCCGGTTGTATTGGGTATTGTTTTAGGTAAAATGATAGAAGAAAATTATCGCCGGGCGGTAATGATGCATGGATACAGTTCCTTTTTTATGGATAAAGTCAGTTTGGTTATGCTTAGTTTAGCCGCTATCTCTTTTATATATCCAATTATTAAACAACTTCGAAAAAAAAATAAATAACAAGCTTTGGGATTATTTCCTAAAGAATGAAATAGAGGGGGCTCCCCCCTTCTATTTCAAAGTTAATTTATTTCTGACTACCGGAATTAAAAAAATCATCATAATAAACGAATTCACTATCTGCATCAAATCTATTGGTTAGATAAATGTGTGCATGACACATCGTAAAAACTGATGAACGACTAACAATAAATATATTAATAGATATCAGGAGTTAAGAATGAAGGTTTTTGGCAAATCAAAAGCTTTAATCGCTGAAATAGATACATACTTACAAGTCATTCAAAAATCAGGGTTACTGTTTTATGAAGCTATCAAAGAACATTTGGCCTTATGTTAATCGGTGCCTTTGGTTCCTGTTCCCAGTTCCCAGGCGGTAGTTGGGGTAGTTATTGGTATTGGTTTGGCAAAAGGGGCAAAAAGTGTTAATTACAGTGTATTAGGAAAAATAAGCATGGGTTGGGTGTCAACACCAGTAATTGCAGCAATTATCTCATTTGTGTCCCTATTTTTTATACAGAAGGTTTTCAAAATCAGGTTTTCGTGTAGCGTTCTGATTAGCTGGTTAGGTTGAGCTTTGCGCCCAGGTACGAAATAAATTAGATATTATTTGGAGGAAATAAATGGTAGTTTTTAAGTGCATCGGTATTTTACTCTTCTCTCTTATATTTGGATCAACCTTAGCTTTCGCAAATGCATCTATAGAACCCATTTCCTGGGCAAAACTAATCATCAGTCTTTCCGGCGGTCTCATGCTGTTTCTCTATGGCATGGAAATGATGAGTGATGGCATGAAAAAGACGGCCGGTAACAAAATGAGAACGATACTGGCAGCCTTAACACGAAATAGAGTTGTTGCACTTTTTTGTGGTGCCTTTGTGACCATGGTTATACAATCCAGCAGCGCCACTACAGTTATGCTGGTTAGTTTTGTACAGGCCGGATTAATGAGTTTTACTCAGTCCCTGGGGGTCATCTTAGGTGCTGATATCGGGACGACAATCACCGCCCAAATGATTGCCTTTAAACTAACTGACTATGCTCTATTGATGGTAGCTATCGGTTGTTTAATCCGAATGTTTGGGAAAGACCAAAACGTCAAAAATATCGGGGAAGCAATCCTGGGATTCGGAATTCTGTTTTTTGGTATGAAGATCATGAGTGATGCCATGAAACCACTACGAACACATGTTGAATTTATTTCAATGCTGAGAGGTCTGGAAAATCCTGTTTTAGGTGTATTATCTGCAGCAGCCTTTACCGCCTTGATACAAAGCAGTAGTGCTTTTACCGGTATTATAATTGTCCTGGCTCAGCAAAACCTCATCACACTTGAAGCAGGGATACCTATGGTACTGGGTGCTAATATTGGTACCTGCATCACTGCTGGGTTAGCATCAATCGGTACCTCCAGAGAGGCCAAACGAGTGGCCTTGGCCCATGTTATCTTCAAAATAGTGGGGGTTCTGCTATTTATATTTTGGATTCCAACTTTTGCGAATATTATTCGTAGTTTGGCAAATCAGTTTGATTCCGGAACCGCCAGACAAATTGCTAATGCACACACTATCTTCAACGTCAGTCTCGGCATAGGATTCCTACCATTCACTGCTTTATTTGGACGATTTATATTGAAGATTTTCCCTGAAAAGAAAGAAGATAGTGATTTAATACCGGTGACATGGCATCTTGATGATAGCGTTTTATCAACACCAGCCATGGCACTTGACTTGACCAGGACAGAAGTGGCCAGAATGGTCAAATTGATAAGGCGAATGTTACGGGCCGTCATTATTCCTTTTTTTTCCAACGATCCCCATGAGGATGAATATTTCCCACCACTGAGCCTGGTGGATGGTATTAGCATGCGAGAGGAAAAGCTGGATTACCTGGAAGAAAAAATCAGTCAATATCTAATTAAAATATCTCAACAAAGAACTACTTCCGGGCAGGCTAAGGAAATATTTACCATGATGTCCATCGCCAGCGATATCGAAAATATTGGAGATCTCATCAGTCGAAATCTACTACCACTAATTTTAAAGAAAAAAGAGTTAGACAAAAGCTTTTCAAAAGAGGGACAGGATGAATTGATGATTTACCATCAAAAAGCTTGTAAACAGTTATCTTTATTAGAGGAAACCCTGGCAGAGAGAGACTGGGATTTAGCTAATCGTATGATGAAAAAAGAAAAAAAATATTTGGACCTGGAACAACAATATAAGGCAAATCATCTTCGCCGTTTATTCGCTGAAAAAGTAAATACAGTGGAAACCCATGAAATTCATATGGAATTAATGGATTTAATGAAACAAATAATTGTTTTCTCTGGAAACATTGCCAATACATTTAATAATTTATCCAAAGTAGAGTCCAAACACCTAACTACTCCATATAAATGATTTACTTCCCTGAGCTTCAGTAAAAGACATTTAGAATTATTAAATATTGCAAACACCACGCTCGTGGGTTATTAATTTCCGCCTTGTGAAATGCACAAGTTCTTAAGCGTTTTTAAACAGACATCGCAAGGCTTCTTGATAAGGTCAATAAGAAAGATAGTCGCTATAATAGATATCTCCCATTATCTGGACAGAACCAAGCAAAATAAGGCGTTTAAATAAACCGCCAAACTGAATTCATAATTGTTCTACGTTTAAACTCCAGATATAAATGACATATGGGATACAGCATCAGCAAACCCAAAGCCCATCCCAGGTATAGGTATAACAAATTAGCTTTAACCAAATAGAAAACGGAACCGATGGTTGAATAGATAAACCAGTGGGATAAATAGAAAAAAAGCGCCGTTTTGCCAAATACCAATAAAGGGTATTTTAATAGACCCAGCCACGCCTGGAATCTTTCAAACAGAACCAACAGCAGACAATTAACACCCAAAGTCATCAATGTAAAAACAAGACTGGGAGGGTATTTTACTACATTAAAAAAATCGATCCAACTATTCCCGGCAATTGGCTGAAAATTCCCGTAACCACCCGTCCATCTGACAATTGGAAAAAGCACCAAACTGATCAGCCCGAATACCAGTATTTTATTATAAGCCTTTTTTGAGTCCTTGAGTAACTCTTTACCCAGAGCCATTCCCAGTAAGGTGATACTTAACCAAGGAAGAACCGGATATAGATTACTCCAGGTCGCTAAAAGCTGAGGTACTGCCAAAAGATACAACACAGGTTGATTGTACAAACCTAGCGTTGCAACAGTCTGTGGTAAAACCTGTGTAGCGAGTATGCCGATCAAACCGCTAATTAACAAACCGAAGCTGTTGACCCTTAAAAAAAGTACTCCTACCAGCATGGCACCACCAAGAGCATAAAGAACACCAAACTTGATAAAAGCTAACCCACCAAAAAGAAGCGGATTTACAATTAATTTTTCCAGGCATATAATCAAAACACCTCTAAAAGCCAAATGACGCATTATTTGACCAGGAGACCAGCCTTTTCTGCGACGTGAATCTGCTAACAAAATCATGCCGACTCCCATTAACAGAAAGAATCCAGGCGCACAAAGATGGGTAACAAACCGGGTCAAAAAAGCGCCACTATTGCCGAAGTAATCCGGTACCAAAGTATTCCACATTTCAAAAGGATGTGTTCTGCGGATAAAAAGGCTGGCATGATCAATAGCCATTATCATCATGATTAAGCCCCTTAACAAATCCAAAGAAATAAATCTGCTATCTTTAAAAGGTTTGTTTTTTTGTAAGGGGGAGTGTTTGGGGTTAGATTTTATCCAGAAGAATATACCACAGCCGATCATTCCAATGAGCATCATAAAATGTCGACCAGCCCATTGTGCAGACAAACCTGAACAACCCATGATTCGCCCTATCATCCACACCACAATAAAAAGCCCCGGAAAGCGACCGGCTTTCATTATCGCTGTTCCGAACAATAAAACGCCCCAGCACGATAAAATCAACGAGAGACTGTTCCACCATTCAAATCCTTTCCAACCAGAACTGAAGTACCAGACCGCTGCTAGCAATTCACCACAGATCATAATTATAAAACCAATCAGACCGGTTTTACCCATATCTTTTTTATGCCAAAGATATGCACCTGTTAGCCACATTAATATTAGTCCATAATAAATCAGCACACGTATTTGATTATATAAATCTTGGTGGTCAGTAGATGTTAAGGGAAACCAGTTACTAAAAATGGGTATCAGGTGATATAAACCTCCGAGTATCGCCGGCACGATTGCCCAGCGAAGCACTTTTTGCAGTGTGGTTTGCATATTTTAGCCTAATTTGAAGTTCTTAAATTACCAATTCATAGCACTTAAAAATCACCAAATTCAATGACTATCCTATAAAATTAGGCGATAGCCAATAAAAAACACTACTTTTACATCAATCATTGATATTTATTATACCAGACCTTTCCACAGCCTTATCAAAATACATTGAATAATTCTACATTTATTTATTGAAGACAGATTGTATTTGAAATATCTTGTTTTTAATATAAGAAAGAACAATTCAACTTTGTTTTTAACTTACTCAGCCAGTCAAGATCACCTAAAAGCAGCCTTTCAGAATCCTTGGATAAAATTATTATCATTGGAAAAAAAAAATATTGGTGTTATGATCTTCCAAACTAACAATTCTTGAGCTGACTTAACGTCCCTGATCAAGGCCTATCATGACAAATACTAATAAAGGTGAAACATGACAATATTTAAACAAATTGGAATTTTGTTGTTCACTCTTATATTCGGATCTTCAGTGGTTTATGCAAGTGGGGCAAATGAAACCATCTCCTGGGCAAAATTAATCATCAGTCTTTTAGGTGGACTAACATTATTTCTTTTTGGAATGGAAATGATGAGTGACGGTATGAAAAAGACTGCCGGAAATAAAATGAGAACTATCTTAGCCGCCTTAACCCGCAATCGCGTCATCGCGCTAATGTGTGGCGCCTTTGTGACTATGGTGATCCAATCCAGTAGTGCCACAACAGTGATGCTGGTTAGTTTTGTACAGGCAGGCTTAATGAGCTTTACACAATCTTTAGGTGTTATTTTAGGGGCTGATATCGGGACTACGATCACAGCCCAAATGATCGCCTTTAAGTTAACTGATTATGCACTATTAATGGTAGCATCAGGATTTTTGATACGGATGTTCGGTAAAGATCAAAATGTTAAAAACATCGGAGATGCCATCTTAGGATTTGGAATCCTGTTTTTTGGTATGAAGCTGATGAGTGATGCTATGAAACCACTCCGAACCCATGCCGAGTTTATTTCAATGTTAAAAGGTCTGGAAAATCCCATTTTAGGTATATTGTTAGCGGCAGCCTTTACGGCCCTGATACAAAGTAGTAGCGCTTTTACCGGTATCATCATCGTCCTGGCGCAGCAAAACCTGATTACGCTCGAAGCAGGAATACCAATGGTGCTGGGGGCCAATGTCGGTACCTGTGTCACAGCCGGGCTGGCCTCAATCGGGACCACCAGAGAGGCCAAACGCGTCGCCTTAGCACATGTTACCTTTAAATTAATGGGGGTATTGCTATTTATTTTTTGGATACCAACCTTTGCCGGACTAATACGGAACCTTGCCGTTCAATTTGATTCAGGAACTGCCAGGCAAATTGCCAATGCCCATACCATTTTCAATGTCGGTCTCGGTCTTTTCTTTCTCCCGTTTACCGGTCTTTTTGCCCGCCTTATCTTAAAAATACTTCCGGAGAAAGAGGCCGTTTCTGATTTGAAACCTGTTACCTGGCACCTTGATGATGCAGTACTTACAACCCCTGCCATGGCACTAGATCTGGCCAGAACAGAAGTAGCCAGGATGGCGAAATTACTCAGAAGAATGTTACGGGCGGTCATTGTTCCTTTTTTTACCAATGAACCCCAGGAAGATGAGTACTTTCCACCCTTAAGCCTGGTGGACGGCATTAATATGCGGGAAGACAAACTGGATTTTCTGGAGGAAAAAATCAGTCAGTATTTGATTAAAATATCACAGGAAAACCCGACTTCAAATCAGGCCAAGGAAATATTTGCCATGATGTCAATCGTCAGTGATATCGAAAATATCGGTGATTTAATCAGTCGGAATTTGTTACCTCTGATCATCAAGAAAAAATCATTGGAGATGGATTTTTCAGAAGAAGGGCATGAAGAAATAATGATTTATCATCAAAAAGCCTGCAAACAGTTATCACGACTGGAGGAATCCTTTGCTGAAAGAGATCTGGAATTAGCAAATCGCATTATGCTAAAAGAGAGAAAGTATTTGAATTTGGAACAGCAGTATAAGGCCCGGCATTTAGAACGATTATTTGCGGAAAAATCCAACACTATCGAAACCCATGAAATTCATATGGAATTAATGGATATTATGAAACAGATTATCGTATATTCCTGCAACATTGCCAATACATTCCATGATTTATCCAAAACAGATACTTCTCAGTAGAAAATAATGAACTACCCCGCCGCAAGCGGACGGGGTATCATTTAAAGGCTATCATTATCATTAATGGCTTGAATCGCTTTATTATAGTCTTCTCTTAAAACATAAAGCTGAACAATTTCGATCTTTTTTTCACGCTTATCTAATAAGGTAGATCGGTCAGCGATGGGGACCACCTTTCTCTGGCCAAATTCCTCTTCCACCACTAATATTGTGTTTTTATTGATTTTTTGATTCTTAACCTGGGAGGAATACTGATTGGAAGAATTGGACATTATGGTATAAATACTATTATTAGTTAGAATTCGGTTAATCTTCTTCAACAATGAAATTTTATTTTCTTCATTATTAATAATACGGATCAAATTTTTGGCCGGAATTCGGTTAAAAATTCGCCCGGACCATTTGCATGATTTTGCTTTTCTAAATTCCTCCAAAAGTCCCGATTCTGTCAGATTCAAGAAATTGTCTAATGATCCATCAATTTCAAAATTAATTTCATTTTCCTGGATGGCTTTACGTAAGTAATGAATATACGCACCCAGAGATTTATGGAAATAAATCTGGGAAAACATATGAACCCTGGCCAGCAAAAAGTTTTCATAGGTCGGAACCGCCTCCCCATCAATTGCCAGTAAAAACTGATTTAAGGATGATTCAATACAAAAAGTCAGTGAACTGATTAATCGATCCAAATCAAATTGCCCATAAGGAACGCCAGCGAAATAGGAATCCCTCAATAAATAATCCATCCGATCAACATCAATCTCACCACTAATTAATTGACTTAACAGCGGAAATATCATGGGAGAGTCCGTCCGGGCATTCATCCGGTCAGAAGGAGGAATTTCTTTGGAAAGAATGGATATAATATCATAAGCTTCATCAAAAGTTAGCAGTGCCTCATCCCGGGCCAAAGCATAGATAATGGCAAAGGAAAAATCTTCATGAACGGACTTCCTGGGTATCTGTTCTCTCAGGTAATCCGGTTGATCGACGCTACTCAAATCCGGAAGTAGTGCTTCAGCTGCATGGGAAAAAGGTGGATGTCCCAGATCGTGTAATAAAGCTGATAATCGAATTATCTTTCGAAAATATTTTAATTGATCAGCCTGGTAATATTCTTTCAAAGGGGGTGTTTGTCCTTTCAATAATTGATCAAATACCAATCCTGCCAGATGCATGGCACCTAAAGAATGTGAAAAACGAGTGTGTACAGCGCCTGGAAAAACATATGAAGAAAACCCTAGTTGTGAAACATGTCTGAGTCTTTGAAAAAAAGGAGTATTAATTAAGGCAAGTTCATGGCGATCGAGCGAAATAGAGCCATGTATCGGACAGCGAATGATTGATCCTTTATTTTTCATCTTTCTTTATAAAGGTAAAACAGATTCGATCGTGTATCAAACAATGGGGAAATGTAATCAAACTGAATACAATGATGGGTAAAAGGGCCAAGAATAAAAATTCTCTGAGTAATAGGAAAATGCGTCGATATATCCCTGTATAGTTAGTAACTATTTGAATTGAAAGAAAAAATCGTCCAATCGACTGACCGTCAACTAAAATTACAATAGTATTATATAAAATATAAATAATGATAAAACTGTATTTTGCACTATGGCCAATTCCATCCAGGAAGGCTGAAACAACCAATATGACCAGAATATCAATAAAACGGGCGGTCATTCGCTGGATAAGAAATAGCTTAGGGAAATATAGATCCGTTTTCATAAAAGTAATATCCAGTAATTATGGTAAGAACTCTCCGGCTACTATAATAGCCTCTTTTCCAGCCGTTTTTACCCCCTGGCATAATGTCATAAAAGCTGTATCTTCCGGTTGTGAAAACAGATAGAGCAACATTGCCAGATTTAAACCCGTGATCACATCAACACGTTCTTTTTGTACAAATGGAATGGCAACATTACTGGCAGTTCCACCGAAAAGGTCGGTTAGAATAATTATTTTATCAGAGTCATCAATGGTAGAAAGTACCTCTTCAATCTTATGCTTCAATTCAGAATAATCATTTAAAAAATCAAAACAGATTGGTATGGCACCAGTGGCTCTCTCCAGAATTTGATCTGTTACTTCCACTAAATCCTTGGCCAGCGAACCATGCGTAATGACAATGGTTTTTGTCATTATAATTTTTAGATTAATTGTTTAATAAGATGAATGCTTAATCAAATTTTGATTCCCTTTCTTTTATATAATCAAAAACCGCATTTGAATCAGTGATCTGTAATATTTGTTCACGAATTTCTGCATCCTTCGCGATCCTGGCAATTTTTGCTAAAACTTTTAAATGTTCAGAACTGGACTGTTCAGGCGCTACCAATAAAAAAAGAAGCTTAACAGGATTATCATCTAAAGCATCAAAATCAACACCTTGTTCAAATCGCCCCACGACAATCTGGAGTTCACTCACTTCTGAACTTTTACAATGTGGAATCGCTATACCAAAACCAATACCCGTGGTACTTAATTTTTCTCTGACTTCCAGCAAATCTACAATATTTTGTTGATTGATTGATATTTGATTTCCTAAGATCTCAACCAGTTTTTCTAAAACCTGTTTCTTATTCTCACCTTGAAGATTTAAAACGATTCTTGATCCGTTTAAATAGTCAGATAAATTCATTGTGGGTATTCTCCGTTAATTAATTAGTATTTAAGTTAATCAACCACCATAATATCATTGTTCTGGATTGTACAATTGTTTTTAAAAAAAATAGACCTCAAATAGATGTAAAACAAAAAAATAAACTTTTGTACTACCATTTCAAAGAGAATCAACCAATTGAATTGGATAATTTCCTGCTTGTACTTTTTGCAGGACACCGCTTTTGATATATTCTTTATCATCCAGGTAAGTAACACCCATCCACTTCTCATTTGTTTTCAGTACTTTAATCTGGAAAGTCCGGTTTTGCAATCCTTTATCTAATGGATAAGCGATAAAAAATTCTGCTTTGGGATCATTTCCTTTGCTGCTTAAAAATTGTTCAAATTCCTCAACCATTACCTCAAAAATAGATGGTTTAAATCCCCAAAAATTCATCGATACCAAAGTATCAGCAGGT
>Ga0233431_1003939_pt1 | contig 16846 bp, 15 predicted proteins | sample SI_118_April2016_FD_179867 | JGI IMG/M metagenome (GOLD analysis project Ga0233431, IMG submission 179867) | Seawater microbial communities from Saanich Inlet, British Columbia, Canada - SI_118_April2016_200_MG | ecosystem: Environmental > Aquatic > Marine > Inlet | place: Canada: British... | reverse complement strand
TAAAAAAAAAAAAATATCCATAGATACTTCACAGTGAAAAAATAAATATTCCCTTGATATAGATTTTAAAACTACCGATTTTGATGATGGATATGTGCCTTCAATGCGTATTGAGTATTTTAAAATCGGGCGATTAAGAGTGCAACATCCGAAAAGGCAAATAAAAACCCCATGCCACTTTTATGTTTAATAGCAGGAATGATGCGTTTTCCAACGGTTTCCAAACATTGGGTACATATCCTATAGCATAATATGGTGGCAATTGGGGCAAGTTCCCTAATAATGCGATATCTCAAACATGGTATTAGAACCAATAAATATTATTTTCGGGATTTGTATGCTGCGGCTAAGCCACCAGTTGATACGGTCTATTTAGTGTCTGAACGAAAAGTAGGTAATTTGGGGACATGTACATTTTTAATAAAGGTTCAATCTTTTAGATACCAGATTGTTACGTGTACCCAAATTACCGGATTATTAGCAAACAAAGTTATTCTCGGCCAGACGCTAATTAATTAATTCCAATATTTTAACTATTAATGGTGCTAGACCAATCGCCGGTAAGAAAACGGCGATTCGGATCTCTTTAAGGCCCAATAATGTAATCCCTAAACCTATAATCATTACACCACCAGTCGCAGATAGTTCAATAATGCCCTGCGATTGTTCAGTAATGGTACTCATATAGTTTTGAAAATATATGGATGATAGGCTGATGCTCCCCTGATATAAAAACACGGGAATTGCTGATAAAATCACACCGATTCCTAAACTGGCACTAAAAGCAAAAGCCGCAAATCCATCCAGGATGCTTTTTATAAACAAAGGCATGGAATTACCGGTTAGTCCATCTAAAATAGCACCGATAATAGCCAAGGGGCCTATACAAAATACCAGGGTTGCAGTTACAAAGGCTTTACTGATCTTATTCTCTGTTTGATCACCATTCGATAAACGTTGTTCTAATTTTTGGCCTAACCAATTTAACTTATCATCCAGTTTTAAACCTTCTCCGATGATACCACCCAGCAATAAACTGCCCATAACTATTAACAGGTTATCACTTTTAATTCCCATGTGAATTCCCAGAATTAAGGTTGATAATCCTAAAGCATTCAATAGGGTCTGTTTTAATCTTTCAGGCATTTTATTGCCAAGGAAGTTTCCTGACAGTGATCCAACTAAAATTGCGATCACATTAACAATTGTACCTAGCATTGTAATAATTTTAAAGTTTTTGAAAAAAATCCAGTTGGTTGATGATTCAATAAATCTGGAAGGAAATATAATTTAGTTAGTGTCTGAACGAAAAGTAGGTAATTTGGGGACATGTACACTTTTTAGTAAAGGTTTAATCTTTTAGATATCAGATTGTTACGTGTACCCAGATTACCGGATCATTAGCAAACAAAGTTATTCTCGGCCAGACACTAATTAATGTCTGAACGAAAAGTAGGTAATTTGGGGACATGTACAATTTTTAGCAAAGGCTTAAACAGTTAAATACCCGACAGTTACGTGTCCCCCAATTACCGGTTAGATATACAATAATGGCATTTTCGTTCGAACACTTGTTAGTAATGATTATAAAATTGATAAATATCTTCAAAATAAGATATTTTCAAATTGTTGATTGTGGATCAAGTTCCACTTCCATTCTTTTATTAATTTTTCCTTTGCTTTTATGTTTAGTGATACGAATGGCGCCCACTTCGCTCAAATGTTTTACATGGGTGCCACCATCAGCCTGAAGATCTAAACCTTCAATTTCAATTGTCCGAATTTCTTTTAGGCTTTCCGGGAGTAAATTTATCTTGGTTCGAATAAGATCAGGAATCTTAAATGCTTCTGTTCGGGGAAGTATCTGTATATTTACCACCAGGTTTTTTTTGACTTCAGCATTTATCTTTATTTCGATTTCTTTAACCAGATCGGCGCTAAACGATTCAAATTCAAAATCCATTCTTGCTTTTAAAGGTTCCATATTTCCACCGGTAACTTTGGCCTGGTAATCTCTCCAGACCACACCACATAAAATATGCATGGCTGAATGGGTTCGCATCAGTTGATATCGTCTGATCCAATCGATTTTCCCGGTTATTTTTTCACCGATGTTCGGTAGATTCTTATGTGTATAGTGTAAAATTTGATTTCCCCTGATTTTAACTTTATGGATTGGGAATACACTAGCTTCTGTTGCTATACTACCTGTATCAAAAGGTTGCCCACCACCTCCCGGGAAAAAAGCAGATTGATCTAGTATAATTGCCTTTTCAGCTGGTTCAATAGTGCTAACTTCTCCTTGAAATTCCTTCAGGTAACTGTCCAGTACGTACAATTTTTTTGTCATAATATCTTTAATCGGTAGGAGTTTATTACAAATATTCCAAAGCTTTTTAATAAATAAACTTTAGTCAATATAAATGAATAAAAGAAAAAGTCAAAAATATATATTCGCTCTATTAAATAGTATGGATTGTTTGGGTTGCAATTTTGAAAGAATGATATACGGTTTTATAAATGCCTGATTTATCTATTCTGATTAACATAAATGTGACAGTGAGTTGTCAGGAAGGTTAAAATGCTTTATGACTGGACACTGGTTTAAAAAGCGAATGATTAAAAAAAATATTATGAATAGATTTGAGTTTTCTGGATTGAAATATAAAATTAGCATTTTAGTAGCGATAACTTATCTTGTCCCGCTAGTTTGCATTGGTAATCCATTTAAAACATACACTTTTGGCGATCGTCAGAAAATTCAGGTTGCATTTTCTGAACAAAAAATTCGAATTCAATTACAACCGCGTAAAGGTGATGGTGTTTATCGTTTTGCGAGTTGGACCTTAAGAAACTGGAAACAAAACTTTAGAAAAATAGAAAAATATAATAAAAACAAACCACTGAGAATTGGTCGATTTGTTGAATTTCCTTACAGAGCCTTAAACTCTAGAATTCAGGGGATTGCGCTGAGAGCACTGTTTTCAAATGATAGCAGTGAAGCAAATGGTTGGGCGCATCGGGTAAAATATCCCGGAGAAACCATCAGTTTGATATCCGGGGTGTTTGCTCAATCAAAAATTACACCGAATCAACTGATCAACTACAATAAACTTTCTAATCAGGGAAGATCTTTAAGTATTGGAGACACTGTCCTGATTCCCTGGAATTGGATTAATTCGGAATTAAATTTACAACCTTATCAGGTTAAATCCCCTTTATATAATAAAGGTCCTTTGGATAAAGCCTTTGCTTATTATCGGCTTAGAAAAGGGGAAAGTCTTTATTCCTCAGTGATTGTGAGATTTACAGGAAGGACTCTGGCTGACGATGTGAATGCCCTGGCCAAAAAAATATTAGATATTAATCGGATAAAAAATGCACATATCATCCAGGTGAACATGGAATTGAAAATTCCTATTGAGTGGATTAGCGAATCTTTTTTGATACAGGACGTATTGGAAACAGAACCAGCTCCTGGAAAAAAGGATGTACCGGAAGAAACGCAACCAGATGAAGTCATCGAAACCGTTCAACCACAAAAAGAACAACCTTTATATGTCATTTTAGATGCCGGACATGGTGGACTGGACCCTGGTGCCACCAAAAAAATCGGTAAAAAGAAATATATATTTGAGGATGAAACGGTTTATGATATCAGTTTAAGAGTAAAAGATCTGTTAAAGCAAAAGCGTATCAATACTTATCCCATATTATTAGATCCCAACCAGGAAAAACCCATTGCCAGACTCGCTGTAAAAAAAGATGAAGATGAATTGATTTTGGTTCACCCCCGTTACAATATTAGAAGTGCGAAGGCCGGTATTAATATGCGCGTTTATCTGATTAATCATTTGTATCAGCAGTTGATCAATCAAAAAAAAATTCCCAAATCAAATATAATTTTGATTAGTATCCATGGAGATGCTTTGCACAGTGCTTTAAGTGGCGCCACGGTATATTATCCGGATTACCGCCTGCGGGTTCCTGAATTTAAAAAAAGCAATCGTGTTTATCGTATAAGGAAGGAATATCAAAAAAGTATTCGTTATTATTTCAAAGAAGGTATCAATAACGCAAAATCCAGCAAAAAGTTCGGGGAAAAAGTGATACAGTCATTCAGGAAAAACAAATTGAATGTTCATAAATCCTTTGCTGTCAGGGGTTATTATTACCGTAAAGGGATACGAACACTACCGGCAGTTTTGCGCTATAGCAAAGTGCCAGTCTCAGTTTTGGTAGAGGTTGGTAATTTAAATAATAAAAATGACAGAAATAAATTGTTAAAAGATTCATTTCGCCAGCAGGTCGCAAAATCAATTGCTGAATCAGTGGAAGGTTATTTTAATGAGAGTTGATACGTTCCAGCCTGGTCTCTTTTCCAGTTTTCATTTTTTCGGTTTTAAGATTGAATATTTAAACTCTCCAGATGAATTTCCAATAAATCGGTTGGAGAGAGGTTTTCAGGCCGAATATTTTCCAATTTTTTCATAGTTGACAGTGAAAGTTTTTTCAATATTTCAGGTTGGTTTTTTCTCAAGGATGATAATAATAGTTTTCTACGATGGTTAAACATTTTCTTAACCAGTGTAAAAAAGGCGGTTTCTTCTGGAATAGTGATCTTCTTAGGTATTAATTGAATAACCGCTGAAGCCACTTTTGGTGCCGGATTAAAACAGGTAGCTGGAACATCACAAATTAGATTAATTTCAAATAAGGTATCTGCAATCACTGATAAAATTCCATAATTTTTTAGATTTTTTCCACTTCCATTATGCATTAGTCTGATTGCTACCTCTTTTTGAACCATGATCGTAATGGATGAAAATTGTTGCCGACTGGAAATAATTTTAAAAAACAGGGGGGTAGATATATTATAGGGTAAGTTAGCAATTAATTTATAAGACCGGTGTACTTCCATGATTTCTGACCAATCCATTTTTAAAATATCCCCCTCTACTAAATTGAAATGAACTAAACCTAAAAACCGTATTTTTAAATCCGAAGTTAAGTCCCTGTCTATCTCTATGGCAGTTAATGAAATATCTGATTTTAAGATGGCTTGCGTCAAGGCTCCCCGACCGGGTCCAATTTCAATGATATGATCTGCAGGTTTCAAATGAGCAGCATGTAATATCTCATCAATAACATAGTCACAGATGAGAAAATTCTGACCAAACCTTTTTCTGGCAAAGGGTTTGTTTTTTTTCATGGATTCGATTTTTTATTTAAAGTTTTGGCCATCAATCGGGAGAATGATGTTTTTAAATCCTGATCATGGATGCTTTCAGCACATTTATCAGCTTGTTTTTGAAGTAGGGTGGGAATTTTATTTTTTATATTTTGTGTTTTCTCAAGTTCTTTTTCTGGAATCTTAACCGGCTTAATTTTACCAACTCGGAAAATGATTTTCAAAACTCGATTTACATCACAAATTTCAGGTGATGAAATTAACTCAAGTATTTTATCTTCAAAATATTTTAAATGTTGGGCATAAGCAGCATCTTCAACTAAAACAGATAAGGTTTTATATTGCAGTTTATTGGGATTGGTTTTTCCGGCCAAAGGTTTTCCCACGATAATTTCCCAATTGCGTACAATTTGATTGAAAAAAATGACATCCTGTAATTTATTATCAGTCAGTACTTTTTCAATCAACGGTTTTGCTTTGTGGATATTAATTTCTTTAAAATCTGTATCACTCATTGGGCTGACGTGAAGTATGGTTTGCAAATACTGTATGTTTGCCGAGAAAAACCAACTTAAGGTTTCCCACTGGACCATTTCGATGCTTTGCAATAATAATTTCAGCGATCCCCGGGTCTGGCGTATCTTCATTATATACTTCATCACGATAGATGAATATGATAATATCTGCATCCTGTTCAATGGCTCCGGATTCCCTTAAGTCGGCCATTAAAGGTCGTTTATCACTCCTGTTTTCCAAAGCCCGGTTGAGCTGGGACAGCCCAATCACAGGAACGTTTAACTCTTTAGCCAGTCCTTTTAAAGTTCTGGATATTTCAGCGATTTCCTGTTCCCGGGGGACATTCTGTCTGGCGCTGCGCATTAATTGCAAATAGTCCACAATAATTAGGGAAAGCCCATGTTCGTATTCTTTATGAAGTTGCTTACTAATGGTAACCAATTCCAGAGGGTTTAAATTTGATGAATCGTTGATATAGATAGGCGCGGCAGAGAGAATATCTGTTGCCATGGATAATTTATCCCAGTCTCCCTGTTCCAGATTACCACTTCGAACTCTGCTGCTATCTATTTTTGCTTCAGAAGTTAGTAGGCGCATGGCAAGTTGTTCTTTTGACATTTCAAGACTGAAAATCACAACTGCACCATTTTTTTCAGAATGTGTAGCGGCATATTTAGCCATATTTAAGGCTAAGGTCGTTTTCCCCATTGAAGGGCGTGCTGCCAGGATGATCAAATCAGAATCCTGAAAACCTGATGTCATCTTATCAAGGTCAGTAAAACCACTCGGAAGGCCGGTGATTTCACTTTTACTTTCTGATATTTTTTCCAGTCGTTCAAAACTGGTTTTAATAACATCCTTAATATGCTTATAGTTTTTATCACTGGTCCTGGTAGCAATTTCAGCGATCTTACCTTCTGCCTCAACTAGTAATTCTGTGATACTGGAATCGGGATCCCGGCTTTTTCTGGCAATGTCAGATGTTGTTGCTATTAATTGGCGGAGTAAATCATGTTCCTTTATGATTTTGGCATAATAGATCGTGTTTCCTGACCCGGGAACGCAATCCTGAAGCGTTGCCAAATAGGCATATCCTCCAACCTCTTCCAACTGGTTCAATGACTTCAATTGATCTCCCAGTAGTAATTCATCGATGGGTTGCTTTAGGTCAACCAACTCCATCATGGCTCGATAAATATGTTGATGGGAGGGTGTGTAGAAAGAAGTTGGTGTCAGGATACTGATAACATCATTAATGGTTTCGTTATCATAAATGATGGACCCTAAAACAGCCTGTTCAGCTTCATAATCGTTGGGAATTATGGCTTTTTCAACACTCTGGGAAATCATGATAAATACAGGGAAAAGTTTACTCGGAATAGTGCTGTACAATCTCATTTAAAAACATTTAGAATCATAATACGATAATGAATTCGTGTATATTATACAATGAAAAATTAGAATGATAAATAATGATAAATAAAACAATATGATAACTAAATAGTTGTAATTTTAATAAAAGACTTGTAACTATTCAGTTAACTCTTGAATCACTGTTTCCAGCAGTGAACTACCTTATCCAATCGTTTTCTTAGGGTTTAAAATCATGGAACCATCCCAGTCCGCTGGTATCTGATCTGGATTTTGATAAAAATACTGGCAGCGATTAATATAAATAGAAAGGGATTTATCCTCAGGGAATTTTTTTTGCAGGTTTATAAATTGGCTACTTGCTTCACTCCATTTTTTGGCTAAATAGGCTTCGAAGCCTGCTTCAAATGCTTTGATAAATTCTTTTTTCCCTGGGTCAATCGCTTGATTGCGATCTGCGATTAATTCATAAAGAAATAATGATTTGGTATTACTATCCCGATTGGAAATCACTTCTAAGGGACGGCAAATAAAATAATTCTTAACTTGTTGATATGTATTTTCACTGATAATGATTTGCGTTCCAAAAACATCATTTAGTTTAAGAATACGATTACATACTCTGACACTGTGACCAATAACAGTATAGTCCATGCGGTCATTTGAACCGACATTACCAACCACTAGCGGTCCAGTATGAATCCCAAAATTAGTATTGAGTTCCGGTTTTCCAGCTCTTTGCCATTTTTCATTGAGTATTTTGATTTCTTTGACACAATTTAGGGCTGTTTGACACGCTTTTAAGGGAGAGTCCGGTAAGTCAACCGGCGCTCCCCAGAATGCTTTAACCTGATCTTCAATAAACTTATCAATCGTTCCTTGATTATCCATAATCAGCAGACTGATATGCTCCATGTACTCGGAAAGATGGATGGTAAGTCTGTCTGGTGGTAGTTGTTCTGATATTTTAAAGAAATCGATAATTTCACTATAGAAAAGCGTTAACTCTTTTTTCTCCCCTCCTAATTTTGCGTCTTTTCCTTGCTGAACCAGTTGTCGAACTAATTCTGAAGGGATGTATTTTTTAAAAGCTTTTAATCCCTGGTTCATATGCTGAATTGCTTCATTCATTAACTGAATTTCTTTGAAACGTGAGGTGACGTTTTTTACAGATTCAAGATGAAAATTCTTTATCAATTCCGTTTGTTGGGTCAGTTCAACAATTGGCTTGGAAATTCGCCCTGAAAAATAACCGACAATTATAATGGATATCAGAAGGATTAATATAGAAATAGCAATAGACTCTATTATCATCTTATAGACAGATCCTAATAAATCCTTTTCAGGGATAACCGTAATAATTTTCCATCGTTTGCCAAATGATCCGGGAAAAGCAGTGACTGTCGTAACATATCTTTCACCAGACGTTTCACTGATTGATTTGTTAAGTTGCTTCTTTTTATGTGTTACATAGGCATCTTTAATCCAAATGGAATCTAGCTCATTTACCTTCGCTGACCGATAGGTACCATTTTTGTCCTTGATGACAACTTTATTAATATCCGGATAAGCAATAATATCATCTTTTTCATTGCTAATAAATACGATGCCATTCTCACTGACTTTCTGTTTAGACAGAAAAGTGGATAATTCTGCCAATGTGATATCAGCACCAATAATTGCCTGTATGAGACCTTTTTCCCTGACAACAGGGTAACTGGCAGTAATACCCGGCTGACCTGTAGAAGAAAATATATACATATCTGACCAGTATATTTTTAATTCCTTTTCCGTGTTGTTGTACCAGGGGCGAAATCTGGGATCGTACTGAGGTACTTTTTGATTGGATTTATGAATAGAATAATCTTCGTTTCTATAGTGCCATGTTTCATTGGGATCCGTTAAACGACGATTAATGACGCGTGTCGCGAATTCCGGCGTTCTGCGTGCTTGAATGAAATTACCATAGGTATCTGCAACATATAATGAAAAGATCTGGGGTGAATGAACAATATGTTGCCACATATAATCCAGTAGTTCTGCTTCATCTTTAATAGTATCAAATTCCCTAACTTCATGAGCGGTTAATAAAGCACTGGTTGAAGCGGGATCTAGAAAATTGATGGTACGTTCAATTACTTTCTGAGACAGTTCGTTTACGATTTGATCTGATAAACTCAACAGAGCCTGGGAAGAACGATAATAAAAATTGGTGACAATGATAAATACCGTAATTATGATCAGTGGTACAAAAATTTCCAGAATACCAAAACGAAATCCTCTTCTTTTTAAAAATGAAATCATTTAAAAAGCCCCCAATATTTTTTGATATAATACTTGGTTGTCTATATTCATGTTAGTTTGAGAAAAAACTAAAAAATTTCTTATGATTGAAATTTAAAGGCAAGATAAGACAATAAATTGATTATAAAGCATCTGTAAATAGATTTGTTTGATCACTAAGGCTAAATCATTTTTAATATTTAAACAAGTCTATGTTTTTTCAAGTTTAAAGTCTCTACGCTTGTCAAACATATTGTGCCCTCGCTAATCTAAGAAATGTAACATATTTTTATCAATATTGGTTTTAAAATGTAATTTTTTTGGAAAATATGAGCGAAAAAAAAGCCATTATCTGCCCAAATTGTGGAAAAATGATCAGCAATTACGTCGATCAATGTCCGAATTGTGGGTTGAAAAACCCTGTTGGAAAATCCAAACTCGTTAAAATATTTGGTGGAAATCAGCTGAGCTTTGTCAATTTGATTATCTGGGTAAATATTGGCATTTTTGTTTTATCCTACTTTATTCCTTTCATAATAACCGGTCGTTTTTTAACCAGCCAGGGAATGTTTGGAATTCCTGCACCCAGTGGACAGGCATTAAGTTTATTGGGATGGGCGAATATAAACAGCCTTTTGCGACATGAATGGTGGGTGTTGGTAACTGCAATTTTCTTACATGGTGGGCCATTGCACATTGCCATGAATATGTTGTGGATCAAAAATCTGGGTCCAACCATTGAAAACCTGATGAGTCCGCAAAAACTGCTGATTATTTTTATTTTTTCAGGGATGCTGGGGAATTTTGTATCGGTTTATTTACCGTTTTTCTTTAATCAAACTGAATTTGCTGAATATTTTTATTTAAACTTTGGACTTAAAATTTCAAATTGGCCAGTTGTAGGGGCCTCAGGTGCCGTATTTGGATTGATGGGGGCCTTGATTTCATATGGGTATAAAAGAAAAGATTACTGGGGAAAACATATTGTTCGGCAAGTGGGTTCCTGGGCGATTATTTTGATCGTAATTGGATTTTTATTCCCGGCAGTCAGTAATCTGGGGCACATCGGAGGATTATTCGGTGGACTGATTATCGGACGTCTGATTGCGATTCAGAATAATTACACGAATCGGCAATTATATACTATATTATCATTACTAGCGGCGGGTGTGTTTTTATATTCTTTTTTGATGGTATCCAGTAATATTTTTTCCAGAATTTAACACAAAAATAATTATGAAATACAAAGCTATTATATTTGATATGGATGGTACTTTATTGAATACCATCGATGATTTGGCAAATTCAATGAATCGCGTACTGTCTAAAGATCAGTTTCCAACCCATACTGTAGCAGACTATAAGCTTATGGTTGGTTATGGTGCCTATGAATTGGTAAAACGAGCGCTTCCAGTTACAATCAATGAGGAAAGCGATATATTGCCTTATCTTAAACAATTCAAAGCAGATTATTTTGAAAACTGGAATGTTAAAACAGAATTGTATTGGGGGGTTTCAGAAATGCTCAATTCACTGGAACAACTGGAAATTAAGTTATCTATACTTTCCAATAAACCACAGCCCGCAACATTGAAATGTATTGAGCAATATTTACATCAATATCGATTCGAAATCATTCTTGGACAACGGGAAGGTATTCCGGTTAAACCAGACCCAACAGGGGCTTTGGAAATATGTGATCAATTGGGTCTGATTCCCGATCAGGTAATATTTATTGGAGATACAGCAGTAGACATCGAAACAGGAAAGCATGCCGGGATGTACACGGTAGGTGTTACCTGGGGATTTAGATCAAGGTTGGAGTTAGAAAACGCCAAGGCTGATTACATTATTGATAAACCAGAGATGTTAATGACTATTTTTAACTAATAAAAATTAAGTAATAGAAATGAAAATTGCGATCATATCGGATACTCACTATTCGGTTGACAGATTTATGTCCTTTATTAAACAGGTCAGAAAACAACAAATAAACACCATTATTCACGCCGGAGATTATGACGGTTTTGGTGTTGAACATTCCATTGTGGATCACACTGAGATTAAATTTTATATTGCTCTAGGAAACTGTGATCATGATTACCAAAAGAACAGCTACTTGAAATCCCAACCCCATGTATTGATTGGCGATGTTCTCTATTTTGATATAGCAGACATCCATTTGGCTATGTCACATATTCCAGGTGTGGCTGAGAATCAGTTACAGGATGAACCCGTCGATATATGGATCCATGGCCATACCCATCGATTGAAAAATGAGATGCAAAATGGGGTGCTTCAACTCAACCCTGGTTCCTTGATGGATGAGTCCAGTTACTTAATTCTGAACACAGAAACCAAACAAGCCAAACAGCATTTTTTAAAATAAAAACAATTCCGGGACATTAAATTATACGGGGTGACCCCGGCTAAATTACCTGAAATTGATGGTTAAGATAAAAAACTGCTACTGACAAAATTTAACTACAATTTAGATACAGCCTTTCACTAAATATAATAGGATATGCGATAATATGATTAGCTGGAAAAAGAATCTGATTGTTATTTGGATGACCCAATTTCTTGCCATTAGCGGTTTTGCGTTTTCAATGCCTTTCGTTCCCTTTTATATCCAGGAACTAGGGGTTAAAGATGGAATTCTAATAAACCAGTATACTGCAATGTTTGGGGCACTGGCACCTTTAACTCTGGCGATTTTCTCACCTATTTGGGGAATGATCGGTGATCATTATGGTCGTAGATTGATGTTACTTAGGGCCAATTTTGGCGCGGCTATTATTTTAACATTGATGGGAATGGTGGATAGTATTTCTTGGTTATTGATATTAAGAGCGATTCAAGGTGTTTTTACCGGAACCATGACAGCCAGTCAAACACTGGTATCTGTTAATACACCGGAAGAAAAACATGGATTAGCCTTGGGATCTCTCAGTGCTGCTATCTTTTCAGGCGCTCTTTTTGGCACTTTTATCGGTGGTACTTTTGCTGAATTATTTGGATACCGGGCAGCTTTTTATATTTCTGGAGGTTTATTGTTGGTTTCTAGCTTTTTGGTTCTGTTTGGTGTTAAGGAAGATTTTAGTCCTCCACAAAAATCAACGATTAAAACAACAAAAAGAGCAGATTTAAAAACCTTTATAAAAAGTATAGGCCCCGCGGTACCCATATTGATCCTACTGTTGTTTATGTCTTTTACACGACAATTCGATAATGTCTTCCTGCCGCTATTTGTTCAGGAAATCAATGGAACCATAGAAGGTTCAGCTTATATCACGGGGGTGCTAGGGGCGATTGGTGGTATTGCCGGTTTTCTGGCCGGAATTATTATGGGTCGCTTGTCAGACCGAATATCACCACCAAAAATCGCAATGATTTCAGCCTTATTTGCTGGTTTATTTATGTTACCCCAGGCTGTAGCTAATAGTTTTGCACCGATATTTATGACGCGTTTTGGTATGATTTTCTTTTCCGGTGGTCTGGATCCGGTGCTTCAGGTATGGTTAGCCAAAGTCACTCCTCATAGACTTCGGGGTAGTGTTTTTGGTTGGGCTGGTTCGGCAAAAGCGATTGGCTGGATGTTCGCCCCATTATCCAGTGGTTTGGTGGCTTCCTATTTAAACATCAGATGGATTTATTGGATTGGTTGCGCCCTTTTTTTACTTCTGATCCCCATGATTTGGATGGTAGTACAGTATCTAAGAAAACATACCATTCCATAATTCACTGGATTAAATACTACACGATCGTTCGCATCAATTTCTATTTCGATGCTACTCATGTTACAGGAGGTAACTTTAGATAATTAGAAAATAAACTACCCCACCGCAAGCGGAAGGGGTATCCACTTTTACTGTAAAAAGACTGCATGTCATTTCAACCACTGAATTGCGATACTCTGAGCAAGAAGGAGAAATCTTTCTTTTGGAACAAGATCTCTCACATTCATTCGAGATGCGATGTATTGAGCGAAGTCGAAATAACAGATTGCGCCAAGGGGCGTAATACTGCGCAATAAACCAAAGAGGGGGGATTTAAAAAGAACTTTAATTAGTGTCTGAACGAAAAGTAGGTAATTTGGGGACATGTACAATTTTTAGCAAAAGCTTAAACAGTTAAATACCCGATAGTTACGAGGATCGCGAGACTTCGTAGCAATACCCCGAATTACCGGACTGAAAGTAAATAATGGCATTCTCGGCCAAGCACCAAATAGTTACAAACAATAGTCGTTTATAGCTAATTAATAGGATAAAATGTCATAATTAGAATTGCTACTTCTAATGCTTACTCATGGCCTAAACTCATAATTTCATATATAATAATTCCCTTTAACAAAATCTTTCTCGAGGCTCAGGGAATACTTTTTAACTTTGCTGATAACTATTAACGATAAAATCTAATGGGACAAAATAACAAAAAACAATTGATCCGGTGTCCATGGGTTGATTTGTCTAAACCTGACTATGTTAAATATCACGACCAGGAATGGGGGGTACCCGGACATAACGATCAGAAGTTGTTTGAGTTTTTAGTATTAGAGTCCGCTCAGGCGGGATTAAGTTGGTATACAGTGTTGAAGAAAAGGGAAAATTACAGAAAAGCTTTTAATGGGTTTGATCCTGAAAAGGTGGCTAAATATAATGACAAAAAGGTCGAAAAATTGCTCGGTAATGCGGGAATTATCAGGAACCGTTTAAAAATTCAATCAACGATTTCTAATGCCCAAAAGTTTTTAGCTATTGTAGAAGAATATGGCAGTTTTGATGCTTATGTCTGGCGTTTTGTTGATGGAAGTCCTGTCGTAAATCACTGGAAGTCCCTGGATGACTACCCTGCCACCAGCAAAGCATCTGATGTATTCAGCCAGGATTTAAAACAGAGAGGTTTTAAGTTTGTGGGCTCAACCATCTGCTATGCATTCATGCAAGCCACCGGTATGGTTAATGATCATTCCCTGGATTGTTATCGTCGGCAGCAGATCCTTGATGCCTATTGATACTCTCTACCACCTTGATATTTACCATAATGAACTACGTGTCGCAAAGGGAGAAATCTTTCTTTTGGGACAAGGTCCCTCATTCTGGCCAGCGTATCGCAATTCAGTGTTCGAAATAACGGTATAATTTGATCATTTAACATTGTTGTAACACGAAGATCACTATAGTATTACCTGCAGTTGTTAGAACCTTTTTTTGTTATAGTTTATCCGGATTGGCTTAAAAAAGAGTAAAAATATTATGAATTATCAGAATATTACTCCTTCCAGTCATTGGTATTAAGGGAAAACCATGCAGCACCATGATACACTGGGATGGATTAGTGCGCTAAGCCGCCCGACAGTACCAACATTTTCTATTCTGTTTACACTTGAACCTCTTTCCCGTTCAGTTTTGATCACGGTAATTCCGCTGATGGTCTTTGAGCGTTTTGGTACAGTCCAGAATGTCAGTTTCTTTTATTTTATCCTTGGAATTTCCGGTGTTTTCATGAGTTTAGCAATACCGTGGTTAGTTAGCAGGATAGATCGTCGCGGTGTTTTTAACGTTGGTGCTGTATCAGGGGTGGTCGCAATGATTCTGTTCATGCAGGGAGAAATCTGGTCGCTCTGTGCCGGTATGATACTTCATTTATTTGCATCATCCTGTATTGAAGTATCACTTAATCTTTACATGATGCGGCACATTCGTCGTGAGAATTTCAGTTTTTTTGAACCTATCAGAGTCTTCTTTCTAGCATTTTCCTGGTCCGTCGGGCCATTTCTAGGTGTGTATCTTAGAAACGCTATTAGCTTAGAAGCGCCATTTCTGTTCGGTGTTATAACAACTCTTGTTCTGACAGCTTATTTCTTTTATTTGCGTTTGACTGACAATCTTGATACTGTCACTACCCACCACTTGATCACTAATCCATTAAAATACCTGCCCCGTTTTTTCTGTCAACCACGATTACGCCTGGCCTATTTCCTATCGTTTATGCGTAGTGGTTGGTGGACTATGTATTTTATCTATGTCCCTATTTACTGTGTGACATCTGGTTTGGGAGAAACATTTGGCGGTGGACTGGTTTCATTGGTAACGGCCTTTGTTATGACAACCCCTCTCTGGCGCAGGCCAATTCATTCGCTCGGTATGCGAACAATTCTGTTCATCGGTTTTTTTTGCACCGGGGTTATGACCATTGTGATCAGTCTGTTTATGGACAATCCATATCTTGCGATAGGGATTATAATAGTAGCTGCATTTTTTGCAGTGCCATGTGATGCAGTGGGAAATGCCCCATTTTATCGTTCGGTTCACTCATATGAACGTTCTGAAATGACCACAGTCTTTGTAAGTTACCGCTCCATTGCCAGCCTTTCTTTACCGGGTTTTTATTCCGGCGTTCTCGCAATTTTTCAGTTACCAGCAGTATTTGCGGTTACAGGAATGTGGATGATTGGGACCAGCTTAGTAAGCCGCTATATACCAAAAAGCATGAACTAGATTGATTGAGTTTAGCAAAGTTAATATAGATATTCAAAATGGTCTCTGAATACTCTCCAACTCAATCAGAGAAGTATACCCCTTTACATTAAATATTGATGACCGGAATAACAAATTGGATCAGAAGTGATTGGAAAGCTGGCGGTTATCGTCAGCTTATTTTACATGACCCCTATTTGATACAGAAATCCTATCTAATTTATTGATTGTGTTTGCTGATTGTTCTTTATAATGCTATGGCATAAAGGAATAAATCAACTTTATGTCTTATTTTGCCTAACCATCAAAACGCTATGGATAAAAAGCAACTCACCGAAGCCGATATAATTAGCAAGTTCATCATGCCTGCAGTTGAAGATGCAGGCTGGGATTTGATGACTCAGATTAGGCAGGAAGTCAAACTGCGTGATGGTAAGGTGATTGTACGTGGACAAATCGGTATCCGTAAAAAAGTTAAATCTGCTGATATCGTTCTATATCACAAACCGAATATGCCATTGGCAGTTATCGAAGCCAAAGCTAATAAGCATGAAATTGGCAAAGGAATGCAACAAGGTTTGGATTATGCCAGATTATTAGACGTTCCTTTTGTATTTGCTTCCAACGGTGATGGCTTTATTTTTCATGACAAAACCAATCCTGATGCCCTTGAAACTGAGATCCGACTAGGAGATTTCCCTTCTCCTTCTCAACTGTGGGACAAATACTGTGTCTATAAGGGATATACCAAAGACCAGTTAGCTATCGTTACCCAGGATTATCATGATGATGGTAGCGGTATGTCTCCCCGCTATTATCAGATCCAAGCCATCAGTAAATCAATCGAAGCCATTTCCAGCGGCCAGAATCGAATTCTTTTGGTTATGGCTACTGGTACTGGTAAAACCTACACAGCCTTTCAAATTATCTGGCGACTATGGAAAGTACGACTCAAAAAACGTATCCTTTTTTTAGCAGACAGAAATATATTGGTGGATCAAAC
>Ga0233431_1003937_pt1 | contig 16852 bp, 12 predicted proteins | sample SI_118_April2016_FD_179867 | JGI IMG/M metagenome (GOLD analysis project Ga0233431, IMG submission 179867) | Seawater microbial communities from Saanich Inlet, British Columbia, Canada - SI_118_April2016_200_MG | ecosystem: Environmental > Aquatic > Marine > Inlet | place: Canada: British... | reverse complement strand
CTCATCAATTGTATAGCATCGAATATCTCTTTGACTCAATCTAAGCAAACCAAGGAGATTGAATCCCGCCTAATATCCGTTCTTGGCACACACATGTCCCCAAATTACCTACTTTTCGTTCAGACACTAATAATTAATTAAATATCATTTTTCTCATTATTTTTACCAAATAATAGAAGTATTTGTGAAATCTGCAGAACATATGCCGGTCATAAAAGAAATCTGATATAGCAAATGATATTTCCCTGTCCTAAGCGTTTTTATAAAAAAAAATCTGGCCCTAAAGGGATTTATCTATGCAGTAGAGCCTTTGGTTTCTGATCACCCCCCCAAAAGAGATGGTTTTCGATTCACGATAAACGGTTCGGCTCGGTTTGGTTAAATCACCAACATTTGATTTGCGAATTAACCAATTGCAATTTGATAGCTTTTATTATTCTTGCCAAATCCGTGGTATTTAATTATTGAATCCTATCCATTAATCTAAAATAGCTATGTGCAATTGGTAAAAACCATGGTTTTCCAGTATATAAAGGTATCGGAATAGATTTCTTGTCAGTAAAAACAGTAGATTCATCTTTCTTTAAGATCATATTTGCTAATTGATGACCCAGATAACAAGCCATACCAACCCCATGTCCACAATATCCCATGGCATAGTGAATCCCATTCCTTTCACCGACTATTGGAAAACGATCAACGGTAAAACATACTTTACCAAACCAGGTATAATCAATGGCGTATTTTTCAAGTTGGGGAAATACTTTCAACATATCCAGTCGCATGGCTTTTGCCTTTTCAACAGTAGATTTCCAAAACTGTTTCGGCCGCCCACCAAAAAGAATCCTCTTTTTATCCGGTGAAAGGCGAAAATAATATAAAAACCGTTTGGTATCAAAAATCATCCGATTTTTGGGAATCAAGGTATTAGCAATTTCATCAGGAAGTTCTTCTGTGGCAATCATAAAACTTTCAACGGGTACAACCCGTCTCATTTGCCATGGTGTTAAATTTGTTGTGTACCCATTGGTAGCAATTACGACCTGGTCCGCTTCAATGTTACCTTTATTCGTTCGAACAATTGATTTGGGACCAGATGATAATATTTCCTGAGCTTCAATTTTTTCATGCAGGTCCACACCCGCTTTGTCTGCCATTTGTATCAAACCAGCAATAAATTTGGCAGGATGTACTCCCGCACTGGCAGGATCTACTAATGCACCATGATAATAATCAGATTCGATTTCATCATGGATCTGTTCCCGGGGAATCAGGATTGTTTTGTGGTTAAGATGCTGAGCTAAAAATTCCTGATCTTCTTTTAAACCTTCAAAGTGGGCTGGTTTATAGGCAGCTTCCAGATAACCACTCCGCTCAAAATGACAATCGATATTCCCTTCTTTCACCAGGTGTTCAACACAATTGATTGACTCAAGCGATTCCCGAAAAAACTGCACCATTTTATCCGTTCCATATTTTTTTTTCACTTTATATAAGCTGGTACTTAGACCATTAAGGGCCATACCCCCATTTTTCGCACTGGCTTCAGAACCAATTTTGGTCTGATCTATCAAAGTAACATCCACACCGGCTTTTTTTAGCTGCAAGGCAGCAACGGTACCAGTATAACCACTTCCAACTACCAGCACATCTGTCTTTTGGGTCAGCGGCAAATTTGAATAATCTTTTGTGACGGGATGGGGTTCCATCCAATAGGTTGCTTCTTTAAGGCCAGCTAATTGTGACATCTACCCTCCTTCAGGCTTTTATTCAGCATCGATCATCTCGAAGCTTACTGTTTTTATTGATCAGCATCATACCTGTCTGCTACAGCAAATCATGTCATGGTTATGATAAATAGAAAAATTAACCAAAAGTTTTAAAATGGCCTTTAGTCAAAATCAAAAAAGATCTATAAAAATCCAATCGATCAATTGCATGTGCTATTCCAAAAAGACAGTGATCAGATACGATTAAATATCAATGAACCCCTTATCGCTCTCGGCGGTATATTTTTTTTCTCTGATAGGTATTTTGGACTGACGCTGACTGGTCTTTATTTTTAACCATGACAAAGAAGTACTACATCAATAAAGGTGATTTTTTGAAAGGCATAAAAAAACCTCACTAAAAATTAATTAGTGAGGTTTTTTATATCCAGTGTCTGCGAATCAATGACGCTTAAAATCCTTCGGAAGCCCAACCGATACCCAACTCATCAAGTTTTGCCTGGCTTGGATAACCTGTTTCTCCATCCCAACCAGCTAGTTTATAATATTGGTCCATGGAAGTTTTCCACAAATCACGATCAACTTTAAATCCATCACTTAAGCCACCTTTTAAACCTTTTTTAAACATTTTTTCAGGAAGCTTGTCTTCATTTCTACCAATTCCTTCTCTGGCATTAAAAGCTCGTTGTAGGTTCAATCGACGTTCACCAATCTGGATTAATTCATCCATGGTCATATCCCAACCCGTCACTGATTGAACTACTTTTAACAGCTGGTCCATATTGTATAATTGCCAGGCAGGACCAAAAACAAACTGGCAGACATTGATAGTATCCATAAAACTATAAACATGCTGGGTTCTCATTCCAAACCTTACAATTTCTTCATTTAAAGCATGTTCTTCCTGAGGGTTATTTAACCCGATTTGCCCCATAAACTCAGGATACGCTTCATAACCCGGATCATGTTCACTGGACTGATGATCGGCGCCATAGGGATTGATGGCATAAATAACCGAAAGACTTGGTTTTACCTGGGGCATATGTGCCGGAGCTTCCTGTTTCTTACAGCAAATTAAGAAAGCCTCCGTTCCACGACCTATTTTCTGCGCAGCTCTGGCTGAACCTTCCGCCAGTATTTTTCCAAAACCTTCTTTTTTGGCAATCAGGGATACCATTTCAACCATCGCTGTCGCATTACCAAATTTAAGTTCAATACCCTCGGTGTCATCTGTTGTTAATTTGCCTTCCTCAAAAGCTTCCATGGCCCAGGCAATCGTGGCGCCACAGGAAATCGTATCAATGCCATATCGATTACAGATTTCATTAGCTTTACTAATCGCCGCTAAATCATTAATACCGCAATAACTTCCAAAAGTCGCAACGGTTTCATATTCAGGGCCTCCGAAAGTAGGATCGACCTTAAACGGTCCCTCTTTCACTTCAACAACACGCTTACACCTTACCGTACAACTGTAGCATGTCCCTCGACCTTCCCGATTTTGGTTCCCTTCGGCCGCTCCTTTTAAATATTTTTCAGTCATGGCAGGACCATCTATTATCTCCGCGTCCTCATAAACACCACTGTTGAAATTATAAGTCGGTAAACCACCCCATTCATTATTGGCACCGATCGTTTCAGCGGTACCATTTGTTCCCATGGTTACAATATCTGATTCCGGAAAATTTTTAACCCCCCATTGAGCAATCGCTTTAAAACTAGCTTTGTCCGCAATCCCGGGCTTTTCCGTTCCCTGAACCACTACCGCTTTAAGATTTTTAGCGCCAAATACTGCTCCCATACCAGTACGGCCACTGGCATGGCTGGAACGGGTTAATAATGCTGAAAAAAGAACACCAATTTCACCTGATGGTCCAACTTGCATAAGCTCAAGTTTTTTGTCCCCCAATTCCTCTCTCAGTGTATTTTCCACAACCTCAGTTGTTTTTCCCCATAAATGAGTGGCACTTCTCAATTCAGCCTGTCCGGCATTGACGGACAAATATACCGGTTCTTCAGATTTTCCGGTAATAACAATTCCATCAAATCCGGCACTTTTAAGTTTTGCGGGAAAATAACCACCGCATTGTGAATCACCGATACAACCCGTTAAAGGAGATTTTGCTGAAACAGTTAGTCGACTCTGTCCGGATATCGCAACCCCAGTAATTACACTGGCCATCATTGCCACAACATTATCCGGACCTAAAGCGTCCACTCCGGCCGGCATTTGCTTAAGCAAATAATATCCTCCCATGGCACTTCCGCCGATGTATTTTCTATAAAATTTTTCGTCGGGTGTTTCAACGGTAATGTCACCTGTGGTGAGATTTACATGCAGTATTTTTCCATTATATGATCGTTCCATCCTTTCACCTCCAATAGCTATTTTCATTTGCAAATTAACCAGAAGTTGTAATTTTTAGAGTCTCCATTACTGCAAAATATATTCCTCAGCAGTCCTTTTTTAAGGTTTTTTTAACTAACCTTATAACCTATAGATCTTACCTTAAATCCCAAAGTGATATTAAGGCCAATCTGCTTCTACGCCGTCAATTATCAGTATACTGCTTCGAAAGCAACTTCTATTTTTTATCGTTCTATTTGCCTGTTTAGCTTTTATCCATTATCAATAATAAAAAATATTATCCTGCTGTTGAAGTGTTAACCATATCTCTTGGTATCAAATTAAAAACATGATATACAGGCTTACCAATATTTATCTTATGGCATTTGTAAGTATTTTGAAAAGAATAGTATTTGCTTTTTATAAATCGTGAATATGTTTATATTATTTTGTTACCATCGCAATGATTACCATCTGCTTCAATTCATCAGATTTATTGACAGGAAGAGTCTTTTTTGTCAGTTTTTTGGAGTGAGAAAACCAAAATACAACCACGTAACAAATTGATTTTAGAGTTAGCCAGAGATCACCAGGTTGATGATGAAACTTTAAGGTGAGACAAAATAACATGCTTAATACAACATCACTTCGGGAACAAATCTATTCATTTCTCAAAGAGGAGATGCGGATTGGGAATCTGACAGATGAAAAGTATATTAATACAACATCGATCAGCAATCAGCTGGGTATCAGTAAAACGCCCCTTCGTGATGCTTTGATCCAACTCGAAGCTGAAGGCTTTGTTACTATTTTACCTCGTCGGGGCATTTTCGTTAATAAGATTACCCTGAAAGATATTAAAGAATCCTATGAAATAATAGGCTCCCTTGAAGCGACCGTTATTTCTTCAATCTTTGATCAATTAACACCTAAACACATCAAAATACTGGAACAATTAAATCAAGATCAATTGGATGCTATCAAAGATAAGGATTTTGATCAGTACTATCAATTGAATTTAGATTTTCACAACGTTTTTTTAGATCTATCTGACAATGAAGCTCTCAAAAAAACGATTACACCACTTAAACAACGTCTTTATGATTTTCCCAGACGAAACTATGTTAAAAAATGGGAAGCGCAACATTTGGAAGAACATCAGGAATTTATTAACGCTATCAGTCAAAACGATTCAATCAGAGCTGCTGATATTATGAAAACCAAGCATTGGTCCTTTGAAGTTCATAAAAAATATTTTTCACGATTTTATGAATTTGTTAAGTGAGGTAACTCCGCAGTTAGGAGCGGGGTATCCACATTAACTGTAGAATGGCTACATATCATTTCGACCGCACAGGCTGTGTCACAATTATGTTTACCAAATGAAATAGTATACTTCTCTGTCATCTCGAGGAGCTTGCGACTAGAGATCTTATTGAAATTAATAAAGATTTCTCACATTCTTTCGAGATGACAGAACACCCCAAGGGGCAGGGTATTAAACCCAAAGCCGCGTAATAAACTTCAATAATGGGGATATCAAAATGATTTATAATCAGCAATCCCTACCCTTTTTTTAAACATTTCAACACAGTTAATTTCCAAATCCAGCAATTGAGCAATCCGAAATTTAGCATCAATACCTTTAGCAACTTCTGGTGATTCGTTAACACAACCAATGTTAAGATCCTCTCTCACATCGTTCATCACAACTGTATCTCCCAGATCTGCTACAGAAACCTTCAGCTTGTCAGCCACATATTGCTTAGCCACATCAATTCTCATGCCTTTGTTTAGTTGTAAACGTGCCACCAGATCTCCGGCAGTACGCATTCCTCCCATTCCTGAAACAACGGCGTGTGCAGCATGCATTCCTAAAGGATCTCCGACGCCCACCTACAATCCATCCAGTCGGCAAAGCTCTACATGCGCTTTAGATGCCCGGGACACAGCCTCCAATGGCGGATGCACTGTTAAGGGAATTCCACCGACACCCATACCTACATTGGCATGAACCGGTATCTCTGATACCTCAGAACAAGCTTTCGTAAAGGTAATAGATCGGGCGACATTCCAGGGTAAAGATTCATTTGAGACCACATTAATCGCCGGCCCAAAAATCGTAACACCAGCTTTTTTGGCTAGTAGTACCTGTTCATGGGGATAAAGCCCGGCCAGACGTTTGCCCTCGTATTCGATCTCTCCATGCATACCAAGAATGAATTCTCCGGACATCCCCATCTCAATACCCATTTTAGGATATTTACCACGCAAAATTTCCACCGCTTTTAAGGCTGCATAAAATTCAGCATCACCGGAGGCAGCTGTAGTATCAAAATTTATTCCATCAGCACCGCCCTTTTCATACAATTCACTGGCAACATGTACCATATCTTTAACGGCATATTCGACCATCAGTTCATAAGATTGTCTGGCCTCCTCTATCTTACCCTGGGGCAAGAGATCTCCTGGATTTGGTGCCGGACCATCCGGGACGGTATAAAGCCCCAGGTTTGGCATGGCACCATAAAAAATAGGTGCAATGGTCGACAAAACCGCCTGTTCCATATTCGGTATTTCATACATTACAACATGTTTACATTGTTTGTAACTATAGTCGATATGGGCTAATTCCAGTGTATCAGCGCCTAGTCCTCTCTCAAACATCAGAAGCTGTTGCATCTTGCTGATTGGAATATGGGCGCGTTCTATTTTTGAGGTCATATTATCGTAGGTGAGACAGCATTCTTTGCCTTGCTCCACTCCCACAACCCTGTCTTTGCGCATATATAGTTCCAGAAGATAGTCGATCTCATCTTCCAGCAGGGAGGGGATTTTCCCTCTCTCTGCCGCGTCCATCGTCCCCGCTTCCAAATCTTGCCTGATTTCACTTTCAGTGGTTTCAATTAATTCACCGTCGCCCATTCTCATTCTAACACTTGTCATTGGTACCTCCTTAAAAATCTCTTTATTTGGGTTAATGCCAATTTTAGTACGATGCTATCTGGCGCTGTTTCAAAAAAATAGCGCCATACACTACTCCGCCGCAAGCGGACGGGATATCCATATTAGCTGTAAAATGACTGTGTGTCATTTCGACCACCGGGAGAAATCTTTCTTTTAGACCAGATCTCTCACATTCGTTCGAGATGACAGGTCGCCGCATACGGCGGGGTATTAAACCCCAAAGCTGCGCAATAAATCCTGCAATAATGTTAAGCAAATGTTTTTTCCAAAGCAGCCGCCACTGCAGCTACGATGGTGTCTATTTGCTCTTTGGTAATGATCAGGCAGGGAGCAAAGTTCATAACATTATTCAACCCATCAAAACTGGTGTTTGTCCGTCCCACAATAACTTTTTCAGCCATGACATTACCCATGAGTTGTGCCATCTGCGCTTCTGTAATGGCCTCTTTGGTGGTTCGGTTGGTCACGAACTCCAACCCGGCAAAAAGCCCTAGCCCCCTGACATCCCCTACTACATCATATTTCTTAAGGGTTTCCAGTTGTTCAATCAGGTAAGCACCCATCTGACAACTGTTTTCCACCAGGTTCTCATCCTCAATGATCCGTGTACTTTCGAGGGCTGCGGTCAAGGCAGAGGTACACCCGCCATAAGTCGAGATATCCCTGAAATAGTTCAAACGCTTTTCAGAATCAGATGGATCATTCAGGAAGGTATCATAGACCTTCTGCTTAACTACTGTGGCAGAAAGCGCTTCATAAGAGCTGGCAAGACCTTTGGCCATGGTAATAATATCCGGGTCCACCTCATAATGCTCATGACCCCAGAATTTCCCGGTTCTGCCAAATCCGCAAACAACCTCATCCATGATCATCCAGATATCATATTTTCTGCAGATCTCCTGGAGGATGGGATAGTATTCCGGAACCGGCTTCAGAATACCACCACCCGCAGTAATAGGCTCTACAATTAAACCACCAATAGTATCAGCCCCTTCCTTAAGAATGATATCCTCAACTTTTCTGGCACACTCCATATCACAGCTATCATGATTTTTTTCAAAAGGACAACGATAGCAGGCACAATGAGGGAATTCCACAAAACCATCGACAAAGGGGCCATAATCCATTTTTCTTTGGTTCTGACCAGTAGCACTCATAGCACCGATAGTAGTGCCATGATAATCACGGTCCCGATACATGATCTTGAATTTGCCTTTTCTGCCAGGGTCAATCCGGGATGCCTGACGGATAATTTTAAAGGCCTTTTCATTGGCTTCTGAACCGGAGTTGGAAAAATATACTTTGTCATGATTGGGTAGTTTTTCCAGTAATTTCTGTGCAAATTTTATCGCTGGAATATTGCCAAAGACACCAGCAAAATATGGCATTTTTTTCAGCTGAGCACACACCGCCTCAGCGATGGAATCGCGTCCATAACCGACCATAACACTCCAGACACCGCCAGAGGTGGCGTCCAGGTACTCATTGCCCCGGATATCTGTGACCATCAATCCTTTACCTTCAACAATGATCATCTGTTCCTGTGATTCAAAAACCTTGTGGGGTTTCAGGTGATGCCACAAGCTATCCTTATCACCAGCAACCATCTCTTCAACATCATATTCAAGCCAATCTGTTTTGTTTTCCATATCCATACCCTTATACTCATATTTACTTGGATCATAGTCCCCAATAAATCAGTGATTTACCGGGGTAGTGGAAATCGTAATACCTATGAGGTAATAGATATTACGGAAATGAACCGCCCTTTAAGCGTCTGACTGAGGTTTCATATCAGCTTTATCAATTCCAGCCACTGCAACCGGTGTCGTCATTGCATCACGACGGAAGGGCTCACCAAGTTCCTGATTCGTCATAACTTCGATGAATGTGGTTTTACCCTCTTCCATCTGCGCTTTTACGGCTGCCGTAAGTTTTTCACTAAGGTCATCCATGGAGAACGCTTGAACACCTTCCAGACCACACGCTTTTGCGATACCAGCATAAGAAACATTTCGATTCAGCTCTGTTCCGACAAAATTATCATGGTACCAAAGAGTTGTATTTCGTTTTTCAGCACCCCAGTGGTAATTACGAAAAATAATCATTGTAATGGCAGGCCATTCCTCACGCCCACAAGCAGTCATTTCATTCATCGAAATACCAAAAGCGCCATCACCTGCAAAGCCAACTACCGGCGTATTCGGCTGGGCGATTTTTGCGCCAAGGATAGATGGGAACCCGTAACCACAAGGACCAAACATTCCAGGAGCAAGATACGTGCGCCCTTCTTCAAAAGTCGGATAGGCGGCACCCAGCGCACAGCTGTTTCCGATATCTGAAGATATGACCGCATTCTTGGGTAGGGATTTAACAATCGCTCTCCAGGCCATGCGGGAAGTAATCTTATCCGGATCTGCTTTGTGAGCACGCGCATTCCAGGTAGTACCAGGGTCGTCATCTTCATGATCCATGGTAGCCAGTTCCCCTGCCCATTCTGACTTAAGCTTAGCAATGGTTGCTTTGCGTTCTTCACGGTCTATATTACCGGCAGTCGCTGACAGTTGACCCAGAATACTGTTGGCAACTTTTTTAGCGTCTCCCACGATTCCGACAGCCACCGGTTTGGTTAAACCGATACGGTCTGCGTTGATGTCAACCTGAATGATAGAGGCATTTTTGGGCCAGTAATCCATTCCATAACAAGGAAGAGTGGCAAATGGATTCAAGCGGGTACCAAGCGCCAGAACAACATCAGCTTTAGAGATTAATTCCATGGCGGATTTTGAACCATTATATCCTAAAACACCAGCATACATCGGATGACTGCCTGGAAAGGCGTCATTGTGTTGATAGTTGCAGCAAACCGGAGCGTCCAAAAGCTCAGCCAGCTCGGCAGACGCTTTAATGGCACCGCCAATGACAACACCGCCACCGTTCAAGATCACAGGAAATTTAGCATTGGATAGAAGCTCGGCAGCCTTAGTGACAGCCACTTCACCACCAGCTGGTAGCTCAAATTCCACAATTTCTGGTAATTCAATATCAATCACCTCTGTCCAGAAATCACGAGGAATATTGATCTGAGCTGGAGCAGAAGCCCGTTTGGCCTGAATGATCACTCGATTCAATACTTCTGCCATTCGAGATGGATGAAGAACCTCTTCCTGATAAGCAACCATATCTGCGAATGCTGCCATTTGGGGAACTTCTTGAAAACCACCCATTCCCATTGTCTTATTAGCAGCTTGTGGTGTCACCAACAGCAGGGGTGTATGATTCCAATAAGCGGTTTTAACAGGTGTAACAAAGTTTGTGATGCCAGGTCCGTTTTGAGCAACTAACATGGACATTTTTCCAGAGGTACGACTAAAACCATCTGCCATCATACCGGCACTATACTCATGTCCACAGTCCCAAAAATTGATACCTGCTGCGGGAAACAGGTCTGAAATCGGCATCATGGCAGAACCAATAATACCAAAAGCATTGTCGATGCCATGCATCTGTAAGACTTTTACAAAAGCCTCTTCGGTTGTCATTTTCATTTGGTGTCTCCTTTAATAGGTGTCTTTCCTTCATTCTTGCCGGTATTTGATACCCGCTATCTTCAACAGGAAATTAAGTTAAGTTTTTCTATCTGATATGTGATACATCAGACATCTGTCAAGAAAATTTTATTGAGCACTAAATATTATCAACAAAACAATATTTGCTAGTAAGTGTGTCCCTCCTTATGAATAATTTTATTACTAAATATTATGAAACCGTAACGATATTATCCATCAAATTTTGTAAATATTCAATTCAATATTAAAAAGGATATTGCATTAAGCAAAGAATGAAGCATATCTGATACTTCAACAAAGTTCTGTTCACTGAGCGAAGTCGAAGCGTTTTTGACTAATACCTCGTTCTTTGCTCAGAGAATCGCAAATTCAGTGCTCGGTAAACTGTGTTCTGCTTACTGAATAAAGAATCAAAGATTAACTGAATAGTTACCAAATTTTTTTGAATGACGAATAAAAATTATATAAGAAATTATTACTAACTGTCCAAGGACTAGTGGAACATCTTAAACTTTTTACAGCAGGGTGATGAATCCGGTGGTTAGCGTTGCAATTGCCCGTATTCTCTGTCGATCAGGTGAAATATACCAGTGAGGTCTAAAAATGTTTTGGAAAATAGTACTTTCCTGAGTGAAATCTCAATTTAGGTACCTGAAGAACACTTTCGGATTCTTCAGGGAACCTGAAGTAATAGGCATTATATGGAAAGCCTTTTCACTGCCTGTTACGCAAACCACCATCTCTCAGCACATTTCTGGCTATCATAATCAAAGTTAGTTCCAATTTCACCGAATCTGAGTTTCTTGGAAGCGGCAAAAATGAAATTTGTAAACATCGATATTACCGCACCACCTTCATCTCGCAGGATCCTTTGCATCTCCGTATACATTTCCTGGCGTTTGTTGACATCTAACTCTACGCTGGCTTCACGATGTAATTTCTCAAACTTTGAATGATTGAAATGAGTTTCATTCCACGGCGAGCTTGAAATGTAAGCTGTTGTAAACATCATATCGGGCGTAGGTCTGGGATTCCAGTAGGATTGGAAAAATGGAACTTTATTCCAGTATTGTGTACCGAAACCATCATCGGGCACCCTTTTGATGCGTATATTAATATTTGCCTTAGCAGCGTGTTCTTTGAAAAGCATAGCATGATCTGGCCCTCCTGGAAAGGCACTCCCTGATGTTATGAGAGGGTGTTCGACGTCAAGCTTCGTCAGTCCAGCCTTTTTAAGATAATATTTGGCTTTGTCCGGATCATATACCCGCTGCTCAAGATCGGAAGCAAAGAAAGGAATGTTTCTCCCTATGGGATGATCGTTGCCTACATACCCATGACCGTTCAGGATTAATTTGACTGATTGTTCTCTATCAATAGCATATTTGATCGCAAGCCGGACATTGTTATCATTAAAAGGTGCAACATCAGTCTGCATTAATTCATTGTAGTGCATCCCACTTTCAACTGATATCAACTGGACCCCAGGACTCTTTGCCACCCTATCGGCCAGTTTCGTATCAATGCGGTCTATCGTATCAACAGCCCCGGTAAAAAGAGCATTTAATCTCGCGACAGAATCTTGAATTCCGATAGTGCGCACTTCATCGAAGTGAGCATAACCCTCTTTGAAGTAATTAGGATTTCTTGTGGTTATTGCGTGAACCCCTGGCTCGAATTCCTTTATTATATATCCGCCCGTACCATTAAAATCGTCAAATTTGCTTCCATTTGGCTCAATCATAAAATGGTAGTCACTCATATACATCGCAAAATCGGCGTTCCCATTTTCCAGTTCAAAAATAACGGCATCTTTTCCATCTGCCCTGATATCTTTGACGTCATTCAAGAGGGACTTTGCTGTGGATTTCGATTTCTCGCCAGTATGCCAATAAATAGAGTGAACCACGTCTTTTGCGTCCATAGTTTTACCGCTATGGAACTCAATGCCCTTTTTAAGTTCAAATCTCCATGTTTTGGCGTCTTTGCTAGCCTCCCAGCTTTTAGCGAGTTCAGGTACCAGCTCCCCCGTTTCATTTATTTCGACCAAGTGATTATGTGTTTGCCCCCACACAACATTTTGCATAAAAGCTTGAGTAATTAAGCCTGGATCGGGAGTGTCCGAGGTTTCGCCACCTGTTATACCGATTTTGAATGTTCCACCCTTTTTAGGCACCGCTGCCCAAGCTTTATCTGGTAAAAAGCTTGCTGGTAAAGCAGTCGCCACACCAAGTGCAGCAGCTCCCTTGATTAATTCGCGTCGAGTCAAACCTTTTTCTTTAAGCAATTTTTCTAAACAACCTGTTTTGTCCATTTTATCCTCCATTAATAATAAGTCCTGTCACCGTAAGGGCATTTCTATGAAAGAGTGTCGCCATCACTGATGCAATTTTCCTTAGCATCCTATTTTGCTTGAGACATGTGTGGCTTCAACATAACAATTCAAAATCCATCAACAATTAGGGTATGTAGTTCATATCAACCTCCTTTTTTGAGTGTTTGAGATTCATAGGGTCCAACATGGCAAACAACTCGAATTATAAACACCTAACTCTTTATTGCTTCAGCTTCTCGATCAGCAGCAGCCATGATCTTCTCCAACTCAACCAAGGTATTTTTAGGCAAGGGCTTTGGAACATATGTATCAGCGATTTTTTTGTACTGCTCCAGTGCAACATCCCTGGGATCACGCTCTCCTCCACCTTTTACAGGCTGTCGCAGGATTTTACTGTGCCTCATTTGACGCAGGTTTTTAACTGTATGGCGTTCCAGCAGGAAGTGCCCGCGCGGCCCAATATTCTTGGTAACCTCAATAGCCAGATCTTCTTCACTAAATTCAAACGGATGCAAGAGTTCATAGGCTCTTTCCAGAGTTTCATGTATTAATATGATGTTCTCAGGATAAAGGGTCATCGCATCATCCAGTATCCCTGTGTTACCTGAAAGATCCGCTCCGTCAAGGTGCGTCACAATGGTAGCCTGACCATCCACCATCCCCGATTCCCAACCGATATCTCTAGCATTGGAACAGCCGATGATCCCCCCCAGACTAGGGACCTGCCAGACTTCTTTTGCCATTTGAACAGCCGCATTTCCAACCGGAATTGAAACATCTATTATACATCTTGCCGAAAGCGGATCCATTTGTGTTACAAGATTAGAATGAATGACGGGTGTTCCCGGATATGCAAGCTGAAGCAACACAAGCCCGCTCACAATTTCAGCCTCTCCCACAATTAAGGCAGCCATTGGATTGGCTGGAGCAGTGGTGCCCATCACTGGCATCGCCATAAAGCTTACCGGCATTCCTGCTTCCGCATAAATCAAGGCGCATTCTATACCATGCGCATCATGGGATAACGGGGAAATGCTGCAAATGTTTGCATTTACAAGAGGTCGGGAGCGAAATTCGGCATCTGACCCTGAGACAGTCCTGCCCAATTCCACTAAATAGCGCGCCAGTTTCGGGTGCATCGTTGTCCCCCCCCTGACGTGCTTAAGCGAGTTTGTCAGCATGGCATTCATGAATACCGGAAGTATAACCACAGTCCCCAGCCGCTATAGTCGGTCTGACCAAACTAAATAGCGGAAGGGAGTCAAAAACACGTGTGAGTTGCACCAAGTCGGATTTGCGCGAATACCTTTTTTCTCGTGTTTTCAAATCCACAAAATTCACGCCACAGCTGGTAGGGATATGATAAGAGGTACTCCCATCCAGTTTAAGATCAAACCGCTTTTCTCTTCCAGCCAAGACAAAGGAGCGCGGTGCTGTTGAGAGGGCTTTTTCCACAAGGTCGGAAGATATCCTGACGATCTGATTCTCAAAATTTACGTTTGCACCATGATCCGCAAAAATTTGAAGTGCTTTCTTGCTCGGAATGTGTACCCCTTTTTCCTCCAAAAGGCGGAAAGTGCCATTTTTCAGCATTTCAAGTTGCTCCCCGGATAGCAGCTTACGCTTCATCGGCGGCGAAAAATACTTTATTTCCGGTGTTTCTGAATAATTCATTTTCAACCTTAATCAATATTGAACTCGTTAAGTTGGATACTCGATTGAATGTTGATGAAAGGGTTTTGGTTTATGCATCACGCCTCATTTAAAACATCCTTCATCATCGATTACTTTAGCGATAGCAGGAAGAGTTTCCCTCCATCTGTCATGGGGTATGTTTTCTGTAATACCCATCAGGAATTTATCCAAGGGAGCCGCTTCTTTCAATATTTGTCGGGTGCGCTCGGCCACCTGTTCAGCGCTTTTCAAATGGTCCGCTGATGGGAAATTGGTCCACAATATCTTATCAGGCCAGTGTTTTCTCGCCTCCGCAATACTCATGTCATTATTGGCGTCAAATGCCTCTACACAACCAATTTTTGATTTAGCAATAGCCTCAGCAAAGAGTTTGGTATTATCATCAAAATGGACCGACAAAATTTTGTCTTTTTTATGGAGAATATCGGCAAATTCATTGTAGTAAGGTATATAATATTTTTCGAAACGTTCCAAACCAACGATATTGGGGGTTACGTTGCCGTCACAGCCCACAAAACAAGCATCGGGGTAATCTGCTGCGATACGAATTCTCTTACGTCGGTCTTCCAATAAGAGCTCATACAATTCAAAAAACTGTTTGCTTCTGGAGTGATACTCTTTGGAAAAATTTAGAAGACCCATGATTTCCAACAACATTTCAGACATAGGGGAAAAGCCAATATCCGGCAGGAACAGTCCATCATCGCCTACTTCCTGCTGGGCCGTAGAAAAGGCTTGGTAATTATCGGAGTATATTCGATCTGCGATCATGGTCATAATCGCATCATAATCCTGGGGGCCTTTGAAAAGATACTCCTCAGGGAACGGTCTATTTTCCTTGGGGATTCTGGGATGACAGGGTAGAACTTTACCAACTTGGGTAAGAATCCCGCTTGGAGTTTCAAGAGATATTTCCTCGCGTAATATGCCATCTTCTCCGTTATAGACAGTTGTGCTCTTGCTTACATTAGGAGTATCGAATTTAAAAACCTGGGTGCTGCGATACATCATAATATAACAAAGTCCCTGGTTTCTCAGCTCCCTTTCCACTGTACCTGTATAAATCAAAAAATCGTAACAAGTAAAAGGGACTTTATCCACTGGCTGGCCTTTTAATACGGCTTCTACCCTTTGTTTTGGTGTCATTCTTTTTTTCCCTAATATATGATTTTTCTGATGATTGAAATCCGGGCTTAAAGCGCCGGAATTTCACCATTGAACAAAAAAAATAACTTTAACTTTTTATACAAATATCTTGTCACTTGTAGCGCCCATACTCATAAGCGGTATCATACATGGCAATGATATTCTCCGGAGGTACATTCGCGAGAATGTTGTGAATTGGGTTAAATACAAATCCACCATCTTTGGCCAAAATATCAATTCGCCTTTTTACATCTTCTCTGACCTGCTCGGGTGTACCACTACCTAAAATATGTGTATCGCACCCGCTCCCCCAAAAAGTGACGTCCGCACCAAACTCTCTTTTTAGCTTTTCTGCGTCCATATTTTTAGTGTCTGTCTGAACAGGATTAAGAATATCTACTCCAGCATCGATTAGATCCGGAATAACATCATATTAAGGACCCACAAGAGTGAAAAAAAACTTTGCAATTACTATGATCATGCACGTAACTCCACAGTTTTTTATACCGAGGAATCAGCACTTCCCTTGTAACATCTGGGGACATCCACAAACCGTTTTGAGTCCCTAGGTCGTCAGCAAACCCAAGTATATCGGTGTGATTTCCAATACAACTTAATATTTTTTCGAGCTTCACCATTAGCATATCGAGCTGTCTATCCAATAGCCGTTCCGCTCCTTTTCTATCGGTATAAATATCAAGGAGAAATTTATCATATTTCCTCAAAAAACTCCCAGACTCAAGGCCTACACACCCGATTTTAGTTACTACCGCACTATCCGTGTTCTCATATAAGTTTTTTATCACTCGACCGAACAAATCTCTATCTTCCCTGTTAGTGATGTTTAAATGATGCGGAGGGGAGGGTATTGCCCACATCTGCTTGGATAAATCCTCATCAACAAAGGTTTCCGGAATAGATTTCAAGTCTCCATAGACATAATAAGCATGATCTGTGTAGAGAGAGCTTTTGGGTTTTTGTCCAAGTATCACATCATTTCTATCTTTCAGGAGTACCTTCCCTTCTCTATCTACTTCGATATTTAAATACTTTGGACAAAAAC
>Ga0233431_1003932_pt1 | contig 16860 bp, 14 predicted proteins | sample SI_118_April2016_FD_179867 | JGI IMG/M metagenome (GOLD analysis project Ga0233431, IMG submission 179867) | Seawater microbial communities from Saanich Inlet, British Columbia, Canada - SI_118_April2016_200_MG | ecosystem: Environmental > Aquatic > Marine > Inlet | place: Canada: British... | reverse complement strand
TTTTCTCAAGGGCCTTTGCAATCTCCCCGTCGGACCCTGTAATCAGGGTATCCATCATTTCCAGGATGGTGACGTGGACCCCCATCTGGTTCAGAATCTGGGCAAATTCCACACCGATAAAGCCCCCGCCGATAATGGCAACTTTTTTTGGAAGACGCTTCATCTCAAGGAACCTGTCACTGTCCCAGACCTCCTCTGAGTCGGCACCTTCGATACGCAATTTCCCCGGTTTTGATCCGCTTGAGATGATGATATTATCGGATTTGATCTCCTCCCCGGTCTCCAAAATCTTAACTGTTGTGGCATCAATGATCGAGGCTGTCCCCTTTATGACGTTTACTTTCTTAGTCGCCAATAACTTCAGAACACCATTTCGAAGTTTTTCCACAATAGAATTCTTGCGGTTCATGATGGCGCCAAAATCAATCTCGTAATCACCGCAGTTTATTCCAAAAACTTCTGACTCCCGAATGGTTCTTAGAACCTGTCCGGATTGAAGCAGCGTCTTCGTTGGGATGCATCCACGATTCAAACAGACACCCCCCATGTGGTCCTTTTCAATCAACGTCACATGGGCGCCTAACCGGGCCGCCTTGATGGCCGCAGGATAGCCGCCCACCCCACCGCCGATGATGGTGATTCTTTTTCCTTTGCTGACATCTTGAACCATTTGATCTTCAAGCCTGGAGACGGGGTCTTCAATGAACGCCTGCAATGTTCGCATGAACTTCCCCGCTTCCGCACCGTCAATGGACCGATGATCATAGGATAAGGTGACATTCATCATGGGCCTGATCACCACTTCTCCTTCAACGGCTACGGGTTTGTCTATAATGGCCCCAACCGCCAAAATGGCACTTTCCGGCAGGTTTATGTTGGAAGTGAAATGCTCCACGCCGAACATGCCCATTGCAGAGAGGGTGAAGGTGCTTCCGGAAATATCATCGGGCAGAAATGCCTTTTTTTGCCCCTTACGGATCAGTTCGATCCGATCTTTCGCAATTTGAGCAAGATCTTTTTTGTTAACATCACGGATCACGGGGACAATAAGGCCATCATCCAGGGCCATGGCCATGCCCATGTGGACATCATCCAAAAATAGAATACCCTTATCCGACCACCGGGTATTCATAATGGGGTGTTCGCGTATGGCAGCACCCGTTATCTTCATCATTAAATCGGTGATGGTGACTTTTACGCCGAAAGCTTCTCGGATCTTGGGAAGAACAGTCTTCCGGTACGCCAGGATTTTGCCGGCATCCACCGTATTACTCATATAGGTCTGGGCCGTTTCCACTTTGCTGGCCAACATCTTCTTGGCGATTGCCCGTCTCATGCCGGTGAAAGGGACCTCTCTCTGGCCCGGGGTCACACCCTCCTCCCCAAGAATCGGCTCAGACTTTCTTGCCGGCGCTTCCATGGCTTTTTCCACGTCTTCCCTGATGATCATCCTGTCGGGACCGGTACCTTTGATTTTCCGAAGATCGACATGGTTCATTCTTGCGGCTTTTTTGGCCAGAGGTGAAGCGTTGATGCGTGCACCCGTTATCGATTCTTCCTCCATCAAAGGAGAAACCTCTTCAAGGGGCAAAGACCCGGATTTAACCGCTCCATCTTTTTCCTGGGATTCCGATTTTTTTGCTATTACCGCTTCAAGAACGGCTGCATCTTCACCTGGTTCTAAGATATAAGCAACAACGACGCCCACCGCTACGGTATCATTCTCTCGCAAGAGGATTTTACCAAGGACACCGTTCTCGTTCGATTCCACTTCATAAGTGACCTTTTCGGTCTCCAATACGAAAAGAATCTCTCCCTTTTTAACTGGGTCCCCCTCTGTCTTCTTCCATTCGACAATCAGGCCCTCGGTCATGGTCAGACCGAGTTTTGGCATTACAACTTCTATTGGCATCCCAGACTCTCTTAGTTTATTTTCCTTTAAAATCAGCTTTGCGCTTTTCTAAAAACGCGCTCATACCTTCTTTCATATCCTCTGTGCTGAAACAGGTGATGCAATTTTTTTGGGAATATTGAACCGCATGCTCTAAAGGCAAATCCTTGCCGATTTCAAGGGCGTCTTTCGCCATCTCCACGGCAACAGGCGCATTGGCTATTATCTTAAATGCCAGCGCTTCCGCTACCTCCAGAACCTTGCCATCTTGTGCCACTCTATTTACCAAGCCCATATGGTAAGCGTCCTGAGCCTTGATAATATCTCCGGTCAGGAGTAATTCAGCGGCCCGACCTTTGCCGATCAGGCGAGGCAAACGCTGTGTTCCTCCGGTCCCAGGGATAATACCCAGTTTGACTTCTGGAAGCGCCATGATTGCGGATTCGGAAATGACCCTCAGGGTACAGGATATGGCCAACTCCAAACCGCCTCCCATTGCAGCGCCGTTTATGGCTGCAATGACGGGTTGCCGCAATTTTTCAAGGGTCGCGTTTATGCGTACAATGCCCTCGTTCCACCGCAGTATTTTCATGGGCGTCATGAGGCTTAATTCTGCGATATCAGCACCCGCCTGGAATGCCTTCCCCGCGCCGGTAATAATGAGAACCCGAATCTCCGGATCCTTGTCGACAACCCTTAATACATCCCTTAATTCATCGATCATTTCCTGATTGAAGGCATTTCGCACCTCCGGACGGTTCAAGGTGAGATAACCGATGCCTCTCTTCTTTTCCAAGCGTATGGTGTTGTAGGATTTCATGATCTCTCCTCAAAAACAAATTACCAGCAGATATGCCCACCATCAACCACAACAGCAGAGCCGGTCATAAAACTGGACGCCTTTGAGGCCAAAAGGATGGCAACACCTCTCATCTCTTCAATCTGAGCAATTCTTTTCATGGGAATACTGCCCTTGATGGCTTTTGCACCTGCTTCGGTGGCGAAAAACTCCCTGTTCATGGGTGTCTCAAAATATCCCGGCAGGATTGCGTTTACCTGGATATCATACCGAGCCCATTCCAGGGCCATGGATTTTGTCAATTGCAGGCACCCCCCCTTGCTGGCGCAATATGCCGACATATTCGGCCAACCGATGAGACTTCCGATGGATGCCACATTGATGATCTTTCCACCCGTGTTCCGCTCCACCATCTTGCCGACCACCGCCTGGGAAAGCGTAAAGACACCTTTCAGATTTGTATCGATGACGCTGCTCCAATCCTGATCGGTCATCTTCAGAATAGGCTTTTCACTTCCCCCCGTACCGGAGTTATTGACCAGGATGTCGATGTGGCCAAATTCCTTTATCACATCATCGACAAGAGCGGCGACACGACTCCTGTCGGTGATATCGCAACTGCATGGAAAAGTCGGATTCCCTGTCCTTTCCGTGATCTCCCTGCAGGCCATTTCACAATTTTCAAGACGGCGTGCCGCAATCACAATGCTTGCACCTGCATCTGCAAGCCCCTCGGCGATGCCCCTTCCAATTCCCGCGGCCCCGCCTGTTACAATGGCCACTTTGCCGCTCAAATCAAAATATGGAAGATTCATTGGTATACACTCCTTGTGACCTTTTTAGGGATAGACCAGTATTTTTACGTGTTTCTCGCCCGCTTCAATAAGCGGTATGATTCCCTTTTCAACAAGTTTATCCAATCCGATGGAAGCTGAAATAAGCTTTTCAACTTTGACCCGATGATCGGCCAGATATGATATGGCCGCCGGAAACTCATCTTCATAACCGCTGCTGAAGGTAACCTCTTTTTCGTGCCCCCATAGTCTGATAAAAGGAACCTCGATCGGTTTCAAGGACAGCCCGACCACGCATATGACAGCCCTTCTTCCGGTGATCTTTACCGCCGTATCAAAAGCAGGTTGATTTCCAACACAATCGAAGGCCAGGTCAGCCCTCAGCCCTTCCGTCAATTTTGCTATTTCTTTTCCCGGGTTCGTTTCGGTCGGGTTTATGACAGCGGCCGCCCCGGTTTCCGACGCTATTTTCCGGCGGGCCTTCATGGGCTCTACCACGAAAACCTTGCCGGCGCCGGCCGCAAGACAGGCCTGCATCACCAGGAGCCCGATGGGGCCTGCACCAACGATGGCGACGGACGCGCCAATCTTCATCCTGCTCCGCTTAACGGCATGGACGGCAACCGCCAACGGTTCTACGAATGCACCCATCTCGTCCGACACCGAGGCGGGCAATCTCAAAAGGGAATATTCATAAAACACACCGTATTCTGCAAAGGCACCATCTGCTGCGAAACCCACCGTACCCAGCTTTGTACACATAATATGCTGGCCCAGCCTGCAATAATGACATTCACCGCAATATATGAGGGGGTTCACAACCACACGGTCGCCTGGAGCGAATTGTGTAACACCATCCCCAAGGGCTACCACTTCTCCTGAGAATTCATGTCCCAATATAACCGGCCCCCCCTGCCGATGGGTGATCGGATGGGGCTTTCTAGGAATAATAAAAGGGCCTTCCCGGTATTCATGTAAATCCGAGCCACAGATACCGCAAACTTTTATTTTGACCTTAACCTGGCCCGGCCCCGGGGGACCGGATTCAATCTCCTCAACACGAATATCGCCCTTTTGATACCACAAAGCAGCCTTCATGCGCTTTCCTCCTAAAACGTTCGCTCCATTGTCTTTTTGACGGCAGTAATAATATGGTCGGCATTGGGCAAATAGGCCTTTTCCAAACTAAAGGGGATCGGAACAAAGGGCCCTCCAATTCGCATGATGGGGGCATCCAATTCATCCATGATTTCTTCTGAAACGGCAGCCGAAACTTCGGCCCCCATACCGAAACTTTTGACGGCTTCGTGTGCGACAACAAGCCTGTGGGTCTTTCCAACAGAGCTGAAAACCGTTTCTCTGTCCCAGGGCGAAACTGTCAACAGATCAATCACTTCAACACTAATCCCCTCTTTGGACAAAACTTCGGCCGCCTTGAGGGACTCGTGAACCATCTTTGAAACAGCGACGACCGTGACATCTGTACCCTCATTTTTGACGTAGGCCTTTCCAATGGGAACCAGGCATTCTTCCTCGGGGATTTCTCCCTTCAAAGCATACAGGGCCTTATGCTCGACCACTATCACGGGGTTGTCATCCCTGATGGCTGATTTGAGGATTCCTTTCACGTCATAAGGGGTTCCGGGCATCACCACCTTTAACCCCGGGACATGTGCAAACCACGCCTCCAGTGACTGGGAGTGCTGAGGTCCGGCATTCAACCCGGCACCGGAAGGTGTTCTGATGACAATGGGCATTGCATATTGGCTTCCGAACATGTAGCGCATCTTGGCGATCTGGTTCACGATGCCGTCCATACACACCGCCATGAAGTCCATAAACATGATTTCCAGAATAGGCCGCAGGCCGCAGGCTGCCGCACCTGCCGCCAGACCGGTAATAGCCGCCTCACTGATGGGGGTGTCAACCACCCGATCCGGGCCGAAAAGGTCATAGAGCCCCCGGCTTACGCCGAACGAGCCTCCCGGAACACCCACGTCTTCTCCCATAAGAAAAACATTTTCATCCCTTTCCATCTCCTCTCTTATGGCTTCATTGATGGCCGAGATATATCGGATCTCTTTCATAAATAACTCCTGTTCACAAAAACGGGGAAAAGCCAGTTGATCCTGATTTCCGGAAAATCACACATACAAATCATCCATTAACTCTGATGGTACCGGGAACGGGCTCTCACGGGCAAAGTTGACCGCTGCCTCGATTTGTTTATCAATGTTTTCTCCAATTTTCTCAACTTTCGTTTGATCGAGGATTTTTTCTTTTAAAAGCTTCTTTTCAAAATCGGCGACACAGTCTTTCTGCTTGGCCGATTTTACGTCTTTTTCAGGGCGGTACTTTTGCGCATCCCCAACGTAGTGACCATGCCACCGCGCGCTCTTCACCTCCATGAGGGTCGGTCCTTCTCCCTTCCTGGCCCTTTCGACAGCTTCCCCGGCCGCCTTGTGGATATCTAAAATCTTGTTGGATACGGTAGAGGCTTTCATGTTGTATGCCTTGGCGCGATCCGCCACATTCCGGATGGGCATGTGGACCGTCTGGGGTGTGAATTCCGCCCATCCGTTATTTTCGCATACATAGACAATGGGAAGTTTCCTGAGGGAGGCGATATTCAGCGATTCATGGAAGGTGCCTTCATTGGTAGCCCCCTCGCCAAAGAAACAGACGGTCACCTGTCCGGACTTTTTGTAGTCGGAGGCAAAGGCTGCACCGGTTGCGATGGGGATCCCGCCGCCCACAATGCCGTTTGCACCCAGGATCCCCAGGCTTGGGTCCGCCAGATGCATAGAGCCGGATCGACCCCTGCAGAATCCATCCTTTTTTCCAAAAAGCTCGGCCATAAAAAGATTCAGATCGATCCCTTTCGCCAATGCGTGGCCATGCCCCCGATGCGTGTTGGCCATGTAATCGGAATCCTTGAGCCAGCTGCATACGGCCACCGGGGTTGCTTCCTGACCGATACACACATGAAGGAATCCCGGGATCTCGCCTTTGGAAAAAACTTCCATCAAGCGTTCTTCAACCTTCCGTATGCTCACCATCTTCTCGTACATCTGAATCAGCATTTTCTTGCCGGGCTTTCTCATGCCTTTTCTCCCTCTTGTTTCTCTAATCCCATCAAAGCTCCCGGGATAAACTCAATTCCATGGAGGATAAAATCATGGATCCCTTTCATCACCATGTCCATGGATTCAAATCGACGTCTGAGGCTCCATCGCCTGAAGGTTACAATAACAGGTATATATGCCAGCAGATCCGCGGCAAGGCGGAGACGGGTTTCATCCACCGCCATACCCTTGAAGTAATCCCTCAAGAGATTTTCAAACAGCTCCATATATTCGGTTTCCTTTGCCAACACCTCATGAAGGCTCTCTTTATCGAGAAAAGTGGATGCCTTATAGATAAACATCACGATATCCTGGTATTCGTATATGGTACTGAGGTTCTGACGTAGAGCAACTTTGAGCCTCTCCTTCGGATCATTGATATGAGCGATGGCATCGGTTACCTCGTCCCTCAAAATTTTGGTGATGTATTGGTAAACGATGTAGATGATATCTTCTTTGCTGCGGATATAGTTATACATTGACCCCATCGTGAGTCCGGATGCATCGGCAATCTCCCTTACCGTCGCCGAATGGAATCCCTTTGAAGAAAAGACTTTGATAGCGCCCTCAATGATCTCTTTTCGCCTCCGATCAATGAGCTTGGGGTTCTTGATTCTTGTTTTGACCTCTTTTTTCGCAACTTCCCCATTCTCTTTTTTTGCGCTTCCCATGACAACTCCTCAAAATGTGAACCGACTTTTTCAGGGTTGACCCTGCTCGATGTATAGTTGAAAAAGTTTTGGGCTGTCAAGAAAAAATTGAGTGAGCGCTCACCTTTTTTTTCTTGACACTGTTTGCGGGGGCCTATATAACTTTTTCAGATAAATTCTGGCTTTCCGTTAGCCATTTGGAATCTAGGGATCCCTATATGAGCGAAACGTACGGATGGCGTCACTCGCCATTTGTTTGACAAATTTAATGATGTTCCGGAGTTACGGTCTTGGGAGATAAAATCCTCCAAACAACCAGCCTGACCAAAAAGTTCGGCGCCCTGGCGGCCGTCCTGGATGTCAATTTTTCCATCGAAGAGGGAACCATTCATTCAATCGTCGGTCCAAACGGCGCCGGCAAAACCACCTTCTTCAATCTGCTTACAGGTTTATTGAAACCCACCAGCGGCAGCATCCTTTTTAGAGGTCTTGAAGTTACGGGACTTCCCGTTCATCAGATATCCCGTCTGGGCCTGAGTCGCTCTTTCCAGATCACCAATGTTATGCGGAACATTACGGTTTTTGAAAATATCCGATTGGCTGCCCAATCCCGGGGAGGAAAAAATTTTCATTTTTTCACCTCCCCTGAAAAATTGACCGATGTCAACCGTAAGACGTTTGAGATGCTTGAGAAGGTCCGCCTCATCGATGTTCAGAATGAACCGGCTGATAATCTGTCCCACGGAGAACTACGCCAGCTTGAAATCGGTATGGCTCTGGCCACAGACCCCTCTTTGATGCTGCTGGATGAACCAACTGCCGGGATGGCCATGGATGAAACCCAAAATACGGTGAAGCTCATAAAAGAAATCGCCGAGAATGTCACCATTTTGTTAATCGAGCACGATATGGATATGGTTTTCACCATTTCCGACAAAATATCGGTTTTCCATTACGGCAAACTGTTGATCACGGATACACCGGAGAAAGTCAGTGCCAACGAGGAAGTACAGAACGCCTATCTCGGGGGGGAAACAGCGTGTTTGAAGTAGATGATCTGCACGCCTTTTACGGCTTGAGCCATGTGCTCCAAGGGATCTCGTTCAAGGTTTCGGAAGGGGAAATTGCCTGTCTTCTGGGTCGTAACGGGACGGGAAAGTCCACCACTTTAAAAAGCATCATGAGCATCACCCCGCCTTCCAAAAAAGGCCGGATCATGTACAGGGACTCCGATCTGACTCACATGTCGCCCGAGTCCATCGCACGTCTGGGCATCGCGTATGTCCCGGAAGAACGACGCATTTTCCCCGAACTGACGGTTCTCGAGAATCTGAAAATTGCCCATTTCTATTCAGCCCAGAAGAAAGGTGGATGGTCAATCGATAAGATTTCAGACCTTTTCCCTATCCTTGACAAACGCTCACAGAGTTTAGGCAGCCAGCTCTCCGGTGGCGAACAACAGATGCTGGCCATTGCCCGCGCACTGGTGGCCAATCCGGAACTCATTTTGATGGATGAACCCTCCGAAGGTCTGGCGCCGCTACTGGTCCGGAAGGTGGCAGAAACCATAAAGGAGATAAAAAACAACCGCATCAGTGTGCTTCTGGTTGAACAGAATTTTGATATGACCGTACAGTTGGGGGACAACTTCTTCATTCTCAACAAGGGTCAGATTGTCTTTGAAGGCTCACGCGAAGAAATATTGGGGCAGGAGGAGGTCCGGAAACAATATTTGAGTGTTTAGAGGAGCCGAGACCGTAAAGAAGTAAAACATAAACAACTTTAAATGCGAAGGAGGTGAGAAAGAAAAGGGATTGGAGATGATGCAGATGGTTAATCATATCATATCTAGAGGAGGAACGAACATGTTAAGACGCTTTTCAAAGTTTGGAATTCTTTTTATGGTTGTTATTGTCGCAGCCGCTTTCCTGTTTTCGAACACTACAGTCAGGGCCGAGGAAAAAATCGTCGTGGGGGTACTCTGTCCACTTACCGGTCCCTACAGCTTTGAGGCTCAAAGCGAAGTCAATTTTGCCCGTCTTGCAGCAGAAGAGATTAATGCGGCAGGCGGCGTAATGGGTCGCAAAATGGAGATCGTGGTGGAAGACACCATGCTCAAACCGGGCATCGGTGTTCAAAAAGCCCGAAAGTTGATTGACAAAGGAGTGAAATACTTAACAGGCGGTGTTTCCAGTTCCGTGGTACTGGCCATTTCCAAAGTAGCCAATGAAGCCGGCGTGCTTCACATGGGAATTGGTGGCTCCAATGCTTTGACCGGTAAATATTGCAATCCTCATCACTTTAACCTTGATACGGCCGGATACCAAATGGCCACGGGTACGGGTGTAATTGTTGTTGACGAACTGGGCCTTCCAAAAGACTGGTATTGCATCACCGCAGACTACACTTGGGGCCACACCTGTTTTGAATCGGTTAAAAAGATGCTTGAAAAACGCGGTGGCAAAGTGGTGGGCAATATCATGGTGCCGATCCGTGAACAAGATTTCAGCTCCTCTTTGACCAAAGCGGCCGCCTCGGGCGCTTCGGTTTTGTGCGTTATTGTTTACGGAAGTGGACAGGGAAAATTGATTCAGCAGGCCCATGAATTCGGGCTGAAAAAGAAGATGAAAATCGTTGTTGTTGCTTCGGATCTCACCATCGCCACGGTAACCGGTGGTGAAGCCATACAAGGGGTTTACTTAGGAATGCCCTGGTATTGGAACATCCAGGATCCCGTCACTATCGCCCTGAACAAAAGATACGTGGCAAAATATGGGCAACCATCTGCTTGGACGGGCGCTCAGGCATATGACAGTGTAAGGGTCATGGCCATGGCAATGGAGAAGGCCAAATCATTTGACGTGGCCAAATTGATCCCGGTGTTGCAAGGGATGAAATTTCAAACCTCAAAAGGACCGGAACAGATCAGGGCCTGCGATCACCGGGCCATCCAGCAGTATTTTGTCGGCATAGGAAAGGCACCGGGTGAGATGAAGAGCAAGTGGGATGTTATGAAAATCATCGGCGTGACAGGTGGTGAAGCGATCATGTATACTTGTGAAGAAACCGGGTGCAACATGAAGTAGAACAATGAAGATCCCGTGGCCTTAAGGGCCACGGGATTTTTTATACGGGTGATTGGTTGTGACGGAAATCTTGACACAATTGTTAAACGGTCTCGTGGTGGGAATGACCCTGGCCCTGCTGGCAGTGGGTTTGTCCATTATTTTTGGGATGTTAAATGTGGTCAATTTCGCCCATGGCGCCTTTTATATGATCGGCCCCTATGTGGCTGTACTCGTTGCTCAGGCCACGGGTAATTTCTGGCTGGGTCTTCTGGCAGGGACGGTGTTCACGGGACTGATCGGAATGGCTGTGGAGTTTTTCGGCGTCCGCCCTCTCTATGGAAAGGGGGAGATCCTTCCGCTTCTCTTGACCTTCGGAATTTCCATGATTTTCACGGAATCGATTCTGGCGATTTTCGGACCCTTGGGGAACGTCCTTAAGAAGCCCGCCATCATGTCCGGCACTGTCGATCTCGGGTTTATCCTCTATCCCAAATATCGTCTGTTTCTTATCTTCTTCACCATAGCCCTCACCTTCCTTTTGTGGCTCTTTATCACCAAAACCCGTTTGGGCCTGCTCATCCGGGCCGGGACCCAGGACACAACCATGGCCCGGGCATTAGGGGTCAGAGTAAAACCCTTGTTTACATTGGTCTTCGGCATCGGCGCGGGACTGGCTGCCATTGCGGGGGTGATGTCGGCAGCCATTCAGGGCATTGAACCTTACATGGGCATGAAGGTCCTGATCCCCGCATTCGTGGTGGTCACCGTGGGGGGGCTTGGTAGCTTCAGGGGCGCTGTTATTGCGGCGCTTATCATAGGAGAAGCCAAGTGCCTGTCCATTCTCATATGGCCTCCCATGTCGGATGTGATCATGTTTGTATTCATGGCGCTGGTGCTCTTGTTAAAACCGGAAGGTCTTTTTAAATCCAGGTGACGATCGTGGAGATATGGCTTCTGTGAACAACAAAAAAAACATAACGGAAACAGGTGGCGGAATAAAACCCGATCTCTCGACAACATCCCTTCGGATGCGGCTGGTATCTCCCTGGACTTCCCTGGCCTTTCTGACCATCGGCATCATGCTTCCCTACATGGCGCCTTATACCTCTTTAGCAACGGAATGCATCATCTTTTCACTCTTCGCTGTCAGCTTCAATATTCTCCTGGGATTTACAGGACTTCTTTCCTTCGGGCATGCCGCATTCTTCGGGATAGGCGCCTGCGCTTGTGGACTGACCATGGCCAATCTGAATGGTGGCGTCTTATCCGCCCTGGGCATGGGCCTGATATGTTCCCTGTTGGCGGCTATTGTCATCGGCTTTCTGTGTTTGAAATCCCACGGCATTTCTTTTGCGTTTCTCACCCTTGCGTTTGCCGAACTGATCTATTTTATCGCCTATCAGTGGTCCAGCCTGACCGGGGGTGAAGATGGCCTCGGCATCCCCCGCATGACACTGGACCTGTTCGGAATGGTCATCAACTTGAAAAACCCTTTGGTGAGATACTACTTTATCCTGTTCATTGTCATTATCTGCTTCGTCTTGATCATTCGGATTCTCAATTCCCCTTTCGGGCGGGTTCTGGCATCCATGAGAGAAAACGAGGAAAGGACTTCCTTCCTCGGTTTCAACACCCGGACTTACAAATTAATCTCATTCTGTCTGGCGGGCCTCTTTGCAGGTGTAGCCGGATCCCTGTATACAATCCACCTGGCATTCGTACCCATAGAAAATCTTCACTGGAGCGTCTCGGGTGAAATCGTCATTATTACGCTTCTGGGAGGCATGGGGTATTTATTTGGACCAGTTGTGGGAACAGTGCTATTTATCGGACTCCGCGAACTGATCAGCGGCTTTTTTACGCGCTGGCAACTCTTTGTAGGGATTGCGTTTGTGCTCATTGTTATCTTTCTACCCGAAGGACTTTCCGCCATTCCCGAAAAGATCAAGAGAGCCCTAAAACGGTAGGGTCTATTTTCATGGGTACTTCTCCTTTTATTTCAGGTTTTCCCAAACCCTTCACAACGCTAAAATGCCCTTTTCCGAACAGCATTTTCCATGAATACGCTCGCCCCACCACCGGGCATAAGTAAGGAGTCTTTGCAACCGCTTTATCAAGAAGAGACTGGAAGAAAATCCACAGACTCACAAGGAGGACAATATGGACGGTTTTTCGTTGCTTTTCTCACCCATTAAAATAGGCACCATGGTGGTCAAAAACAGGATTGTTATGGCCCCCATGACGAGCGGATATTCCAGTGCTGACGGACATGTAACCCAGGCCCTCATGGATTTTTATCTTGCTCGCGCAAATGGGGGCGTGGGATTGATCACCTGCGAATCCTGCTATGTGGAAGGAAGGGGCAAGGGATTTGTCGGGCACCTGTCTTTAGACGATGACAAATATATACCCGGCTTGACCCGCCTTACCGAGTCGGTCAAATCAACCGGCGCCAAAATTTTTCTTCAACTCATTCATTGCGGTCGCCAGACAACCCCCACTCTTTGCGGTCAGCAACCGTTAGCGCCCTCCCCCATACCGTGCCCGGTACTTAAAGAGATGCCCCATGAAGCCTCAATAACTGAAATCGAACACATTATCGAATCATTCGTGAAAGCCGCTCGCCGTGCAAAAAAGGCAGGCTTTGACGGCGTGGAAGTCCATGCTGCCCACGGCTATCTCATCAACCAGTTCCTATCCCCCTATTCCAATAAACGTACCGATACATACGGGGGTGATTTGTTTGCCCGAAGCAAAATTCTCCTGGAAATCATATCCGGCATAAAGCAGGAAATGGGGGCTGATTATCCCGTCTCCTGTCGTCTTTCGGCAGATGAATTCGTTCAAGGCGGCTTGGCCCTTGTGGAAACCAAGACTGTTGCCGGGTGGCTCCAGAACATCGGTCTAGATGCCATCAGCGTATCAGGAGGGGTATACGAAAGCGCACATAAGATCATCCCGCCCATGGATGTGGAACCCGGAAGTCTTGTACACCTGGCCGCAGGCATCAAAGAGGCGGCAACCATACCGGTCTTTGCTGTGGCCGGCATAAATGATCCCTTCTTCGCCGACCGGATACTGATGGAAGGGAAAGCAGACATGGTGGCCCTTGGCCGGGCACTCCTGGCTGACCCCCATTGGCCGATGAAAGCCCAGAAAGGAGACAGCCATAGAATCAGACCATGCCTCTATTGCAATCATTGTCGTAACAGAGCCCTTAGACCCAAAATCAACTGTGCGGTAAATTATGAAACAGGCAGGGAGACAGAACTGCTCACCCAACCAGAAAGCATTCGACCCAGGAATGTGATGGTTATCGGGGGCGGGATATCCGGACTGGAGGCCGCTTGTATTTCGGCCAAAAGGGGACACCATGTCTCTCTCTACGAGCAAACCGGTCAACTGGGAGGCAATCTGTTGCTTGCCGGGGTGCCCCCGCGAAGGACCCGGATGTTGCAGGCTATCGATTTTCTGAAAAACGAGATTGGAATATTGGGCGTAGACGTCATTCTGAACGCTCAAGTTTCCCATCAGATGATCAAAGAACAAAACCCGGATGTTGTTTTCCTGGCAACAGGTGCAAAACCCGTGTTGCCTGACATACCGGGAATTGATGGTCCGAATGTACATCTGGCCACCAAGATATTGAGCGGGGAGGCGGATGTCGGGAAATATGTGGTGGTGCTTGGCGGGGGTCTGGTGGGTCTGGAGACCGCTGATTACTTAAGAGAACGAGGAAAAGCGGTTATCGTTGTGGAAAAACTCCCTGAAATCGGGAACGACCCAAAGGTCGAAGCCATTTTCCAGAAATTCCTCATGGGGCGGCTTACCAAGACTGACGAACCCATTTTAATAATGACCTCAACAGAGGTCAAACATATTGGCCCGGATCATGTCAAAATCAAGAATGCTTCCGGCGAAAAAATCCTGCCGGGTATAGATTCCGTAGTGGTGGCCACAGGGTTTAAGGCCTACACGCCGATTGAACCGGATGATTTGGCCCCGGACTGCGAAGTACATGTTATTGGGGACGCGGTTAAACCCCAAACACTTTTCGAAGCAGTTCATTCGGCGGCTCAAATTGCATTTACCATCTAATTGAACGATGTTTGACGCTTTTTTTAGCAAAGGCGTAACAAAGGAGGTTCCCCTGTGAACTGGAGTTCCATATTAGAAAGAAACGCTGAAAAATATCCTGATAAGGAATCCGTTATCGGTTTAGGGAAGCGGTTGACCTTCAGGGATCTTCATAAAAGATCCAACAGTCTCGCCCAAGGACTAAAAGACCTGGGACTGGGGAAAGGTGATATTGTTGGGATCCTTCTCTATAATTGCTGCGAATATATTGAAATTACGTTTGCCATCAACCAGATCGGTGCGGTCTGGCTCCCCCTAAACTTCCGACTCGCACAGGACGAATTCCAGTACATACTCGAAAACGCCGGGGCCAAAGCGTTGATTACGGAGCAGGAATTCGCACCTGTCATTTCTTCCCTTAAATCAAATCTTCCTGAACTGAAACACGTGCTGGCTCTTGGTTCAGATTGCCCCGAAGGCTGGCTCAATTACACAGACCTCATTGAACGAAACTTTGGGGCAACCATACCCCATGCTGAAGTGGGTCTGGATGATCTACACCGATTGATATACACCTCCGGCACAACCGCCCACCCCAAAGGGGTTATGCTCACTTACGGAAATCTATATTGGAAAAACATTGGCCACTTGCTGACTTTCGGGTTAACCGGTACGGATCGGACCCTGGTGGTGGGCCCCCTCTACCATGTGGGTGGAATGGACCTGCCCGGCACAGGAACCCTTTATGTGGGCGGAAGTCTGGTCATCTTGAAAAAATTCGACTCTGTGGAAATTCTAAAAGCGATTGATCAGGAAAAAGTGACCAACCTGTGGCTCTCACCCGCAATGACCATCATGCTCTTCAATGAACCTTCCTTTGATCAGTACGACGTTTCTTCAGTTCGTTTCATTATAGACGGTGGCGAAAAAATGCCCGCCATTTTGATAAAGCAATTCAGGGAAAAATTTCCCAATGCGTGGTTTTCAGATGCCTACGGGCTCACAGAAACGGTGTCCGGGGATACGTTCTTGGCCAAAGACAGGATGTTACACAAACTTGGATCAGTCGGAAAACCGGTCCCGCACCTCAACGTTCGAGTGGTAGATGAGCACGATAATGACGTACCTCCCCATGAACCGGGAGAAATTTGCTTGAAGGGACCAAAAGTCTTCAAAGGCTACTGGAAAAACCCCGAAGCCACTGCCGAAGCATTGAGGGGCGGATGGTTTCACACAGGGGACATCGGCACCTTGGACGAAGACGGGTATCTCTACATCATGGACCGAAAAAAGGATATCATCATCAGCGGTGGGGAAAATATCGCTTCGCCGGAAGTAGAACGGGTCATCTATGAAATACCTGCGGTACTGGAAGCAGCAGTGATAGGGATCCCTCACCCCAAATGGCTTGAGGTTCCCAAGGCATACGTAGCATTAAAGCCGGGTGAAACCCTTACTGCGGAAGAAGTCACACAATATTGCATTGAAAAACTGGCCAAGTTCAAGGTACCCAAGGAGATCGAGTTCATTGTCCAACTTCCCCGTAACCCATCGGGGAAAGTCCTGAAACGGGAGTTACGGACCATGAATAAGAAAAAAGAAATTGAAGACTAACGGAGTAATTTTTTTTCGAGGTTATTTTTATGAGTATGGAAAATCCGCAGTATAAAGAACTCATCGAAAAAGCAGCTCAACTGGCCTACGAATATGAATCAAAATATTTTGGCTGCAGCCAAACAGCACTTGCCGCCCTTATGGAGACCTTTGGTGTCAAAGGACAGGATCTTCTTCGAGCATCCACATGTCTGGCTGGTGGAGTGGCGCGAAGGGGGCATGTATGTGGAGCACTCACAGGCGGCCTGATGATGATAGGCCTGTTGACCGGAAGGGATGATTTGGAGATGGTTCCCCAATATCAAAGGGCAATGGACTATGGAAACAAGCTTTACGTAAAATTCCAAGATGAATTTGGTACTGTCAGCTGTCCTGAGTTACAAAAATTAAAATTTGGAAGATCGTTTGATTTACTAAACCCTGAAGAAAGGGAAAAACTCCACAGGAAAATGGCGGGCGCAAAGGACGGCTGTCATGCTATTACCAGTGCGGGGGCGAGGTTCGCAGCAGAGGTCATCTGTGAAATACTGGAGCAGGGGCTTCCTTTGCCACGTATGTTGTTAAAGTAAAAAATAGTAGATTCCCAGACAGACGGGTCTTGGAAAGGCATTCAAAAGACGACCCTCAAAACGCTATTAAAAGCAAGAATTTCCGGATCGAAAAACCTCCTGGCAGGCCATCACCACTTCCGGGTCGTAGAGCACTCCCTGCTGCCGCTCGATCTCTTCAAGGGCCGTCGGGATTCCATGGGCGGGCCGGTAGGGCCGGTGGCTGGCCATGGCTTCCACCACATCCGCTACGCCTAATATCCTGGCTTCCAGGCATATGTCGTCTCCCGAAAG
>Ga0233431_1003931_pt1 | contig 16862 bp, 15 predicted proteins | sample SI_118_April2016_FD_179867 | JGI IMG/M metagenome (GOLD analysis project Ga0233431, IMG submission 179867) | Seawater microbial communities from Saanich Inlet, British Columbia, Canada - SI_118_April2016_200_MG | ecosystem: Environmental > Aquatic > Marine > Inlet | place: Canada: British... | reverse complement strand
GCCCAAACTGAATTTCCTCCTACTGCCCAATTGACCCATTGTGATGGAATAAGCCCTTCATTTCCAGGTCTACCCAGGAGTAATCCTGCGATCAATACGCCAAACAGTAATAATGGAAGGATTTGTTTAGCAAAATCCCAGGTTTGCCCAAACCATTCTTCTGTCTCCCCCTTGTCGGTACTTGTCAAAATTGATAATCCAACCGCCCCTATTGCAAATGACAAAATGGGGTATTCAGGAAATACCATTCCTAAAATGACCACTGGAACAGCTACTAATAGAAGCTTCCAAAGTTTAATTTCAAACCACAAATATAAGACCAGTCCTAAACCCAATGCAAAAACACTGGTGATTATCCACTTCATACTATAAATTTGATTCCAGACTCCCACTTCACCATCTGATTTCCCCCAATTGGCAAAGACTAAAATAGCAATCATCATGGCAAAAAAGATCGTATTTTGCCAAAGCGGTCGTTTAACTTCAATTTCAGGACTGGCCATCATATTGGCTTTTTTGGCAGCTTCTTCTTTGCGAAAGAAAAAATGCATAAGTAAACCAATAACGATACTAAATAGTATAGCACCGACAGCTCTGGCGATACCTAATGGCGCTCCGAGTACCCGTGCCGTCAAAATGATGGCTAAGACATTTATGGCAGGACCTGAATATAAAAAGGCAGTTGCTGGTCCAATGCCAGCTCCCATTCGGTAGATCCCTGAAAACAGAGGTAACACCGTACAAGAGCACACCGCCAATACTGACCCTGAAACAGACGACACGCCATAAGCTATTACCTTATTCGCTGCTGGTCCGAGATATTTCATCACCGAAGCCTGGCTGATAAAAACAGCGATAGCACCGGCAATAAAGAAGGCCGGTACTAAACAAAGAATCACATGTTCTTGCGCATACCACTTCACGAGATGAAGGGACTCCATAATAGCATTATCAAACCTTGACAAGCCCACCGGTAAATAAAAGGCGATCAGGAATCCAGATAGTATCCAAACGAGTGGTTTCCATTCACTTTTCCAAATCATTACATTTCTCCAAATTACCATAATTTCTTATTTTGCCAAATAGCAAAATAATACTTAAAAATAGTTTTACTTTGTTTTTGTTTTACAACTAATCACGGTCTCCATATGTTCAAAAGCGTTTGCTTCCATCACCGATTCTATACAGCTGATAAAATCCATTAAGCAGGGCATCCGCAATTGGTAAAAAACAGTGGTTCCTTCCTTTTCAACAAATACCAGGCCTGCATTTTTCAATACATTCAAATGCTTTGAAACTGTTGAGGTGTCTGCTCCAACCATTTTGGTTAATTCAGTCACATTTTTTTTCCCATTATTTAATTCCTCCAGCATCATCAATCGGCTAGGGTGTGCCAGTGCTTTGATGACAGCAGCCTGAGCTTCATATCTGTTTTTTGATTTTTGATCCATGGTGTCTCCAATAAGTTTGCTATTTGGCTAAAATGCCAAATAGCAAACTTATTGTCAACCAGATACTAAAATATATTTATTAAGTTGGCTCAAATAGTTGTTTTTACTGCTTTTATTTTAGCTCAACTTCTCCAGGTTAACTGCTTTTTTTTAGTAAAAAGTGGTTTTTTCAATGACTTTAAAATCATATAATTCATAATTACAGTAGGATAATATTTCTCACCTAAAACGTAGTAACAGAAAATGGCCATCACTACTTGTGCAATACAGATATTTATGTCATATCCTACTCTATGTTTATTAGAAAAATTACTCAAAAAAAGAACGGCGAAAACTACAACAGCTATAGGCTCGTCGAAAGCATAAGAACTGAAAAAGGACCCAGACAGCGTGTGTTGTATTTGGGTGCTGATTTCAATGTTCCACAAGACGATTGGAAGATACTGTGCGGTGTGCTGATTGAAAAACTTTCCAAACAACCTTCCCTCATTCAAAGAGTCGACACTGAATTTGAGGTGATAGTGGATGGGATTTTTAAAAATATTCTGCATAAACATGCAAAAACAACGCTACCGAAAGGCAAAGAAGAAATAGCCAACGATGAGCCACCTGATTATCAGAAGAATGGCTTTATCAAAGGGAGCAAACACTTTTCTCGTGACCTGAATCAATCATACTTTATGATCTGACCAACACCTTTTTTGAAGGAACCGGTAAATTCAATGATAAAGCTAAATACGGTAGGTCAAAGGAAAAACGTTCAGATGCACCTTTAGTGACTCTGGGGCTGGTTCTTGATGGAGACGGATTTGTGAAAAAGAGTAAGGTCCTTCCAGGAAATATCAGTGAGCCAGGCACTTTGAGTGATATCTTGGAAAACTGACACCGACAGAGGGAACGATCCATGAACAAACAGTGATTCTTGACGCCGGAATCGCAACAAAAGCAAATCTTGAGTGGTTATCGGAGTGGGAACTTTATATCAATTCACCTTCCAGAGCTCAAAAAGAGGGTGCGATGAAGACCAAGTTTATGCAGCGAATGGAAGAGGATTTAGCAAAAGCGCGCACTGGATTGAAAAGACTATGCTTAATATCCAACATTGAATCATCACATCGAAATGGGACAAAATGTAATATCGCAATTCTTATAATGGCAATAGCGACATATTTACTGCATCAAACTGACTGGCATATGCGTGCACAGCAGGTGTTCCACCAAGATGCATGAGTAAAACCCAACCAGAAACTCAAGCTTACGGGTTTTGTTCCCACCACCGGTAAATCCAGTCATATCATCTCTTTTGATCCACAACTCAGGACCACCAAGCTGTGACCCAAAATTTTCCAGGCGATGAATCGGGGTCGGCAGCTGTGCCAACCTGGCGCGAGGCCATTCCGGCAGGATGTTTAACCAATCAATTCAGCCATCAAACCTTTAACCTATCTTTTTCTATATTTTGAAAGGGTTAGTTTTGCAACAGAGCCGTTTCGGTGATTCTAAAATCATTATATTTGCAAAAAATATTTCGTTAGTGATGCTTTTTTCATGTTTTACCTCCTTTTTATATCATCAATATGCATCACTATATCATGTATATCAGATACATATAACTATTTATTAGGCTTTTTTACCATACAGAGATCTTATTAACCCGAAAAAAATCTTTTCATTGGCCATAATCGTGTCAAACCCAATGACTTTAAACAAGTCACTATTGGCATTAATCATGTCAATATATTTTTTTCATCAATGAAGAGCGTTTAAATTCAGGTAGTTACTTATATGTATTGGGGTGGCATAAAAGATGCTGAAGAGAAGACCAGACAATCTACAATCGGGTAGTACAATTATGGATCAGGTTTGAATCATTTTATTATCATCAAATAGCTATATGAAATCATTAGGAGAAATTCATGAAGCAAACTTATGACGCAATCATCGTTGGCGGAGGACATAACGGATTAACTACCGCCGGTTACCTGGCGAAGGCCGGATTCAAAACATTGGTACTTGAAAAACGAGGGATATTAGGCGGCTCGTGCGTGACCGAGGAAATTCATCCCGGACATCGGGTGTCTACAATTTCGTATATCGTCAGCCTCTTGCGTGATGAGGTGGTCCGTGATCTTGAATTAAAACAGCATGGTTTTGAAATGATTAAAATGGGTGGTAAACTGGTGATCTGTGAGGATGAGCATCTGTTTTTGACAGATGACGAAGCCCATAATCGAAAAGAAGTCGGTCGATTTTCCAACACCGATTATGACGGCATGGTAAAATTTGATGGCATGATTCAGGACATCGGTGCTGTAGTCAGAAAACAAATGATGTCAGCGCCACCTAAATTGGATGCCGGTATCAAAGACTTGCTTTCACTGGCTAAATTAGGGTTAGATATTAAAAAACTTTCACTGAGTCAACGACATCGCCTCATTCAAATTTTTACCAGCAGTGCTTACGATATCATTGAACGCTGGTTCGAGAGCCCCATGATCAAAAATATGTACTTGGCTGCCTGTTTTTCAGGAAATTTCGCCAGTTTGCGCCAGCCAGGATCTGCATTACCATTTTTTAGCATGGCTGTTGGGGAATTAGAGGGCGAGTTAGGGGCATGGCGTTTGGTTAAAGGTGGAATGGGAGGAATTGTGGAAGCCATGGCTTCCTTCGCTCGCTCCAAAGGGGTTGACATTCGAACGGATTCAGCAGTTGAAGAAATCATCGTCAATAATGGTAAAGCTGTAGGTGTTAAAATAAAAGGCGGTGAGACCATATATGCCCGCTGTGTATTGGCAAACACAGATCCCAAACGGACATTCTTGAAAATGGTGGATGAAAAACACCTGGATCCTGATTTTGCAAAGGATATCAAGCAAATTCGGATGGGGCATGGTTCTCCAAAACTCAACTTGGCCCTGAAAGGTTTACCCGATTTCCGTTTTTTTGAATCGGGAAAAGAAGGCCCCTGGCATCGTGCAAATATCAGTATATATCCGGATTTTCAAGGGATGGAAGAGAACTTTTTTACAGCGGCGGCAGGTCGCATTCCTAAGAAACCACGGCTCCATATTTCAATTCCATCCGTCGGAGATAGCACATTAGCACCTCTGGGAAACCAAGTTATGAGTATCATGGCTAAATATTATCCTTATCATTTGGCAGATAACATTTCCTGGGATGATATTAAGGAAGAGGTGACTGATCAGATTATTGATTATATGAGCCAATCAATGCCTAATTTACGAGATTTAATCATTGGTCGTCAATTAATTACACCACTGGATTTTGAAAGAGAGTATGGTTTAACAGAATCTGATATTTTTCACGGTCGCCACGATTTAGATCAATTATTTAATCTTCGCCCTCACCCGAAGGCAGCCCAATACCAAACACCAATCCGGAATCTATATCTTTGCGGATCAGGTACACACCCCGGTGGTGGGGTGACGGGTGCTCCGGGACATAATGCGGCAAAACGTGTTATTAAGGATTTGAAATAATGGGATATGTTTGTTAATTTGGAATATAATATCTTAAATTAAGAGAGTTGAAATGAATCAAAGAATGCAGGAATTATCAAAGCTTGAATTGGATAAAATTCATGACGCCACATTGTGGATTCTCAAAGAAGTTGGCATTGCTTTTAAATCAGAAGAAGCCCTAAAAATTTTTAAAAATCATGGTGTCAAGGTAGCAGGTGAGATTGTCTATCTGGATAGTAAAACCATTGATAAAGCACTTGAATCTGCTCCCTCTGAGTTTAGGCTGGAAGCTCGGGATTCTTCAAAAAGTGTTACCATCGGTGGGGATAACATTGTGCTGCTTCCTGGGTATGGAACCTGTAATATGATTTCAGTTACAGGTGATATAAGAAAACCAATCTGTGAAGATTATGACAATTTTTGCAAATTGGTCCAAACGTCGAATGTTATTAACATGAACGGTTGTTTAATGGTGGAACCGCATGATATTGATCCCAATTTTTCACATTTGCATATGATGCGTTCTAATATCCTTTTATGCGATAAACCATTCGTTGGAAGCTCTGTATCTGAAAAAGCAGCCAAAGAGTCGATTCAAATGGCTGGAATTACGTGGGGAAGTGAAGATACCATTAGAAACAAACCTGTGATGATAGCCATCATCAGTTCTTTATCCCCCTTGCAGTATTCAGCAGAAATGGCAGGTGCCTTAATCGAGTATGCGAAAAAAGGTCAGGCCAATATGCTTGGAGGACTCTTAATGGCAGGTTCAACCGCTCCAGTAGAAGTCCCCAGTACCATTGTATTACAAAATGCCGAGTTTCTGGCCGGTATTGTTTTGGCTCAATTGGTTCAACCGGGAAATCCTGTCGTTTATGGCGGAACAAGTACTATCACTGATATGAAGTCCGGTGCTCCGGCGGTCGGTGCCCCTGAATTATCAATGATTCAAAATGCCCAGGTACAAATAGCTAAAATGTACAAACTTCCGTGTCGGGGTAGTGGTGGAATCTCAGATGCCTATATACCTGATGCCCAGGCCGCCATTGAATCGTCACTCGCATTAAGTACCACCTTAAGAAGTGGCAGCAATTTTATCTTACATGCAGCTGGTATTTTGGGATCGTATCTTGCGATGTCCTATGAAAAGTTTATCATTGATGAAGAAATTATCGGCATGCTGTTACGAATGTTTACGCCGATGGAGTTTTCTGATCAGGAGATAGATCTGGAAACAATCCAATCTGTTGGAATTGGCGGTGAATATTTGACCCATCCCAAAACCTTTAAAAAATTCAGAAAAGAATACTATTTGCCGAATATATTACAGCGACAAAATTACGATCAGTGGGTGAATTCGGGGAAAAAACTGATTCACGAAGTTGCTGCCGAAAAATGTAGATTACGGTTAGAATCATATCAAAAGCCAGACATTTCACCGGATATCGCGTCTGATCTCAGCAGTTTTGTCGATAAGCGAATGCCAAATTAAAAGGAGAGATTGCTATGATTTATAAAGCCACCAAAGGGCAAACCAGCTATGGAGAAACCATTGGTATTATTTTAATGGAAAGCTTTATGCCCTTTCCACCTGGTTGTCCGGGAAATGCGACGACATTCGACTATCCGGTGAGATATGAAGTGGTAAAAGGAGCGAATATGGACCGCTTAGTTTACCAGGGGGATAAAACCCTGTTACAACCTTTTATTGATGCTGGGTGGAAATTAGTGAATGAAGGTGTCAAAGCCATTACAGGAAATTGTGGATTCATGGTTTTGTACCATGATATTATGGCTCAGGAATTCCCGGTTCCAGTTTTTATGTCCAGTTTGCTACAATTACCTTTCATATCCCGAATGCTGCGACCTGGAGAAAAAGTTGGCATTATCACAGCTAATGGGAAAACACTCACTGAGGAGCACATGAAAATCGCCACCAATGGCGTGAGCGTTCCTTACGTTTTATCAGGTATGGAAGGTCAAAAACACTTTTATGATGCTATTCATGCAGAAAAAGGTGAGCTTGATTTTGAAGGTGTGGAGCAGGAGGTCATCAAGGTCGCACAGGCAATGACAAAAAATGACCCGACAATTCAGGCAATATTGCTGGAATGCACCGACCTGCCGCCATATGCAGCTGCCATTCAGAAAGCGGTAAATATGCCTGTGTTCGATTTCACCACTTTGATCAATTATGTCTACTCTGCCATGGTCAGAACCCCATTTCACGGATATGTATAATTTTTCAATTTATGAATAGTACCAGAAAGAAAAACCTGATTAATAGTTCATTATGCCTGCTACCCGTTAAATAAGGGAACCCGATTCAGATCATGCTCCTTATTTAACTGCTTTTCGTCCAGGCACTAAATAAATTAACCTAAATTCATGGAGATAACAAATGACTCTTATTCCTCTGGAAAAAAAGATTTTGATTGGTGGTCGTTGGGTGGATTCCGAAAGTGGGGATCGATATGAATTGCGAAGTCCGGGTGATGGTAGTGTCATAGGGACTGTACCGAAATGCACCCGAAAAGATGTTCAGCAGGCAGTGGAAGCCGCTAAAGAAGGTAAAAAAGCTTTAAAGAAAATGTCCTTAAAAGCCAGAATTCACCTACTTGACAAGGCAATGGAAATCAGTCGTAAAAGAGTTGAGGAAGCAGAAAATATACTCTGTCGGGAGTCCGGTAAAACCATTATGGAATCACGTTCTGAAGTTGGATCAGCCGGCTATAGCTGGGATAATATCCGCATAGCAGGTGAGACTGCCAAGTTGTATCGTGGACAGACATTACCTAACAATACGGAAGACTCTAATAATAAACGTATTATGGTGAACCAGGAACCAATTGATATTGTCGCTAACATTTCGACATTCAGTTATCCTTCGGAAATGCCAAATTGTTCGATTCCTTATGCATTGGCCATTGGAACATCTGTTATCGTTAAACCGTCCCGATCTACCCCTTTCAGTACCACTCTTCTTTGTGAAATAATGGAAGAAGCCGGATTTCCTGCCGGAAGCATAAATATGATTACTGGTATAGGAGATGAAGTGGGTGACGAATTGGTCACTCATCCGGATATCGAGGCTGTCACTTTTTTTGGGCAAAAAACAACCGGAGAAAAAATTACACAAAAAGCCGGATTTAAAAAACAATTAATGGCCATTGTTTCCAATAACCCTTTAATCGTAATGAATGATGCCAATATTAATGAAGCAGTGAAATCTGCCGTTGGTGGTGCCTTTGCGATGGCTGGACAATCTCCGATAGCAACCAGAAAAATAATGCTACATCAGGATATTCAAAAAGAATTTATGAATCTGTTTATTGAACAGACTAAAGCCTTAAAACTGGGTGATCCTTTAGACGAAAAAACCGATGTTGGACCGCTAAACAATGAGACCGTTTTAGAAACGGCTTTAAAACACCTGGCCGATGCTAAAGAGAAAGGTGGAACATTTATCACTGGGGGAAACAATACCAAAGGATACTATATCGAGCCCACAATTATCGATAATGCCACTCCGGACATGCTAGTGATGCAGGAAGGGACTCCGGGTCCAATCGTACCGGTTACAACATTCAGTTCTATGGATGAAGTCATTGAGATGGCCAATAGTTCCTGTTATGGATTCCAATTCGGTATCTTTACCAGTAGCCTGAAAAATGCTTTTTATTTATCGGAAAATTCCAAAACCGGGGCTGTTTATATCAACGAAGCGACGAGTTGCTGGGAAGAGATGGCCGCTTTTGGAGGAGTAAAATGTAGCGGTAAAGGAAGAATGCTATCTAGCTGGGTATTAGATCATTTGACAAATACCAAAATGACAATGTTTGATCTGGATAAGACTCAAAACTAAGACCCAACCGATCGTTGGCAACACCAGTCAATAACGATTTTTTGCAAGTCGTCCAAAAAAAATGGAAAGCAGTTTTGAATACTTATCAAGCACCGAAATTACCGGAAAGTATTAATAAAGATCTGCAACGTTACATAAACAAGGTCTAATGTGAAAGACAGCAACACGTCAGGGATTCAAAAACCCGAATCACCTGGAAGAAGATCTAAAATAGATTTTTTCACTTTTTTATTAACTCAAAAAAAGGAGGTGCCTAAATATACCATGGATAGCAACAGTCATATTATCAGCAAGTTTTCATTTTTAAAAAGATTCTTTAATAGAAATTCAGGAGGGGACAGTGAACATAGGAAATATAAAAAGTTTCATTACCGTTATTGCCGTTATTTTTATCACATTCTCATTTGGTTCCGGCCAGCTTTTGGCGGAACAGGAATTAAACATTGGTATCATGGGTCCTTTTACCGGTCCAGCTGCCAAAACAGGTGCTCAGTTTAAAGGATCCACTACCTTAAGATTGGAAGCGATTAACTACAAAGTCGGGGATTATAAGCTTAACCCCATCTGGATCGATTCCCAGTCAGATCCTGCCAAAGCCACCGCTGCATACGCTGAAGCGGCTGAACGTTATCAGATTCAAGTTGGGGCTCTGAACTGGCACAGCTCTGTAGCTGTCGCCGTCATGGAAGTTACCGCTCAATACAAAGTGCCGCATTTAATGGCCATGGGTGCTGCTCTGGCAGTGAATAACAAGTGGAAGTCAGACACTAAATATAATTATTGGGGTATGAAGGGCTGGATTCAGGGATTATACGAATGCTTAGAAGCAAAAAATTAAAAAAATCACCTGCATTTCGTTACACTAGCGTTTAACCAGTTATCTTTGACTGGTTGTTTGCGAAATTCATCATTAGATTAACTGTTTCAGCAAAGGAAAGTCTGCTGTTCCTTTCGGTCAAAACCATTAAGACTTTATCCCTGTACTATTGTTTCCAGGGCTTTTGCTTATTTCCTTATCCTTTACCATCCTGCCTATCACCATTCCTTGCGGGCAGGTTTCCCAGAGGATCGTGTCGATCATTTTACCCGGGAGACAGTAGGGCTTACCAAGCTCCGTTGTACACACATTCTAATAGTCCGCTTACTCTTTATCCCGCCAGACCCTATGGAGCGGTATACCCTTTCACATTCAGTGTAACCGGTCTGGAAAACTGGTTTAGCTACTTGCTTAGCATCAGGTCGCCTTGACGAGACGTCATAAAGTATTGCGCTCAGATTGGTTATTTAGTCGCCAAGCCATACCTGCAAGCATATGGTCGGTTTACATCACAGCTTCACACTTTCAGTTACCATCCAGCATGTGTCATTGACTATACTTCTGCTCAGAAGTACTTCCCGTAATGGTGGGTATGAGAAGATTGCGTACAATGGCTTCTTGTTGCATGTGGAGGTGGCTCGAATTTGACTACCAATTATTTCAAAATATACCCCCGCCTCTTTCTCACAAACCCAATAACCATAGAACTTTCTTCAAAATATCCATATACTCCACTAAAGTACTGACTGTTAAAAAAGTCAATTGTCATTAAATTGTGTTCTCGGACACGCTTGGGGTGGGAATTTGAGCGAATTGTATTTTATTGTGAATTAAAAATGAATTTCCCCGCCGCAAGCCGCGGGGTATCAACTACACTAATGAAGCGGAATATTTGCTATGTCACTGAAATAATGGTATCTACATCCTTTGTATTATCGGTTATTCAAGTTTTTCAATTGTCTCATTTTCAATTAACAGGGACAGGGGGTCCTGATCGAGACCTTTCCCGACATAGGACAAGGATGAAATAAATAAAAAGAAAAGCTCGGGTTGTGTTGAAATATTAAGCTTAGCGTAAAGGTTTTTGCGGTGCATTTTAACAGTGTCCGGAGAAATTTGCATTTCATTGGCTGCGGATTTGATAGAATGTCCCTGTAACATGAGATGCGTTAACTCAGTTTCCCGTTTAGTTAGAATGGATTTACTGAAATTTTTAAATGCTAGTTTCAGATGTTGACTTAAATCAGTTACCGAAGAATCTGATACAATGCTTCCAGTAGCTAAATGTCCCCAATGATGTCTGGCTACATTTTCTAAAACGGGTTCAATGATGCGTAAATAATTTTGTTCCTGTTTTGTGTATGGAGGTTTACCAAAATTACGGCCCAGCTCAATTGTTAAACTGGTATCTTCACTCAGTTCAATTAAATATAAAACATCTGCCAAAACCCTGGTGGCTTTATAATAAATTCTATAATATTCGCTTTGCTCAAAATTATCGGGAGTTAATTCTTTTAAATTATAGAAACCGGGCTTTATTCCACTGAAAAGGGACTGATAAACCGGATCAAGCAGGTAAGCACCGGAGAGATATCGTTCAATATGAATTTCATGTTCTTCAGGAGGAATACCGCAGTTGTATATACAAACAGGAGTTTTATGTTTTTTTCTCAGAGTAATTATGATCATGTCTATCGATACCAGCCTGCAAATCGCACCTATCAAAATATCTGGTAATTCTGCATCATTCAAATGGGCGAACATCTGTCCCACTGCTATATTCCATTCAGATAAGTTGAAACTCTTTTCTTTCATTAGACGTTTGTTTTAGAAAAAATTACTGATTGTGCATAGAACAGCTCTATATTTTCCACCAAACCGTTTTTATTGTGAGACAATATGCGCATCATTTAATACGGTTTTCTAGAAACATTATCTGTCCAAACAGTAGCAGCCCGAAGAGGTTTATGTCACATTAAAAATCTGCTTCTCTTTCATGCTTTTTTGGATTGGGCTCTACCAGCGAGCATATACATAATCACGTAAACAATTGTTCGATATATAACTTCAGAACCCGGGGGGATACAAATAAAAGAAAAACCGTCTAATCCTCTTTTACCAATCTCAAATGCTATTCTGATAACTTCATAATCACTCATACCAATAGGTTCTGCCAAATCTCCTAAAATATCTCCTGGAGCAGGGCCAGCTCCCCCTAAAACATCCATATCGAAATGTGCATAAATAGCATCGGTGCCATTATAAGCATGGTCCAACTCTTGGCAAAGTCCTTTGATTCCCAGCTCTTCTCTTATCCGCCACATAGGATAGAAATTGACACCCTTATCTAACATTTCTCTAACAATTTCCTTGCTCTCAAGCATACCTCTTTCGCCAATCTCAACCAGGTTTTTATGGAGGATATTATCATGAAACTCATACATTTTGCGCTTCCAACAGTCACTTCCGGCAATTCTGGAATCCAAGGTAAGTGAATCGACTAGTTCACTATCCCAGTGAACATCGAGGCTAATGACACCAACATTTCCATCGGTTCGCTCGGCAATCGGTTTAGCGATTGCGTATGATCCACATGGGGAATTTTGGCCAATAACAATGGGGATAGCTCCAACATCAAGAGCCTGATTCACTTTCAATTCCACTGCTGTTTGGGCTTTCAGAATATTTTTCACAGTTGGTTTTTCATTACACTCGGATGGGATATCAGCATCACCAAAATCAACTACTTTTAAGGTTTCAAATACATCAAGATCAAACTCTTGTATGTAGCCTGATGGATATCTGATCGATTGTTGTCGAACACGTTTCGGTGCGGCCAACCATTCACTTTTCCCTACACCTGCGTAATCTTCCCAACCAGCTACATATGGTGCACCGATTATGACTGCGTCTGCACCTTTAAGATCTTCAGGGAAAGTGGCTAAGGGTAGCCCCATAAATGTCGGCATATCGGCCTCTATCATCGGAAAACTTAGCGACCTGGTATAGGGGGAATTTCTGATTTCATCCCAATCAGGATATGTCATAGTTATCTCCTTTTGTGGGTTATTGTTCTTCTATATAATCAAAAGAAAAGTTATTTATTTTTTTGTCAGTTGAATTGAAAAAATTGTTGATGAATCTATCATAAGTTTTAACTAGTTAAGCTATACCAGCAGATTGCAGAACACATCGCAGGAGAACATTAACACCAGCTTCACAATCCGACCATTTTGTGTTTTCAATTTCCACATGACTTCGCCCACTAATACTGGGAACAAAGATCATGGCCATAGATCTCTGGCCTCCTTGTCTTCTTTGGAAAGACTTAGCCGTTGAACACCATCTCCCGCAATTGCTCAATTTTTGCCATCTCCATCATGGTCTGTTGTAAACGGAGGCCATTAATTCGTAAGTATTCAGTATTCATTAAAGATTCTTCCTGTGCAAAGAGAAAATATAAATCAGAATTATGGAGAAATCTCTTCAATATTTGACATTAAAAAAAACACATCTTCCGGGCGTGGCTGTTAGGTTTGTGGTATTAATTTATCTCTTGTTCGATCCGTCTAATGTCATCAGCGCGTCATAGCACATAGGGCGACGATCTCGAAATACACCCCAATTAGTGCGATACGTACTGATTTCATCGAGGTCAAAGGAAGCTGTTATCACTGCTTGTGTATTCCGATCTGCCTCAGTGACTTTAGCTCCAGTATGATCCGCAATAAATGAAGACCCATAAAAAGTCATCTCTAATGGGTCTGCACTCTCAACACCAATTCGGTTAGAAGCTACTACGGGTACAATATTAGCAGCCGCATGTCCCTGCATAGCCCGTTGCCAGTGATCTTTAGAATCAAAATCGTTCTCTCCCGGTTCAGAACCAATGGCAGTAGGATAAAGCAAGATTTCAGCTCCTTTTAAGCAGAGACATCGAGCAGTTTCAGGAAACCACTGGTCCCAACAGATCCCTAGTCCAATTTTACCGAACTGCGTTTCCCAGACCTTAAATCCCGTGTCACCCGGGTTAAAATAATGCTTCTCCTGATAACCAATAGCATTAGGAATATGGGTTTTTCGATAGAGTCCCAAAATTTCACCGTTGGCATCTATCATAGCCACAGAATTAAAAAGGGCGTGATTAGCTCTCTCAAAAAAGCTAACTGGTATAACCACGGAAAGTTCCTTGGCTAATTTAGCCATTCGATTAATAGTCGGATGATCCTGAAATGGTTTTGCCAGTTCAAAGTGCTTTTGTTTCTGCTCTATGCAGAAATAGGGAGTTTCAAATAACTCTTGAATCAACACGACATTCGCACCATCAGAAGCAGCTATTCGGATCATCGCCTCTGCTTTTAGGATATTATTTTCTAAGTCCCAGGAGCAAGACATTTGGGTTGCGGCTAAAGTAACTTGACGCATCAGCACTCTCCTCTTATTTATGTTATTGAAACATGTTAACGGTCATCCTTATTAGTTGTTACATGAATCAAATCCGATTATTTAAATGGCCCCGGTTGCTGTTGAGTAATACAGTGGATATTACCACCGCCATAAAGCAGAATTCGTGTCGGTATTTGAACAATTTCTCGATCCGGAAATTCACGCGTAAATATATCCAGCGCGACTTGGTCATATTTCGGAAAGTCAAACGTCGGAAGCACAATACCGCCATTTGCCATATAGAAATTGACGTAAATCCCTTTTACCTGCGTGCCATTATCCATGATTTCATAGGGTTCCTTAATTTCCACGATTTCTATTGTGCGTCCCTGCGCATCCTTCTCGTTTTTAAGGATTTCATTATTTTTTCGGAATGTTTCATAATCCGGATGAGTTAGATCGTCCGAAGTAGCCAACAAAACCCTTCCTGGTTCGATAAAACTGGCGATAGCGTCAACATGCCCGTCGGTGGCAGTTTGATTACGATCACCACACAGCCAGATAATTTTTTCTACATTAAGATATTCTTTCAAATAGTTTTCTATTTCGTTTTTATTCAGATTGGGATTTCGATTTTTATTGAGCTGGCAGCTTTCCGTAAGAAGCACCGTACCTTCACCATCCACATGAATACCACCGCCTTCAAGAACAAGCGGAGAATCATACCGTTTAAGGCTCAATTGATCCAACAGTTCACCGGCTACTTTGTTATCCAACTCATGCGGATACCTGTTACCCCATCCATTAAAAACCCAATTTACACCGGCCACATCACCTGTTTTATTTATTACAAATGACGGCCCCGAATCACGGAACCACCCATCATCAATCCCGGCTTCAATCACCTTGATATTCGGTCCACACAAGGCTCGTGTTTCATCAAGATCTTCCTTGTTGGTTAGCATATTTACGGGTTCAAATCGCGCTATGGCTTTAGCCACGTCGACATAGCATTTTTTTGCCAGTTTGTGAGCTGCTTCCGGGCCCATGGGAGCAGTAGGGTATGCTTCTGCTGTACAGGGCCATCCCATCCAGCAGGCTGTATGCGGATGCCATTCACCTGGCATAAAATATCCATCTTTTTTCGGTGTTGTCATGATGTTGCCTTTGTTATAACGTTTTGTCAGCGATTTGTGCTAAAAATAATTAAGGTTTACTAAAAGGTATCGCGGTTACTTTGCTGGTATAGTAGGGAAGTTTATCGGCTCTTGGTGAATAGCTTCCATCGTCAATGCACTGACGAACATAGTGCGCAATATCTTCCATTTTAGCGAACCAAACATCTCCCTTGTCTTTCATATATCCGATCAAATCAGTTATTTTATCCCAGTTGGCCAGGCGTCCAGTAACAAAGGGATGCCAAACGCTGACCCAAAGTCCACCGTACTTGTACATTGCGTCGAATTCTTCCCGGAATATTTCGATTCCTTTGGATGGCGCCTTAATCGGCATCTCATATTTAAAATCCGTGTAATTGGCATACTGAGGCCAGTCATCCATGCCATTATGGCAGGGAAATTCTATCAGCTCTCCCTGGTTCGTTTTTAGAATATACGGGATATCATCTCCCATTAATGACGAGTCATAAAGAAACCCCTCTTCAATCAATAAATCGGCCGAGTGTCCTGAAAAATCGTAATAGGGTGCCCGCCAACCTTTTGGGCGTTGACCGGTAGCGTTTTCAATCGTTTTGATTCCGTATTTCAGCCAATACTGTTCCTCTTCTCGACTAAGGGAACCTGGAAATTCGTGAATATAACCGTGATGAGCGACCTCATGTCCGCTATCGACCATGGCTTTTACCGTGGAAGAATAATTCTCGATGCACCAGGCCGGAACAAAAAATGTCTGCTGGATATCGAACTGCTTGTAAGTGTCAAGTATGCGCGGTATAGCGACTTCCGGTCCATAACGTAGCATCGATAAAGCTGAAATCTTGTCGATTGAATTGTCCGGATACTCCAGGTGGAGTATACTATCGGCATCCATATCAAATGTGATAGCAACAGCACATTTGGCACCATTGGGCCACTGAATCGGATTTTTAATCATTACCTATCTCCAAAGAGTGAAAAGTTATATTTTACCCAGCCCACGTAAGACTCTTTCAGGTGTCATCGGAATATCTAGCCAAATACCTATTGCATTATTTACTGCTTGAGAGATTGCTGGTACAGAGGCGGCAATGGGGGCTTCCCCTCCGCCCTTAGCCCCATATGGACCAATAGGATCGTTCGATTCACAAAGCAACACTTTTGCTTGAGCAGGAAAATCGTTTGTACGCAGCACCTTGTAATCCAGAAAACCTGGATTCAAAATCTTTCCGGTTTTCTTATCGAATACCAGACTTTCCACTAGACTGAATCCTGCACCACATATAGCTCCACCAATTGCTTGGTTTTCGAGCACTTTGGGATTTAAAGCGGTGCCACTATCCTGTGTCGCTAAATAATCTAGTATTTTTATCTGTCCTGTCTCGATATCTACTTCAACTTCTACAAAATGAGCTGCAAAGTGTCTGGTAAGCGTAGTAGAAGGTGGCATATCCTCGGTCGGTCGGCCGATAATATTTGGTGGAGCGAATGAGTCAGGTTGAAGTGTGGACATCAGTTCTTTTAGAGGCATTTTTTGTTGGGGATCCTCCTTATGGTATATCACGCCATCTTTGATATCCAGTTGCTCTGGCTTGCCCTTAATATAGTGTTTAGCTACGATTTTAAGTATTTGGCGGCGAGCATCTTCTCCGGCTGATTTTGTCATAAACCCAATTCGATGCGCAGTATTGCTCGCGATCGATCCAT